>Ga0302347_1000114_pt1 | contig 149332 bp, 140 predicted proteins | sample PhyWR1_FD_202178 | JGI IMG/M metagenome (GOLD analysis project Ga0302347, IMG submission 202178) | Leaf surface microbial communities from wheat plants in UC Gill Tract Community Farm, Albany, California, United States - DLSL W.R1 (v2)... | ecosystem: Host-associated > Plants > Phyllosphere >... | reverse complement strand
TACAGTACGTGATCTCCAAAGGCATTGCCAAGGCGAGGATCTCCGGCCAGGGCTATGGCGAGAGCCAGCCAAAGGTAAACTGCACGAGCTGCACCGAAGAGGAGCACGCGCAGAACCGACGCTCGGAATTCGTTATCGTGAAGAAATAAGGATTCGTAAGAACCGACTTCAAATAGTAAAGCCCTGCACATCCGTGCAGGGCTTTTTTGTTCGATTTAAGAGAGTTTTATTGCGGAATTAAGTTTGGTGTTCTGAAAATTATCCAAAGCCTGTGAGCGCCTTTATTTCTGTTTTAAAATGATGTTAATACTTATGCAATCGTTTCTAACCCTTCACGCTTATGGTCTCCAGGAATAACTATTACTAGAAAACCGGGTGAACTGCACTAGTTGGCAGCGGAGAAATCACGCGCAGAACCGCCGTTCGGAGTTCATCATTGTTAAGAAATAAGGATTCGTAAGAACCGACTTCAAATAGTAAAGCCCTGCACATCCGTGCAGGGCTTTTTTATGCGATTTAAGAGGGTTTTATTGTCAAAATGACTTAGGGGATTGGATCAAATCATAACAGTATTAGAAGGCCAATATTTACTGACTCGCCCTCTCATTTAGATAGTTAAAAGTATTAACCTAATTTCATTGCTAAAACTATTTATAAATGTGATTTGATCTTCATCCAGACTTAGCCCAATTCCGGAATTATCAGTTTCAATCCACACAAAAAAACTAATATCATAACGAACATCATTTTTGAATCGCTGTAAAATATTGAGTTTACCGTCCAATATTAACTTAAAAAAATTTATATGACACGATATAGTTTCTTCATCCGACTCATGACCGTCTGATTTTAATGCCCAAAGATTATGAGGTTTTACAGTTACTGACCCGGAATGCTTGGAAACATTCTGATCTCCTTTTCTAAATCCCCGGCTAAATGGGATATCTAATTCTTCCGATATAGTTTCAGGACTTACTTCGTTGGAAATAATTACCAATTCGCAGTAGCTCTTATAGATGAAATTTTTTGTATCCATTTAGTAAAATTAAGGTAAATAATCAAATAAGTTTCCAGACGTTTGTGTTGTATGAGGATCTACTAAATCTCCACTACCCATTATTTTACCATGGATTTGGTGCAAGTCCAATATCCCTTTTTAGCCTTCAATGGCATATCCTTCCCTGTCATAATATCCACCGACACCTTCATCCGGGTGTCCTCCATAATCATATCCGATATAAGTAGTACCATCATTATACTTATCAATGACAACATCTGGCCCATATTGCCCTTGGTGATGTATGTCATCCTCATGCTCGGCACTCTCCATCCCTTTCAGTTCCGGTGCGTGTATCGGCTGGTTGGAGGAGAACTGGTATGGCATCATGAACTGGTAGTTCTCCGCCAACGGGTCGATACTAAAGAAGCCCCCGAGAGCGGGGTCGTAATTTCTTGCAGTATACCCTTACATGTTAAGCCCCGATTCTGAATTACTATTAAAGAGTGGACAAAGCAATATGTAAATCACCAATAAATTTCTTTTTATCAAAGTCTTTGATTTTTTTCGGTAACTCTAAATTTTCTACTGAATCAAGTAGTAGATTTATAAATATTTTTTTACTTTCTTCATCAGGTGAATTAATGTAATTGAAATATTCTTCTTCATTAAATTTAATATCGAATAGTAAAATTTTATTTAACTCAAATGGTTCTCCTGTAAACTTATTCACAGTCATTTTGTAATCCACATATTTTGGTTTTTTCATTTTAAATAGATGCTCATATCCAACAGGAACTTCTGCACATATACAATTAATAGAAATCTCCTTAAGTTCACCTTTATAATCTTTATCTTTAAAAAAAGTTCTTAGAGATAAAGACAATGAATTTATTATTTGGGCTTTATAAATTGCCTTTGTTTCAGTTCTTAATGCAATATCAAATATCATAATTATCTGGTTATTTTATTTCCTGAATGAAAGAAGAAGTATATTTCTGATAATTCAGTATAAGATAGCTTACTGTCTATTATCTAACTCCATTTTTGCAACTTCTGATATTATATAATTGTTATTACCCGCTAATAATTTTAATTTTTCAATTGCAGGTGAAGTATTAATGCTTCCAAGTGCCCATATGCATTTTTTTGCAAGGGAACAGCCATCATCATGATCAGGAATATTTAAAGCAGCGATATAAAGACATTCAACACTAATTGGGTCTTTAATTTCCTCTAACATCATAGCAATATCTTCCTGGCTAAAATGCCAGTCGGCTACTACCAATTCGCAAAATAGTTTCGTATAGCTGTTGTCTAGTCCGTCCCAATCAGCAGCAAACAATAACAACTCTAATTTTTCTTCATCCCTATTATCAGATGCTACATTAATCGCATTTATAATTTGATTAGTATATAAGAATGGTTTAGAATTATTATCTAAAGAAAGATAGGGATCATAACCTTTAGTATTTTCCAGAAACTCTTGTAAAGTCATAATTACTATGAAACGGGTTTAAATAAATTATGTTTAATTAAATAGAGCAGGATTTGAACCCACCCAATTAAGCGTGCCATTTCACCTTTAAAAAGGTTTTGTTACCAAGTTAAGTCTGCCTGTCTTTTCCTTTTAGAAGTAACCTTGTCTTAAACCTGGCCTGAATTAAATCGAATGTAACAAAAAAACGGGGCACATGGCCCCGTTTCTGTTTTATATCAACTAAGATTAGTTAACTACGATATCGTCCAACTGCATTGTAGTTGTTGGGCCGGCAGGATGTGCGCCTGTGTATTCGAAAATAACAAAACCGTTTCCTGTTGTAACAGGGATGTTATAAACACCACTCGCTGTAAAGTTTTGTGCATAGCCATTGGCAGGAGCCGAGTTGGCTATAGTAAACTGTGAAGTGATGTCAACAAGGTTCGCTTCAGCTACTACAGAACCCGGTGTATAGTTTGTTGAGTAATACACTTTAAGAACAGCGCCATTGTTGTAACCGTCTTTCGTTTTGAATGACAATGCAGCACCACCAGCGAAACTTACAGGAACAATAAAATAGGTCTTAGCTGTAGCGTTGGTATTGTGTGCAGACATCTGAAGGTATTTGTTACCACCAAAGGCAGTAATAGCCCAGTACCTTGGCCCTTCAACAGCGTCATTTATATATTTAGCGTATGTAGACTGCTCAGCGCTATAGTTGATAACAGACCCTGGTGAGAAGGTTTCAAAATCCTCAGTAAAGTTACCTGAATATACGATCTCTGTACCGCCCACTGCTGTTTCGCTTACGCCCGGTGTTCCACCGCCAGATTCGATCCTGTCTGCAGTAAGGTTGATGTCTGTTCCATATCGTGATACAAACTGGTAAGTAGTGTTAAATTTAGTAAGTACCCCTCTTATTTTACCGCTCTTGTTCGGTACCTGTGTACCGGCATAGTCAGCAAAAGAACCTGTCCTGAAAGGAAGCTTGATCGTTTCTGAAGCAGAGTTTGTGATGTAAGTAAGTGTCTGTCCGCCCGCGTCAAGGTTTGCAGAGTTGTAGAACGTTTGGTTCAGAGAAGCATCTGTAAACTGTACAGCGTCAAATTCGATTAGTTTACCGATGTAAGTATCGTCAACATCAGCAAGAGAAATGCGGTTTACAAGAGTTTCCTCAGCAATAACTTCACAAGACCTAATGATGTGGTTTTGGTAAACCTCAGCAGGGATCTGGCCAACGTTTCCGTTGTAAAGGGCACCGATCTGAAGCGTGTTGCTCCTTACCTGTACATATAGGCCTTTCAGCTTGATGTAGATCTTACGGCCAACACCATAGTCTGAAAACATATCCACTTCATTTACCTGAACGTTGAAGCCTATTTCGCCGTCAAGAGAATTCACGTAAAGTGTTTTGTAGAAGTTACCTCCTTTATCACTCGATACAACAACACCCTCAATAATGTCATCGTTTGTGTATAGCGTAGCAGCGCCTGTTGCCTGAGTCTTTATTTCCTGAACAGTTTTGGTAACTGTAATATCCTGGTCTACACACTCCAGTGTAGGAACAGCATAATCATCGTCATTAACACAGCTGGTAAGGATACCTGCCGTGAGAGCCGCGAAGAAAATTGGTTTTAAAAAATTTGCTTTCATATTAATTTTTGTTTAATTAGAAGTTGATGAAAAGGTTTACGAAATAATTCCTTCCGTAGCCATAGAAATATTTAGGGCCGAATGAACGTGCAGGCCCCATCATATCCTGGCTTAGCTGCCTGTAGTTGGCGTTACGTGCCTGCTCGAAACCGCCGGTTCTGTATGTGAAATCCAATAGGTTGTTGATGCTGGCAAAGAAACCAACAGTTTTCGTGCCAATCCTCCATGATTTACCACCTGAAAGGTTGATAATTTTCGCAGGGTCAAGTTTTTCCTGCTTCAACAGTTTTTTTGCTCCTGCTTCAGAAGCTTCAGGGAATGGGAAACCGTTCAGGTCACGGTTATTGATGAAGAAGTTATCCGTCCTTAGTAGCGGAGAGATATCCAGGTAGTTGTCTGCAAGGTAGTTTCCACTCACGCTAACCCACCAGAATTTAGGGTCACGGTACTCAAGGTCTAATGAGTAAGCCTGTTGCGGCATACCCGGCTGCTTGTAATCTTTAAGCGTCGAACGCCCGAAGTTTACTGTCGAACGGATGTTGTCGATGTTCAGCCTTACGTTAGGGTCGCTGTCATACGTATATTGTCCGTAAGCGGCAACGGCTGTAGCCTTAATTGTAGAGGTCAGCTGGTACTCGATACCAAGCTCTCCACCCATGTTTTTCTTAGCGAGCCCGGTAACTACCTCCGATACGAAGGCATTTCCGTCTGTAGAAATCTGCTCACCTGTTTCAGTAAGTACTCCAAGGCCTTCGCTGAAATAGAAAGCAATGTCGGTAGCATCTGTTACCCTTGAATAGTAACCTGTAAGACGTGCCTTAAGCTTTGGAGCCCTGATGATGTAGCTTGCATCCGCGCTAACGATCCTCTCGCTCTGAAGGTCTGCAACGATGTTGTTGTTAAGCCTTGCATTCGGGAAAGTATTCCTTAATGTAGGGGCTTTGCTCATGTAGATACCGTTCACATCGATCATGTGGCGGCCAGTGATTTTGTAGGTAAATCCACCTTTGAAACCGAAGTTCTCGAATATTGTCTCTTTGCCTTTTCCAAATGAATTGTTGGCATAGTTACCATTCCTGTAAACACCTTCCCTTTGGTATTCTGATCTTGAGAAGCTTTGCGCCAGGTAAAAATCTACTTTGTTATAAGTGAATTTAAACTGTGTAAACGCGTCTACAACATCAGCATAAAGCTTGTAGTTGTAGCCAAATTTATCGTCTACACCTACTATCCTGTTAGGATTATTAAGGTCAGACTGCCTTGCATCACCTATGAGGAATGGGTCGATATCACTATATCCTGTACCGCCCAAAAGGTCAAGAAGGTTCTGGAAGTTATGGGAGATCAGTTTCCTGTAGGTTACACCGGCGTTAAGCGTGATGTTATCTGTAAGCTGTGAGTTAAGGATAGAGTTGGCAGTGAACATTTTATCATCTGTCCTGTCTTCATAAAGTACTGCAAGGCTTTCTCCGTTTTCCTCGTTATCCCTGTATAGCTTATCCCAGTCGATCTGCCTGTTCCTCAGGAAATTTTGCTTGGCAAGTGCGGCAAAACCCGTGTTTTGTACATTGTTTCCAAGATAATCTGTAAAAGGGGGAGCCTTATGCATTGTAGTATAGTAGCTCGGAAGGTTCCTGTAGTAGGTCGGATCCGGGTTCCTTGTAAAGTTAAAATCAAGACGGCTGTTACCTACACTACCAAATTGGTAAGCTACGTTGGTGTTAAGCGAGTTCCTTTCGTTTATTTTCCAGTAGTGGCTCAGCATAAAGATTGGCTCTTCCACGTCCTTGTCACGAGAGTTCCTTTTTTCGCCATTCTGCCATCCCCAGTAGGAGTTATATTTCTCGCCGGCAAGGTCTATTACTTCCTGTGTATTCGGAGAGTTTTTACCCCTGCTGTTTTGTGCGTAGATGCTTGTAAAGTTGATGCTGTGGTTATCGCTTATTTTCTTTTCAACGCTTAAGAAGAAAGAGTTTGCGCTGTAATCAGTTCCTTCAAAGTAACCTTCCTGTGCCCACCTTCTTGAAGCGGAAAGTACATAAGCCCATCCGTTTTTATCAAGGCCGGAGGCATAAGTTGCCATTGTCCTCCAGCTGTAATTGGTGTTGGTGCCTGAAAACGACACACGGCCACCCTGCCTGAAAATAGAAGCCCTAGTGTTGATCTCCTGAGTACCAAGTATACCTCCGAAAGTGTAATCTGAAGGTGCGGAACCTATGGTAAACTCCTGGTTACGGGTAGCATCATTCAGTCCACCCCAGTTGCTCCACTGCGGCCTGCCGTCATAAAGCTTATCCATTGGTACACCGTTGATCATTGTCTTTCCGTATTCGTTGTCAAGTCCTCTAACGCGGAAGCGTGACTGTCCGAAATCGAAAGCTGCTGCCTGCATAAATGCGTCGCGAGACGCCTGAAGAAGGCCTGCGGTACTTTCGGAACCCCCATTGTCATCACCAAGGTCATTCTCGGTAAGTGTAATGAGGCTCAGCTGCTTTTCGGTAGTGATGTCCTCATCAAGAGATACCACACCAAGGTCCAGCGGGCGGCCTGCAACAACCTCAAGGGTAAATCGTTGCGTTATGAAACCGGCAGAGCCAACAGATACTACCTGGTTGCCTTCGTGTACACTTGTAAACACAAATAGACCTTCGGCATTGGTCAGGGCCGTCTGGTTGGTGCCCTGAAGCGTCGCCACCACGTTTTCAAGTGGCTTTTGCGACTTAGAATCCACTACTTTACCTTGTACAGATGCTGTCTGCTGTGCCCAGGCACAGAAAACCTGCATTACAAATAAAAGACTGATTACTAGTTTTTTCATAAATAAAATTATATTAATTCTCTTTTTCGTCAAGTTAAATATTTCTTAACGGGCGCAAATGTACATCATTTGGAAATATTATTTACTTTTGGCACCTGATTTGTTATAAATCTTGACGTTAAATTAATATATGTTAAAAATGATAAAGAGATCTGTTTGGTTGTTTGTAGTATTTTTCAACATTATTGCAGCCGTAGCACAGGAAAAAAAGTTTTTGGTACACACTATTGCTTTTTATAATATTGAAAACCTGTTTGATACCATTAATGACCCAACCGTAAATGACGAGGAATGGCTTGCCAACGGAAAGATGGGATGGACCGGTAAAAAGTACAAAAAGAAACTGGCCAACCTTTCGCGCGTTATTGCAGAAATTGGCAGTGGAGAGAATCCAAACTCACCTACAGTTATAGGACTTGGTGAAGTGGAGAACCGAAGGGTTTTGGAAGACCTAATTAAGCAGCCGGCACTTATCAATAAAGATTATGGTATAGTACATTTCGATTCGCCGGACAAAAGGGGTATCGATGTGGCCTTCCTTTACCAGAAGAAACACTTTAAGCCGACCAGTTATAAGAATATTCCTCTCATTATAACGAAAGGATATATTGCCGAAGTAGAACAGAATGATGCCACCAAAGAAAGTGGCGACGCTAAAGTAAAGGCAGAATATACCGGCAGGCTGTATACGCGCGACCAGTTACTGGTAACCGGCCTTCTTGACGGTGAAGAGGTAAGCTTTATCGTGAACCACTGGCCATCACGTTCCGGAGGTGAGAAAAAGAGTAGCCCGAACCGTGAGGCTGCCGCCGCGCTAAACAGGAAGATTATTGATTCTCTTTATAAAGTAAACCCTAACGCGAAGGTTATCACCATGGGTGACCTTAATGATGGCCCTTATAATAAGAGTGTAAAAAAAGTACTCGGGGCAAAAGGTATGAAAGAAGAAGTAAGCCAGGGCGGATTGTACAACCCCATGGAAGAAATGTCTAAAAGGGGTATAGGTACACTGGCCTATCGTGATGCGTGGGATTTGTTTGACCAGATGATCATATCGGAACCGCTTATCAAAAAAGATTATACTTCATTCCGTTTCTGGAAAGCAGGTGTGTACGACAAGCAGTTTCTTAAACAACCTACCGGCCAGTATAAAGGCTACCCATTGAGGAACTCCAACGGAGAGGTAGGCTTTAGCGACCACTTCCCGGTATACCTTTACCTGATTAAACAGATGTAATCCAACCATACAAGCCAGCGAAAGCTGGCTTTTTTATTTGTGGTTACTTTAAAATTCATTTTTACTACAGAAGTACGTACCTTAGTAGTATCAAAATTGTATTTCATGGCACTGCTGAAACCCTTCAACCTGAATAAATGGATAGACGATAACCGCCACCTTCTTAAGCCGCCGGTTGGCAATAAGAATATTTACCCCCTGGCAGACGATTATATTGTGATGGTTGTGGCCGGGCCCAATGCCCGAAAAGACTATCATTACAATGAAACCGAGGAGCTGTTTTACCAGCTGGAAGGCTCTATTAAAGTAATCGTACAGCATGAAGGGGAGCGTAAGGAAATGGAGCTTCACGCCGGAGATATGTACCTTCATCCGGGTAAGGTACCGCATTCTCCTGTGCGCAGCGAAGGATCTATTGGCCTCGTTATAGAGCGGGTAAGGGCAGGTAAGGGCTTTACCGACGGGCTATTGTGGTTCTGCGAAAACTGCAACCACAAGTTGTATGAGGTGTATTTTGAACTGCACGATATCGAGAAAGATTTCCTGCCGCATTTTCGTCATTTTTATAATTCGGAAACACTGCGTACCTGCGATAAATGTGGAACGGTGCTGGATGCCGACCCGCGTTATGTTACCGATTAATTTCGGCTACCCACCGGCTAATGCTTATTTTTGCGGTTTTAAACCTTTCGCATGAAAAAAATATTCTACCTCAAAACCTGCGATACCTGCAGGAAAATACTCCAATCCCTTCCCAACACCGATGGCTTTGCCCTTCGCGAGATAAAGACCGAACCCATAACGCCGGAAGAGCTTGACGAAATGCACCGCCTGGCCGGAAGCTATGAAGCGCTCTTTAGCCGTAAGGCAACGCTGTATAAAGAACGCGGGCTGAAAGACAGGCAGCTATCTGAAGACGATTATAAAAATCTTATAAACGAACACTACACTTTTTTAAGCCGCCCCGTAATTGTAGATGGAGAGGCGATCTTTGTGGGCAACAGTAAAAAGATGGTTGAGGCCGCCATTGCGCATTTAAGCTAATCTGTAAACAGGTTGGAGGATTGTTTCGGGCTGACTACTCGGGGGTTACTCCAAAAAAATTCAGACTCACCTATTTCACCACCTAAGTCTGAACGATTTAGAAAAGCTACAGAATCCTGCTCGGGGCTTAGGCTTCTTTCAAAACAGTATCCTTTTTCGGCATTATATATAATCCGGCCATACCACTCAAAAGTTGCGGTAGCGCCCGATTTTGTCATTTTTTCTGCTTTTAGTACAGGCAGATGATTGTCTGTTTTCACTCCATAACCTGTACTTTCAACGGTAAAATCTTCGGTGACCGAAATGCTAATGGCAATGAGGCCATCCGGAGTTAGATTTTTCAATCTCACATTCAAAAAAAAACCGGATTTATGTTTATTGATCGTAACAGCATCATTATTAAAATATGGAATAATAGGAGTGTTTTTTCTTTCATCACTAAAAGTCCTGGCCAGCGTTTTTATATCGACAGTAAGATACAGGTCATCATTAAAGATATCTTTTTCCAACAACTCAAATCGTAAGGTAAGGCTATCTTGCTTATTTTCTTTTACCGGAGAGGTATCAGGATAAATCTCATAATGCACACGGTCTTTTTTGTGGATTGTTTTTTCAGAGCTATTAAAGGCACTGCAAAACAGGGTCAGGATAATTATGACAGAAAGTATTTCGAAAAGAGCAGGCTTTTTCATAATTATCGGATAGAGTTGGAGTAAATTTAATTCAAATATAGGAAATTAACTGTACGGCAGATTATTATGCCGTATTACAGATTGGATTTCCTCTGCATTATTTTTATTAACTTTGTGGCTCTAAAATTTTTGCATGATACAATCCATGACGGGTTTTGGCAAAGCATCCTTGCAGCTGCCCAACAAAAAAATCACGGTTGAAGTAAAATCGCTTAATAGCAAAGGCCTCGACCTCAATGTCCGTATGCCCTCTGCTTTTCGCGAAATGGAACTTGGACTGCGTAACCAGATAGCACAAAAGCTGGAACGCGGCAAGATCGACTTCTCGCTGTTTGTTGAAGTGACCGGAGAAGAAACGTCGTCTAAAATAAATGTGCCGATAGTAAAGGCTTACATTAAGCAGATGAAGGATGTAATTCCGGATGGCGACGATACCGAATTCATGAAAATGGCGGTACGTATGCCCGATGCCCTGAAAACGGAGCGTGAGGAAATAGACGAGAACGACTGGAGCCTTATCCAGGGCGTAATCGTTCAGGCGCTGGAAAACATACATAGTTTCCGGGTGACTGAGGGCGTAGCGCTAGAAAAGGAGTTTCTTGTGAGGATATCCAACATCCTTTCGCTGATGAACGAAACCGTAGCGCTTGATGGCGAGCGCCTTGCAACGGTAAAGACCAGGCTGCACGCTTCTATTGAGGAGCTTAAAGTAAATGTAGACGAGAACCGCTTTGAGCAGGAACTTATTTACTACCTCGAGAAAATGGACATTACCGAAGAAAAGGTACGCCTCGAGAACCACCTGAATTATTTTATAGAAACGCTTGCCGGTACCGAAGCCAATGGCCGTAAGCTGGGCTTTATTACACAGGAAATGGGACGCGAGATCAATACAATGGGATCGAAATCCAACCATGCCAAAATGCAGAAGCTGGTAGTGCAGATGAAGGATGAACTGGAAAAAATAAAGGAACAGGTTTTAAACGTTCTTTAGTTTAGGGTTTTGGGTTCAGAGTTGAAGTACTGCACTGCAACCCCCGAACCCGGAAAGGAATAACAACACAACACAATGAATAAAGGAAAATTACTGGTATTCTCGGCACCTTCAGGGTCGGGAAAAACAACTATAGTCAGGCATCTGCTGGCACAGCCCGAACTTAACCTTGCCTTTTCAGTATCGGCAGCCACACGTGAGGCACGCGGCACCGAAGAACATGGAAAAGACTATTACTTTATATCGCTCGAGCAGTTTAAGAAGCACATTAAAGCGGAAGATTTTGTAGAATGGGAAGAAGTATACCGCGATAATTTTTACGGCACCTTAAAGAGCGAGGTGGAACGTATCTGGGCAGAAGGCAAGAATGTGATCTTTGATATCGACGTTGCGGGAGGCCTGCGCATTAAGAAAAAATTCCCTGAAGAAACCCTGGCCGTATTCGTAAAGCCGCCAAGCATCGACGAACTGAAGATACGCCTTAAGAAGCGTTCTACCGAGTCGGATGACAAAATAAACATGCGCATTGCCAAGGCATCGGTAGAGCTGGCCACCGCACCACAGTTTGATGTGGTGATAAAGAACTACGACCTGGATGTGGCCAAGCAGGAAGCCTACGACCTGGTAAAAGAATTTGTAAGCAAATAACAATGAAAGTCGGGCTGTATTTCGGGACATTCAACCCCATGCACATCGGGCACCTTATCATTGCCAACCATATTGCCGAGAACAGCGACCTGGATCAGGTATGGCTTGTAGTGACGCCCCATAACCCGCATAAGAAAAAAAGCACGCTGCTGGACGACCATCACCGCCTGCAGATGGTATTCCTCGCTACCGAAGATTATCCAAAACTCAAGCCCAGCGACATTGAGTTCAAACTGCCGCAACCTAATTATACCGTACACACGCTGGCACATTTGCAGGAGAAATTCCCCACGCATGAGTTTTCCCTGTTGATGGGTGAGGATAACCTCAACTCACTGCACAAGTGGAAGAACTACGAAGTGATCCTGCAAAATCATGATATTTACGTTTACCCCCGCCTCAGCACTGAAACCATTGACCTGGACATCGCCTCTTCGGCCCGCATTCATCGCGTAGATGCGCCCGTAATCGAGCTTTCCTCCACCTTCATCCGCGAAGGGATAAAGAAGGGCAAAAATGTACAGCCCATGCTCCCGCATAAAGTATGGCAGTATGTAGAGCATAATTTATTCTACAAGAAATAATCACTGCTCTAATCAGTCAGACCCATCAGTGATCCCGATGGTGAAAATTGCGACTGCGACTGTCTACTATTTCGTATCTTTGAGTATAAATCGTATCAATATGCTCAACTTCGAACTTTATAACCCTGTCAACCTCGTGTTTGGCAAGGGGCAAATGGAAAAACTCTCCAAACTGATTCCGGCCGATGCCAAAATTCTATTGGCCTATGGCGGCGGGAGCATTTTTACGAACGGTGTACACGCGCAGGTAACCGAGGCCCTTAAAAGCCATGACATTACCGAATTCGGTGGCATTGAACCCAATCCTCGTTATGAAACGCTGATGAAGGCCGTAGCACTTATACGCGAGAAGAAACTCGACTTTATCCTGGCCGTTGGTGGCGGGTCTGTTATTGATGGCGTGAAGTTCATCTCCGCAGCCGTAAATTTTGAGGGCGACCCGATAGACATCTTACGCAAAAGGATCCGCATAGAAAGCAATGCCATGCCTTTCGGTACCGTGCTTACGCTTCCTGCAACGGGTAGTGAAATGAACTCGGGCGCCGTAGTGAGCGTGGAAGCTACGCAGGAAAAACTCACCTGCGGTGGCCCAGCCCTGTTCCCTAAATTCTCGATATGCGACCCGACAGTAGTAGCCTCTTTGCCGAAAAGGCAGGTGGAGAACGGTGTTGTTGATGCCTTTACCCACGTGATGGAACAGTACCTTACCTACCCGCACGATGCGCTGCTGCAGGACAGGATAGCCGAAAGCATTCTGCAGGCACTTATCGAAATAGGCCCGGGTGTGGCCGAAAACCCCGCCGACTATAAGCTGGCCTCTAACTTTATGTGGTGTTGTACCATGGCGCTGAACGGCCTGATACAAAAAGGCGTGCCTACCGACTGGGCTACGCACATGATAGGCCACGAGCTTACCGCACTGTATGGCATAGACCACGCACGGACGCTGGCTATTATTGCACCAAGCCTGTACAAAGTGATGTTTGAGGCCAAGAAAGAGAAACTGGCACAATACGGCCAGAGGGTTTGGAACATTACCGAAACCGATGTTGACCAGGCCGCGGAACTGGCGATCGAAAAAACAGTAGCGTTCTTTAAAGCTATGGGCATGCCGGCAAGGGTGTCTGAATATACCAACGACTATCAAAAAACCGCAGATATCATTGTGAACCGCTTTGAAGAGCGCGGCTGGAAAGCGATGGGTGAGCGCGGCAACATTACTACAGATAAAGTGAGGGAGATCGTGGAGATGAGTTATTAAGGTGTTTTTCCTTGTCATTCTTAATAGTTTGCGGGCTGAAGAATCTCAGGTTTTTGAGATTCTTCCTTCGTATGAAGGACAACGCGTAAAAAATAAAAGGCACCCCTCAAAAGCAGGAATGCCTTTTAAAACACCAAAAACAAAAAATTTAACTAACCTTGTGTATCCTCTTTAATAAACAAAATTCATAAGGATAACGTTGTGAGCCTGTTTTACATTGCGTTGAAAATCATAATAAAATGTTAATATTTTAATCGGGATAGTCAAAGTATTTTAGGTATAATATGATTTATGCCTGCTCTTTCTGCCAAAATTAAGTAATTTTGACACCTCCAAAACCAAAGAAACAAAATGAGCGATACTCCTAAGTTCGCCGTTATAGGCGGCGGCAGTTGGGCAACAGCAATTGCCAAGATGCTTTGTGTAAACGTACCTGAAATAGCGTGGTATATGCGCAACGATGATGCTATTGAGCATATAAAGCTGCAGAAACACAATCCCAACTATTTAAGTTCGGTAGAATTCGACACAAATAAGCTGAAACTTACAAGCGATATCAATGAAGCTGTAGCCTATGCCGATTACGTAATATTTGCCATACCATCGGCTTTTCTAAGCAAGGAGCTTGAAAAAATGACGGTCAGCCTCGAGGACAAGGTTGTATTCTCCGCAATAAAAGGTATTGTACCCGAAACCAGCCTTATTGTAGGGGAACACTTCCATGAGAAATTCGGGATTCCTTACGATAGCATTGGTGTGATTACAGGTCCGTGCCACGCGGAAGAAGTGGCTCTTGAAAGGCTGTCGTACCTTACCATAGCCTGTGGTAATGAGAAAAAAGCCAAAATAATGGGACAGAACCTTAGCAGCCACTACATCAAGACTAAAACATCGGATGATATTGTGGGTACCGAGTATGCCGCTATGCTCAAAAATATCTACGCGATAGCGGCAGGTATAGCACACGGCCTTGGTTATGGAGATAACTTTCAGGCACTGCTGATGAGTAATGCTATCAGGGAAATGAAGAAATTCATCCGCAAGGTTCATAAAATGAAGCGTAATATCAATAATTCGGCTTACCTTGGTGACTTATTGGTAACTGGCTATTCGGTGTTTTCACGAAACCGTATGTTTGGCAACATGATAGGGAAGGGCTACACCGTGAAATCGGCGATGATGGAAATGAGTATGGTTGCCGAAGGGTACTATGCAACGAAAAGCGCCTATAACCTCAACAGGGAATATGAGGCAAAAACACCGATAATTGATGCTGTGTACATGATTTTGTATGAAGGCAAAGATGCCAAATCAACATTTAAGAAACTAACTGAAAAACTCGATTAATACCCGGTAAAACCATGTCTCACGACCACCTGATAAACCACCCCGGCGTACTGGCCGCTTTCTCGATAGTGATATTAGCCATGCTGCTGCTGGATCTTGGCGTATTCAATAAGCACAGCCATGTGGTTTCCAACAAAGAAGCTTTAGGATGGTCTGTAGTATGGATATCGCTGGCCATGATATTCAGTGGGGTAATCTATTATTATCTCGGGTTTGAGCAATTTACACAGTTCCAGAGCGCATACTGGATCGAAAAGGCGCTCTCGGTCGATAACCTCTTCGTGTTCATACTCGTCTTTGGGTTTTTCAACGTTCCTAAGCACCTGCATCATAAAGTGCTGTTTTGGGGTATTATAGGCGCGCTGGTATTCCGTGCGATATTCATATTTACAGGGGTAAAGCTTATAAATATTACCTACCTGCCCGTAATGAATATCTTTGGGGAAGATGTAAGGATCAATGTCCTGCTAACCCTCTTTGGTATTTTCCTTATTATTGCCGGTATCAAATCATGGTCGGCACACGAAGATACCGACGAGAACAAAGACTTCTCTAAAAGTCCCGGAGCACGTATTGTGCACCGTTTCTTTAAGGTAACCAAGAATTATGAAGGCTCTAAGTTCTTTGTTAAGATTAACGGGGAAAAAATGGCTACGCCGCTTTTGGTTGTGGTAGCTGTTATCGAATTTACCGACCTTATCTTTGCGGTAGATTCCATTCCCGCGATCTTCGCGATCGCCCCGGACGATCCTTTTATCCTTTACACATCCAATATCTTTGCGATTTTGGGATTAAGGGCATTGTACTTCCTTCTGGCCAACTTTATGCACATGTTCAGCAAGCTACATTACGGACTGGCGCTTATCCTGGCTTTCATCGGGACAAAAATGCTCATCAATCCGTTCTGGCATATCTCTTCGCCGGTATCACTTGCGGTAGTAGGCGGAATACTGATACTCTCGGTAGTTGCTTCCTTCCTGTTTCCGGGGAAGAAAGCATAATGTGAGGTTCTGTGAAGCGTTTTTAATTAATCGATCCTTATTTCATCTATAAATATAAACGCCTCGCCTCCGGCACCCTGATGCCATTCGGGCAGCGTACCAAAGTTATACGCCTTAACTTTCACATATCTTCCGGAAGTATTGCGAAGGCCAACCACAATACTGGCTGCCCTCACTGTATAATCCTTTGCATCTATTACATTAGTAGCACTTTCAGCCAATGTAAAATTCACGTTGTCATCAGATACATAGTATTCCACTTTTGTCGGAAACACGATCCACGCACGGGTGTCCTGCAGGAACCTGGCAGAAATGCTTTTTACAGGCATTTTCTTCTGCAGGTCGATCACGGCTTCAAAATCCTGCCCCTGGTAGCCCTGCCAGTCGCCCTTGCGCCAGTTTTCGGTTCCGGTAATGCCATCCAGCAAGCCGTCCGGGCCGCCGGCATGGTATTGCGGGTTGTATTTTGATTTAAGGGTGATAGTGTAATTGTTAGGTTTTTTGAAATAATGTGCGGTTACAGTATCGCTCTTGATTCCATAACTGTCATCCTTAAATACTTCAATGGTTGAAGAAGCGGTAAGTATTACAGGCTCTCTATACACTTTAAATACTTCGTTGCTTTTTTGTCCGGGGGTCGAAACCCTGTACATAAATTCAAAAGGTCCGGTTTCTGTGGTTACAAATTTCACTGTCATCTTATCTTTAAATGACTTACTTTCCGCCTCGATAACCGGTACGGGAACGAGTACACCCGATGCTTCTGTAAAAATGGTGCCATGAAGGTTTGGAAAGCCGAAATTCACCCGTTGCTCATTGGTCGTAGCTTTTGATATATTACCCGATGTACCGTCATCAAAGCGGACTTTCACAAAATCGAAATAGGGCTCAGTAAGGTTCCATCCCGGCCTGCCGGGACAAACCGAATACATCCCCATGCTGCTAAGGATGTACCAGGCGCTCATCTGGCCGCAGTCTTCGTTGCCTATCAGCCCATCCGGTGTATTCTTATAGAAGTTCTCCAGCATATAATGTACTTTCTCTTTTGTTTTCTCCGGCCTTCCGGCATAAGTATACAGATAAGCCATGTGGTGGCTCGGCTCGTTGCCATGCGCGTACTGCCCTACCAATCCGGTAATGTCCACCTGCTCCCGGCCCGTAGTTGCCGATGTGGCAGAGAACATTTCGTCCAGTTTGGCTTCAAACCGCTGCTGACCGCCATAAGCATCAATAAGCCCCATGATGTCTTGTGGCACAAAAAAAGTATATTGCCAGCTGTTGCCTTCGGTAAAATTATTGTTCACTTCACGCGGATCAAAAGGCTTGTCCCATCCGCCATTGCGTTTCGGCCTCATGTGCCCGGTTGATGGGTCGAACAGGTTTTTCCAGTTTTGCGATCGCATCATGAAGTATTCATAATCTTCCATTTTGCCAAGCATTTGTGCCATCTGGGCAATGCACCAGTCGTCATAGGCATATTCCAGTGTTTTGGATACGCTTTCGTGCTCATCGTCAATGCTGATGAAGCCATTCTTTTTATAGGAATCCAGGCCGAGATGGTCGAGCATGGCGCTGTGCTTGGCGGCTTCAAAGGCTTTTTCGTAATCAAATCCCTTAATCCCTTTTGACATCGCGTCGGCCATTACCGAAACGGAGTGGTAGCCTATCATGCAATTGGTTTCGTTGCTGGCCAGTTCCCACACCGGCAGCCTGCCGCCCTGCTCATATTGTTTAATGAATGTATTGATGAAATCGGCGGTTCGCTTTTTATCGATGAGTGTGTACAGCGGGTGCGCCGCCCTAAAGGTATCCCACAGCGAGAACACAGAGTAGTAGTCGAAGCCTTCCGCTTTATGGATTTTGTTATCACGACCGCGGTACATGCCATCTGCATCCATGGCAATGTTGGGCTGCATCATGGTGTGGTAGAGCGCCGTATAAAAAACAGCAAGCTTGTCTTTATCCTTTTCTACGATTTCTATCTTCGACAGTTCTTTGTCCCAAAGCTTTGCGGCTTCTTCTTTGGCTTTTGCAAAATTCCAACCCGGCATTTCAGCCTTCATATTCTTCGCGGCGCCTTCATATCCCGTTGGCGAAAGCGCGACTTTTACCAACAGTTTTTCACCGGCCTTCACCTCTTTGCTGAAACTTAAAGCCAACAATGAACCCGCAAATTGTTTGTCGGTCACCTTTGCCGGGGCAAAAGCGTTGTTGTTTACCGCTGTGATTTTCATCGGCTGGCTGAACTCAATACGGGCATACATATACTGGTCGCGTGCCCATGCTTCGCTGCGGCGCAGCACTTCGATGGTTTTGCTGTCAATTATCCGTACATCACCCATAAGCAGCTTGTCGCGATGGTTCAGGTCGAGGATGATGTTGGCCTGCCCTTTTCTGGTGAAGGTATATTGGTGGAAACCTACTCGTGCCGATGCTGTTAGTTCCGCATTGATGGCGTCATCATCGAGTTTTACAGAGTAATATCCCGCAGACGCTTTTTCGTTGGCATGCGAAAAGGTTGAGGAATAACTTTTATTGTCCAGTTTCGGTTCGCCCATGGTTGGCATCAGCATGATGTCGCCATAGTCGGATACGCCTGTGCCGTTGAGGTGCGTATGCGAAAAACCGTAAATGACATTATCTGAATAATGATAGCCGCTGCACCCGTCCCAACTGCCGTCGATACGGGTATCGGGGCTAAGCTGTACTATGCCGAAAGGCACCGTAGCACCGGGAAATGTATGCCCGTGGCCGCCTGTACCAATAAAGGGATTAACGTGCTTGGAGTAGTCTTTATTTTGGGGGAATAGCGGCATGGATGCCAAAACGGCGATCCACAACAAGGTTTTTTTCATCAGTTCCTGAAATTTGCATAAATATACAGGAATTCACGAAATGGTTACAGTGCCATCACCCCATCTTTAAAAATTACAGGCACTTCGGTAGTATTATCGTTGTCAATAGTGCCTGCTTTGAACACAAAGTTTTTGTCGTACAGCTTATTGCCTTTAAAAAATGTTACCATGAAACTATTATCAAGAACCAATACGCTGTCCTCGATCATTTCTATTTTTACGGCACTGTTTGCGTCAACTTCAACAAAGGCATGGCGCATAGTCGAAGTCCTGCGTTCCTCACCATCTATAAGCCCCGAAGCGCCGGATACCACCATAGCCGTTTCCAGCTTTTCATTACTGTCGTTTATGAGGTAGGTATACCAGGTTTTGTCCATTAAATCGTCGTTCCACTCCTGTATGGCGGCTACATAAACATTCTCTACTTTCGGGATGATGATATCTTTTTTCATATTTCTTTAATACTTTAAGCCAAAGGTATTTACTACCTTTAAATAAAAATAATCTCATGAAGACCATGCAACTGCTGTGCCTTATTGCCGCTACTCTGGTAATTGGCTGCAAAGATGGCGAAAAACCCACAGGTACGCAAACAGGCCCGGCAGATACAACAATTACAGATGATGGTATATCGGCGGAAAAGCCCGAATCCGGATGGACAGGCAAATATGCAGGTGTACTGCCGTGCGGGAATGACTGCGACGGGCTGAAGACGGAGATTGAGGTTCGGGCCGACAGCACGTACACCCTGTCATCCCAGGCATTGGGGCAGGAAGACAAGCCCCGCCTTTTTAAAGGGACATATCATTTTGATACTGTTAAAAATACCGTGACGCTCGATGCGGAAGGTGATCACCTGAAATTTCTTGTGCAGGAGGGCCGCCTGAAAAAACTCGACAAGTTTGGCGACCCGGAGCAGGGAGCGCCGCAGGAAAAATACCTGCTGGACAAAGTGAAATAATACGATGCTATTCTTTTATAAATTTCAGCTGCGCTGTGCCTTCAGTTGTAGTAAGGGTTATAAAGTGAAGGCCTTTGGCAAGGGCAGAAATATTCCACGCTGACGTATTTACGCTTTCCATTACTTTTTGCCCTAACGTATTGTAGAAGATCGCCCTTTCTACACCTATTCCCTGAGGCAGTTCTACAGAAAGCTGTGAGCCGGCGGGGTTGGGGTACAGCTTTACGGCACCGGCAAGGTTAAAGCTTTTCTTTCCCAGAGTAATGTTGCTGTTGCGTGATATGATGTTTCTTTCCGGGTCAAATTCTACTGAAGCTACCGTAAAGGGTACGGCTACAGTAAACTGCTGGCCATTAACAGTATTTTCGAGTACTATATCGAAAGTAGTGCCGAACGCATCTATAAAACGTACGGGTACAGGCATTTCAAAAAACGACACGGAAGGGTGCGACTGCGTTTGGTTTATCGTGACGGTAGCCTGCCCGAAACCGCTGTTGCTAACCGTAATGGTATAGGTGGGGTAGCCCTGCCTGTATACCCAGTCATTGAAGAATTCATCAAGATCCATGCCCGACTGCGCTTCAAGATGTTCCTGCAAATCGGGTGTTTTAGCATACGCGAAAGCAAGGTCGGTATCGGCGAGATAGTTGCGCAATGCCTGGAAAAAGGTAGTGTCTCCCAGTTTATGGCGCAGCATATTGAAAACCATTCCCCCTTTGTTATAACTGAGCCTGCTGCTAAAAATACGGCCTACGCTCACGGTGTCAATATCGGTAAGATAAACAGACCCGCCGGGTTGCGAGGTAATGTTTTCTATGGCGCCTTCTTTCCATGCCCTGAAATTGTCGTTGCCATCCAGTTCTTCAATTACCAGTGCTGCCAGATAAGTGGCAGCGCCTTCGTTGAGCCAGATGTCTTTCCAGGAGCCACAGGTAATTTTGTCGCCAAACCACTGGTGGGCCAATTCATGAGCAATAAGCTGCCTGCCAAAGCTGCCCATAAACGATACGGTGGTATGTTCCATTCCTCCACCAAAACCACACTGCGCATGGCCATACTTTTCGGTGCGGAAAGGGTAGGGCTCGAAGCGATCCTCGAAAAAGTTCATGATCGGTAAAGTTACCGCGACCTGCGATTGTGCCGCCACAGCATTTTCCGGATAAAAATAATTGACGATCGGGAAGGTGTTTGGCGCCGTTCCCGCTGTTTGTGTAAATACGGTATAGTTGGTAACCGCTATGGCAACAAGGTAAGCCGGTATGGGGAAGCCATGATGAAAATGTGTTGTCTTAATGGCGGCATTCACTACCTGAGACTGCTCTACACCGTTGGCAACACTTACATACTGGGTAGGTGCCGTGATGTAAATGTCAATGCTGTCAATCTTGTCGGTGAGGTCCTGTTTGCAGGGCCACCAGTCTTTGGCTCCGTAAGGCTGTGAGAGTGTCCACAACACAGGAATGCTGTTATGGTGATCGGTCACAAAAGAGTCCATTTCTGTAGGCGGCGCACCGGAATAAGTAATGACTACATTGCCGGTAGTACCCTCCAACTGGGTAGAAGGGAAGTTGATAACCAGTTCATCATCTGTATTCTGGCTAAAGCTTAGATTAGTGCCATTTTTAGTAACAGAACTTACGGTCAGCTCACTGCTCAGGTCGAACGTGATGCTGCCCATATCCTCCTTTGCCAGAAAATTCGTAGTAACAATTCCACTGATGAAATGTACTTCCGGATGTACTGAAACATCGAGCCTGTGGTAAATAACATCATAGTTGCCGGTATTGGCATTGGCGGCAAAACTCCTGAGGGCCACAGCCGATTTCATTTCGGCTTCGGCTATCTGTAAGAGCTCTTCATTATGAGATTGTGAAAAAGAGGTAAAGACGGTAAGCGCAAGAAGCAGCAGCGTAAAATTCCGTATCATAGGAGGAAAAATTTTTCAAATATAGACAGAAAAACATTGAGCAACAGTTATAGAAGCAGAAACACATGGTATTACCTCGCTGTTCAGGTGCATAATTAAAACAAATGATTAAATTTGCTCACTTTATAAAAACCTTTAACCATGTTACAGACAGTATTTATCAGAGAGAACAGAGAGAAAGTCATTCAGGCGCTGGCCAAGAGAAATCTTGACGCTGCTTCCCTGGTTGACGAAGTGATAGCCCTTGATGAAAAGAGAAGGAGCACGCAGGTAGAGCTCGATACAGTACTGTCGGAATCGAATAAGCTCTCGAAAGATATTGGCGAGCTGATGAAAGCCGGCGAAAAAGCTAAGGCTGCCATCCTGAAGGAAAAGACTACACAATACAAAGAGAAAAGCAAGGAACTTGGCGATACTTTAGCTACGGTTACCGAAGCGCTTACACAGGCGTTGTACAAGCTGCCAAATACTCCCGCCGACATTGTTCCGCAGGGCAAATCGGCTGACGATAATGAGGAAGTACTTCGCGAAGGCGATATTCCCGCTTTGTTCGAAGGTGCATTGCCGCACTGGGAACTTGCCAAAAAATATGATATTATCGACTTTGAGCTGGGTAACAAGATAACCGGCGCGGGCTTCCCGGTATACAAGGGTAAGGGTGCAAAGCTACAGCGTGCGCTTATTACCTATTTTCTTGACAAAAATACAGATGCAGGTTATAAAGAATACCAGGTGCCGCACCTGGTAAATGAGGCTTCCGGTTACGGAACGGGCCAGCTGCCTGATAAGGAAGGCCAGATGTACCATGCCGGCCTTGACGACCTGTACCTTATACCAACAGCTGAGGTTCCGGTAACCAATATGTTCCGCGACGTGATCCTGCAGGAAAATGAACTTCCGGTGCTTTGTACGGCCTATACGCCATGTTTCAGAAGGGAAGCAGGTTCTTATGGAGCACACGTGCGCGGCCTGAACCGCCTGCACCAGTTCGATAAGGTAGAGATCGTGCGTATAGAGCATCCGGACAAATCGCATGAGGCATTGGACGGTATGGTGGAGCATGTAAAAACCCTGCTGCAGGAACTGAAGCTCCCTTACCGAATTTTACGCCTTTGTGGCGGGGATATGGGTTTTGCATCGGCAATTACATACGATTTTGAGGTATTCTCTACAGCACAGGACCGCTGGCTGGAGATAAGCTCTGTATCTAACTTTGAAACATTCCAGTCGAACAGGCTGAAACTGCGTTTCCGTGATAAAGAGGGTAAGAACCAACTGGCACACACGCTGAACGGAAGTTCTCTGGCGCTGCCAAGGGTGCTTGCAGGCATACTCGAGAACTACCAGACACCGGAAGGAATTGTAATTCCCGAAGTTTTACGCCCTTACACCGGATTTGATATAATAAATTAGTAGCTTTGTTATAAAGCATAAAGGAAACGCGAATGACGCGGATCTGGCAGATGTTCGCAGATTTAAAAATCAGGCGGTTGTATGCTAAATCAGGGTCATTTGCGTTTTTTATTTACCGTCACTTTTGTGAAGGTAGTAGTAATGTAACAAAAAAAGCCGTGGAGATCCGCCTGATAGGTGTCTTCCGTGTTCTAATCAAAGCATGAAAAAGATAATTGCCATTATAGTGCTGCTGGTTTCGTTCTCTGCTTTCGCGCAGAACGAGCAGCTGGCGCAGAATTATTTCGAGAAAGGTGAGTTTGAGAAGGCTTTGGTCATTTACCAGGACCTCGAGAAAAAGCAACCTCATAATACGTATTTCACACAAAAAATTGTGGCCTGCTACCAGCAGATGCAGCAATATGCCAATGCCGAAAAACTGCTTGCCGAAAAGCTAAATAAAACACGCCAGCCGATACTGTATGTCGAACTGGGTTACAACTACCAGTTGCAAAAAGATATGGCTAAGGCCGAGAAGAACTATAAAGCCGCGCTCGCTTCGGTTACAGAAAATCCTTCCAACGTTTACAATATAGCACAGGCCTTCGAGCAGAAGGTATTGCTGCCACAAGCCATTAAAGCCTATGAGATGGCGACAGAGATTAATAAAAGCCTCAACTTCGATTACCAGGTGGCATTGCTGCAGGGACAGATGGGAAATGTAGACCTTATGATCGCAAAGCTGCTGAGCTATGCCTACAACAATCCGCAGAATCTTATTGTAGTGCAAAACCAGCTTTCGCGCTTTATGAATGAAAATGCGGAAGAAAGTGTAAAAGAAGAAGGTGATAAAAGCTTCAGTTCCCTGCTCCGAAAAGCGTTGCTGCTGAATGTGCAGAAAACGCAGGATATTTTCTGGAACCAGTTCCTAAGCTGGTTTTTCGTACAGCAGCGCGAGTATGGCAAAGCATTTATACAGGAGAAAGCAATATTCAAGCGTGACCCGGACACCTTCGGTAACATTGTAAACCTGGCCAAGCTGGCCGTTGAGGAGGATGAAGACGCTACCGCACGGGAGATACTGGATTTTATCCTGAAGAATACCAATGACCCGGAATTGCAGATGCAGGCACATTACTACCTCATCTCGATGGATATAAAAACGGCACAGGAAAAAGACTACCCTGCTATCAAAAAAGTACTCGATGCATTGTTGGTGCAATATGGGGTAAATCCAAATTCACTGGAATTACAGGTGCTTAAAGCAGAATTTGACGCGTTCTACCTGAAAGATACCAAATTGGGCATTGCCACATTGAATACGGCTTTGGAACTCCAGCTGAACAAATACCAGCAGGCGGAGGTGAAGATGAAGCTGTCGGATATACTCCTGCTGGATGAGAAATTCAACCAGGCGATTATTTACTACGCCCAGATAGAGGAAGACCTTAAGAACGATGCCGTAGGCCACCAGGCGAGCCTTAAGATGGCAAAGAGCAGTTATTTTAAAGGCGATTTCGAATGGGCACAGAAACAGTTCAAAGTATTGAAGTCGTCCGCATCACAGCTTATTGCAAACGACGCGCTGGAGATTTTCCTGCTGATAACCGACAATACCGTTGAAGACAGCACACAGACCGCGCTGAAGAAATTTGCCCGTGCCGACTTTAAGCTCTATCAGAACAAAAAAACGGAAGCGCTGGCACAATTTAAAGAACTACTGACTGACCCGACTAAAAGCATACAGGATATAACGCTGATGCGTATGGGCGAGATATACGAAAGCCTTGGCCAGCACGACCTGGCACTACAGCAATACCAAAAGATCATTGAGAATTATAAAGATGGTATTTATGTAGATGAGGCGCTGTTCTTTTCGGCAGAGATATATAACAAAAAGCTTCACGACCCGGAAAAGGCAAAGGCGCTGTATGAAAAAGTGCTCTTTGAGCATGAGGACAGTATTTATTTTGTTGAAGCACGTAAGCAGTTCAGGCAGCTGCGGGGGGATGCGAATAGTTAATACGTTACATCACCCCGGCCCTCTTCCAAAGGAGAGGGAAAAGCTTCAATCGGATGTCGGTTGAATGTCAATTGATGATTACATATAGTAAACTCAAAAAGAGATATATTTTAATGCAAATTATTCGTTCCGGGCTTCCTCTCCTTGGGAGAGGGGCTGGGGGTGAGGTCTATAAAGTTTGGGTTTCTCCACTCTATTACACTTCATTGGAATAAAGGATGGCTGAAAAACTTTACCATAAAATTATTAGCCCATAATTACCGTACGCCCTATCTTTGTTAACAGTTTACGGACGAATCAACGATCACCAAATAACCAATCCACCAACTATGATAATCTACAACGTAACCATAAATATAGACGACAGCGTACACGACCAATGGCTAGCCTGGATGATGGAAAAACACATCCCGGAAGTAATGGAAACCGGCAAGTTTTACAAAGCCAAGATCGTAAAGGTCATGGTTGTAGAGGAAATGGGAGGATCTACCTATGCCATACAGTATTTTGCCGAAAGCATGGAAAAACTGCAGGCTTACTACAATGAAGATGCCCCAAGGCTAAGGGAAGAGGGAGCAAAGCTGTTTGGCGACAAAATGCTGGCCTTTCGTACCGAAATGGAATTGTTGAAAGAGTTTAAACAGGTATAGTAACGTAGTTTGCCTTCGGGTAGTTTCCAAAAATGGATAAAGTAAAAGCCAAAAAACACCTCGGGCAGCATTTCCTGAAGGATGAAGGTATCGCAAGGGATATTGCCGATACACTCACGCTTAACGGATATAATAAAGTACTCGAAATAGGCCCCGGTATGGGTGTTCTTACCAAATATCTTTTGGATAAAGATGTGGAAACATGGGTTATCGAGATCGACACCGAATCGGTGGAGTACCTCAACGCGCATTACCCTAAACTGCACGGCAAGATCCTTTCGGAAGATTTCCTGAAGTACAATATCAGCAATTCATTTGGAGATGAACCTTTTGCCATCATCGGGAATTTCCCCTATAATATTTCTACACAGATCGTATTCAGGGCGCTGGAACTTCGTGAAAGGATACCGGAATTTGCCGGAATGTTCCAGAAAGAAGTTGCCGAGCGCATTTGCGAAAAGAAAGGCAGTAAAACCTACGGTATATTATCGGTATTGGTACAGGCTTTTTATGATGCGGAATATCTTTTTACAGTGCCGGAGCATGTATTTAACCCGCCGCCAAAAGTAAAATCAGGTGTATTGCGCCTTACCAGGAAAGAAGACTACCATCTTACAGTAGATGAGAAGCTGTTTTTTAATGTGGTAAAAACGGCTTTTAACCAGCGTAGGAAAACACTTCGTAACAGTTTAAAAACATACAGCCTCTCGGATAATTTGAAGGAAGATAGTATCTTTGACCTCCGCCCGGAACAGCTTTCGGTGGAACAATTCATAGAACTTACCCAAAAGATCGCGGCCAATGGAGTTTAAAATCAGCAAAGATTTTCTTGCCCAGATTGAGCAATATATAGGTGAAAACCGTGAGCAGGAACTTATTAACCTGCTCGAGGACATTCACTTTGCGGATATTGCCGAGATCATGGAGGAGCTGGACAGCAGCGATGCGAGCTACCTCTTCCAGATACTGGACAGTGAAAAAACTGCTGAAATACTACTTGAGCTTGATGAAGAGGTTAGGGAAAAAATCCTGCGTGACCTTTCCCCCAAAGAGATTGCCGAAGAGCTTGATGAGCTGAGTACCGACGACGCCGCCGACATTATAGCGGAGCTTCCTGCCGATAAGAAAGAGGAAGTAATCCAGGAACTTACCGACGATGAACACGCCAAAGATATTGTTGACCTGCTTCGTTATGACGAAGACACCGCCGGCGGACTTATGGCGAAAGAGCTCGTGAAAGTAAACGAGAACTGGAACGTGCTTACCTGCGTGCGCGAAATGCGTATTCAGGCTGAGGATGTGCAGCGGGTGCATTCTATATATGTAGTTGACGATGAGGAAAGGCTGAAGGGCAGGCTTTCGCTAAAAGACCTGTTGGTGACCTCTACCAAAACACCTATCAGCGAAGTGTATATCAAGAAAGTGGATTTTGTAAAAGTAACCACTCCCGATGTAGAAGTAGCACGTATTATGCAGAAGTATGACCTGGAAGCCATACCTGTTGTGGATGAGTTGGGCCGTTTGGTGGGCCGCATTACCATTGATGATATCGTAGACGTGATAAAGGAAGAAGCCGACAAGGATTACCAGTTGGCAGCGGGTATCTCACAGGATGTTGAAGCGGATGACAGCATCCTTGAACTTACCAAGGCGCGCCTGCCATGGCTTGTACTGGCATTGTTTGGCGGTTTTATCACCGTAAAGGTTATGGGTATTTTTGAGCCGGCCATGAAAAGCCATGGTGAGCTTTTTTTCTTTACTCCGCTTATCGCCGCGATGGCCGGGAATGTAGGAGTACAGTCTTCCGCGATTATTGTGCAGGGTTTGGCCAATAACGTAATCATGGGCTCGCTGTGGAACCGTTTGGTAAAAGAAGTATTGCTTACCCTTTTGAACGGGTCGATACTGGCTGCAATACTTATTGCGGGCAGCCACTTTTTGCTCGACGTAAGTTATGAGATTGGGCTAACCGTGAGCATATCGCTTATATCGGTGATCGTAATCGCATCGCTTTTGGGTACATTCGTGCCAATTCTCCTCAATAAATTTAAGATCGACCCCGCTTTGGCCACAGGGCCTTTCATTACAACGAGTAATGACATCTGTGGTATCCTGATTTACTTCTCGATCGCAAAAGTGATATTAGGGTTTTAGGCTTAAAGCATTTTACTATAAATCAAAAATTTTGCTTTTTGGTAAATCGCTGTTCCTGATGCTTGGGGAATGTAAACCTTCTTTATATAACTTTGCATAACAACCCGAAACCCCGAAATCATGAACCCGGAACCCGGAACCATAAAGATACTGCACATCGACTCCAACCATCCCATACTTTGGGCACAGCTGGAAACAGCCGGTTTTATAAATGAAGCCGACTACAAATCCCCTAAAGAAGAAGTGGAAGCTAAAATTGCCGGGTACAACGGCATCGTGATCCGTAGCCGTTTTGATATCGACAGGCAGTTTCTGGACGCGGCAACCAACCTGCAATTTATAGCACGGGTAGGGGCAGGACTGGAAAGCATCGATTGCGATTATGCCGCCGAAAAAGGTATTCACCTGATAGCCGCTCCTGAGGGCAACCGTAATGCGGTAGGCGAGCAGGCACTGGGGATGCTGTTGTCCCTGTTCAACAACCTGAATAAGGCCGACAGGGAGATCCGCAACGGGCAATGGGTACGCGAGGGCAACCGCGGCCACGAACTCGATGGTAAAACTGTGGGCATTATAGGCTATGGGAATATGGGTAAGTCATTTGCCAAAAAGCTCTGCGGGTTTGATGTTGAGGTGCTGTGTTACGACATAAAGCCTTCTGTAGGCGATGAAAATGCACGGCAGGTGTCTTTGGAGGAATTACAGCAAAAAGCCGATGTGGTGAGCCTGCATACGCCACATACGCCCCAAACCAACAGGATGGTTGATGCCGATTTTATTAATGGGTTTAGAAAACCGTTCTGGTTCATAAATACAGCGCGAGGCAAAAGTGTGGTGACTAAAGATCTTACAGCAGCCCTCAAATCAAAAAGGATATTGGGTGCGGCACTCGATGTACTGGAGTATGAAAAGTCTTCATTCGAGCAATTGTTTACTACAGATATCCCTGAACCATTACAATACCTGCTGGACAGCGATAACGTATTGCTCACCCCCCACATTGCCGGTTGGACTTTTGAAAGCCATGAAAGGCTCGCACAGGTAATTGCGGATAAGATAAAGGCTGTGTATTTTAAATAAGCAGTCCTATTCAAAACCTCTTCGTTCCATTTCGACCGGAGGGAAAATCTCTCTAATGTTTTTCCTTAATGGGATTTCTCATTCCGTTTCTTCATTCGAAATGAAAAGCGATTCTCATCGAAGGGCTACAGCTGTTCCCCCTTTTCCGCAAGCTTTCTCTCCAGCTCTGCCTGGAATTCTTCCATAACAGGGCGGACAGTACTTTCCGGAAGGTCGGCAATACGTATATACATCAGGCCGTCAACAGAATTATTGAATAGGGGATCGACATTAAAAGCGATAACCCTCGCATTCTGCTTGATGTACTTTTTGATAAGTACCGGCAGGCGCAGGTTGCCCGGCTCCACCTCTTCAATAAATTTATCAAACTTGTTCAGGTCGGCTTCCGCTTCCTCAAAAACAAAGTCCTTGTCGGCATCTTTCAGCTTTACCTTGTATTCCTTTTTAGGATGCACATATTGCGCAATATACGGGTCGTAGTAGTGCGACTTCATAAACTCGATCATGAGCGATTTGGAGAAGTCGGAGAACTGGTTGCTGATGCTCACCCCACCGATAAGGAACTTGTGTTCGGGATACCGAAGTGTAGTATGCACCACGCCTTTCCATAACAGGAACAGCGGCATTGGCTTTTGCTGGTATTCTTTAATGATGAAGGCACGGCCCATTTCGATGGATTTGCTCATCATATCGTACAATTCCGGCTCAAAACGAAACAGGTCATGCATATAGAAACCATCGATGCCGAATTTCTTGTAGATTTCTGAGCCTAATCCCATACGGTAGGCCCCGGCAATGCATTTAGCCTCCTCATCCCATAAGAACATGTGGTGGTAGTACTTGTCATAGCGGTCAAGGTCCAACGACTCATTGGTGCCTTCGCCTACTTCACGAAAGGTGATCTCCCTCAACCGGCCCAATTCGTGCAGGATATTCGGGATTTTATCGGCCGAAACAAAGAATACTTCATAGTTCTTGCTTTGCAGCAGCCTGAAATCACCCTTACGAAGGAATGCTATTTCATTCAGTATCTTGTCGTGGTTGGCAGGCCCGGCAATCTGTTTCGGGCTTCTCGGTATTTTGAGGTTAAGGTTGGACGTGTCTATAAGCTTCGTGTCTTTCTTCTCAAACGGGTTAGCCAGCATATATGTTTTCCTGCGTAAGAATTCCGAATAGGCATCCAGGCCTTCGTGCTCGTTTTGTTCGGCTACCGATATAGGCTTGCCGATGCGTACCTTGATTACCCTGTCCTTTTGCGTAAGCAGCTCCGATGGCAGCTTGGCCGTACGCAGGGTATCGCTTAATTGGGAAAGGAAATAAAAAAGCTTGCTGTTTTTTGCATGGAAGTAAATGGGCACAACAGGAACGTTGGCTTTCATAATTAGCTTTATAGCCCCTTCTTCCCATGGCTTATCTACCACCAGCTTATCGTCTTTGTAGGTAGAAACCTCACCTGCGGGAAAAATGCCCAGCGGCTTTCCGTCGCTAAGGTGGCGCAGCGCGTCCTTAATGCCTGTCATGCTCGACTTGGCATCTTTATGGTTCTCAAAAGGATTCACCGGCATCACATAAGGCCTTAGCGGCTCAATGCGGTGCAGCAGAAAATTGGCAATAATCTTAAAGTTAGGTTCTTTTTCAAGCATTAGCTTTAATAACAATATGCCGTCAATACCGCCAAGGGGATGGTTGGATACCGTGATATAGGCACCGGTTTTCGGAAGGCGCTTAAGGTCTTCTTCCGGTATTTCGAATTTTATCTGGAACTCGTCAAGAATAGCGTTCAGGAACTCAAGATCACTAAGGTGCTTGTTCCTGTCGTATATCTTATTCATGGTCGAGATCTTCAGGACCTTCATCAGTAACCAGCCTGAAAAAGTCCCTAAAAACCCGTATTTGTCAGTCTTTATTGCTTTTGCAACTTCTTTGGCTGTAACTAGGCTCATTCTGCATTGGTGTTTCGCGCGGAAAACAAAGATAGCAATTCTGACGAAACGTTATGGATGGATTAATTTTTTTAATTTAACATCAAGAAATATGCCGTTAAGAAGTTGGTTGAAATGAATTTTTAAGAAAAGTTTCACACTTTACTTTTTTGGTTATTTTTGGGTTTCAAACACAATAGGATGAGGATTATTTCATATAACGTAAACGGTATACGTGCCGCTTTTAATAAGGGTTTTATTGAATGGTTAAAGCAGGCCGGCCCGGATATCATCTGCCTTCAGGAAACTAAGGCTGCTGTAGACCAGGTAGCCGTACATGAAATTGAGGAAGCGGGGTATCCCTACCATTACTGGTTCTCTGCACAAAAAAAAGGATACAGCGGTGTAGCGATCCTTTCCAAACACAAGCCGGTGAATGTAGTATATGGCACGGGAATTGAGCACATGGATTTTGAAGGCCGTAACATACGTTTGGATTTCGGGGATTTTTCGGTGATGAGCCTCTACCTCCCTTCGGGTACAAATGTGGAGAGGCATGAATATAAATTCCGTTATATGGATGAATTCCATCAATATATTATGGAGCTCCGGAACGAGATACCAAACCTTGTTATTTGTGGCGATTATAATATCTGCCATGAAAGGATCGATATCCACGACCCGGTGCGCAATGCAAAGGTTTCCGGCTTTCTGCCCAATGAAAGAGAGTGGCTGGGCGGGTTTATGGAAAGTGGTTTTGTAGACAGTTTCCGTCATTTCAACAAAGAGCCGCACAATTATACATGGTGGAGCAACTTCGGGAATGCACGGGCCAATAACAAAGGGTGGCGTATCGACTATGCCCTGGTGAGCGAGCCTCTGCGCGACCGCCTTACCCGTGCCCTTATATTACCCGAAGCCAGGCACAGCGACCATTGCCCGATACTGGTAGAATTTGAATAAAAGAATATAAAGCCGGTTGAGGGCCGGTTAAACCAATAAAATAAACAGAATGATACTACGCAAAATTTCCGTGGGATTGCTATTGCTGGCGCTTACCACTTCCTGTGTTTCTAAAAAGGTATATACCGACCTGGAGACCAAATATGCCGACCTGAAAAAGGAAAACCGCCAGATGGCCGATGAGAACACTGCCCTTACCAAACAAAGGAATGAACTCGACCTGAAAACGAAAGACCTGCAGGCGCAGCTGGACAAGCTTAAAGGCGAAAGGGATAAACTGGCAGCGGATTACGCCGCATCACAATCGAACCTCAACACGTTGAAATCGTCTTATACGGCGCTTGAAAAGAACAGCGGAGACGCGTTGGACACGAACATGAAAAAGAACCGCGAACTCCTGGCGCAGCTGGAAGCGAAAGAGAAAGCGCTTGCCGCCGAACAGGAAAGGCTTAATAAGCTGAAATCGGAACTGCATGAGCGCTCACAACGTGTGGATGAGCTTGAGGGTATGATGGCAGCTCAGGAAGCGAGCATGAAAAAACTAAAGGAAACCCTTTCGAAAGCACTTAACAGCTTTGAAGGAAAAGGCCTTACCGTAGAAATGAAAAACGGTAAAGTATACGTTTCCATGGAAAACAAATTGTTATTTGGCTCCGGCAGCTGGGTTGTTGGCGCAGAAGGAAAGAAAGCCATTGTAGAAGTGGCCAAAGTCCTGGCGGTAAACCCGGAGATATCGGTACTTATAGAAGGCCATACCGACAATGTACCGTATCAGGGCAGCGGACAGATTACAGATAACTGGGACCTTTCCACCAAGCGTGCCACGGCTATTGTAAATATCATCCGTGAGAACAAAGGGGTGAACCCGCAAAACCTTACCGCGGCAGGCAGGGGCGAGCACGCACCTGTGGCCGGGAACGACACAGCCGAAGGTAAATCGAAGAACAGGAGGATCGAGATCATCCTTACGCCAAAACTTGATGAGATATCAAAGATGCTCAACGAGATATAGTATAAAAAACAAGGGCCGGAAATTTTCCGGCCCTTGTTTTTATTAGCGTACTACAAGCTTATGGCTTCTGGATCCTTCGGGCGATTCCACTTTCATCACATATATACCCGACCCAAGGGCAGAAGTATCTATGCGTGAAGATTGTGCCGTAATTTCCTGCTGCACGAGCAGCTTACCCCGTATATCATAAATAGTTGCAGAAGCTCTGGAGCCTGTATTTTTTAATGCTACAAATACTTCATTGTCGGCAGGGTTAGGATAAACCGTATACGCATCTCCCAAGAATTCCCCGGCGCTGTTGGTAGAAGCATCGAGAATGCGGTAAACAGTCCCGCTCGACCTGCCCGCTACATACAGTTCACCTGTGTTATCTTCCCCAAACGTGGTGAAATTGTTTCCATCAAAAGGTTCGGTCCACGTGATAGTGTTGGAAGAATCAAGAATTCCGATCTCATTGCTGCAATAATCGGCAAAAAGATACTTGCCCTGAAGGTTAGGGAACAAAGTTCCGGTATACACATATCCGCCTGTTATCGAGCAGCGTGGTGTGCTTCCGTTGATGTAATCGGCCACCGGCGCTGTAAAGCCACTGATGCCCGTACAGTCACTCATGGCATATTCATTAAAACCTTCATAGCACTTCCAGCCATAATTGATGCCGGCTGTTGTTGACAGTACATGGTTGATCTCCTCACGCTGGCCCTGGCCTACATCAGCGATCCAGAGGTCGCCTGTTGTCCTGTTGAAAGAGAACTTCCATGGGTTGCGAAGGCCAATTGCCCATATCTCATCGTTCCCATCTGTAGTTGCATAAGGATTACCGTCAGGAATAGAGTAGGGTGTACCGCTGTCTACATTGATGCGCAGCATTTTCCCCAAATTGGTATTGATATTTTGCGCCCTGTTTTCAGGGTCGCCGCTGCTTCCGCCATCACCCATACCGATATAAAGGTAACCGTCTGGCCCAAAATGCAGGCATCCGCCATTATGGTTCGAATAAGGCTGGGTTATGGTCATCAGGATTACCGCACTTGTCGGTTCAGCTACATTTGGGTCGGTAGCGCTCGTAGTATAGCGCGCAATTACCGTGTTTCCTGAAGTATTGGTGTAATTAATGAAAAAATACCCGTTGGTTTCAAAGTCAGGGTGAAAAGCCATACCCAGCAGGCCTCTTTCCGAGCTGGTTGAGATCAGTGTCGAAACATTCAGGAAAGTGGTAATGGTGTTTTCTTCTTCCACGTGTACTACCATTTTTATCAGGCCGCCCTGTTCTACAACAAACATACGGTCATCTTCCGCAAAAGCGATGTCTACAGGATTGGTAAATCCGTTGGCATACTCTTGCAGCTCTATTTCCTGGGCATTCATAAACCCTGAACATAGCAGGGACATCAAGAATAATTTTGTCTTCATAGCAATTGATTGTTGTGTTATTCAGGTAAATTTAAGAATAATAAGACAATCAATTGGTTGGTTAACAAAATATTAAGCCTGACATTAGAATGCTTTGTTTCCCAAATTCTGGAAAAACTCATTCAGGTCGAGCGAATCGCCGGATTGGATCGGGGTTTCCTTTAGTTTTATCCTGGAGCGCCCACGGCCCGAAACGTATACATCGCCATGCTGCGCGATAGTATCTTCGGGAATCAGGAGCCCGCGTCTCAGCATCAGGTCTTTGATGAACTTATTGTGCTTAACGGCATACGGCTTTAGCCTGCCTTCGTCATTAAACTTCCACATAAAGCTTTTCGGGCTTGGGATAATGCTTGCCAGATACACACATTCGTCCAGCGAAAGCTGTGAAGGATGCTTATCGAAATAATAATTGGCGGCCTCGCCAATGCCGTATACATCCGGCCCCCATTCTATGATGTTGAAGTAAACCTCAAGCATACGCTCTTTGCCCGCAATACGGTTATTTTCCAAGATGTAGGTTAGCAGTATTTCTTCGAGCTTGCGGGACAGGGTTTTTTCACGCGTCAGGAAGACATTCTTGACCAACTGCATACTGATCGTGCTTGCCCCGCGGGAGAATTGTTTCGTACGGATGTTCTTGATAATTGATTGGCGGAACGCTTCGGTAATAAAACCCCTGTGATTGAAGAAGGAAGGGTCTTCGCTGGTAAGCACCGCTTTTTGCAGGTAAGGGGATATTTCGTGCAATGGTGTATAGTACGGATTTGAAGGCCCTACGATAACCGCCCTTTGCGCACGGCCATTGTCTATGGCGCGGTAGGTAAAGGAAGTATTCAGTTTTGCCAGGTCGGCTTCGCCGTATTTAATAATCTTAAAACCGTTTTTCTTCAGGCTGCTGTCAAAAACAAGGGCTCCGGGGTTGTTCTTATTGAATAGGAACTTCAGGTCGTAGCTAAAGCTGCCTTCTGCTTCCATACCCTCAAAATTGGTAAAAAGCCCTTTAGGCAGCGACGTGATAAAATCCTGCGCCTTCATTTCAGGGATCTTTGCCTTAAGCTCATAAATGATTTCTTCACCTTTGGTATATTTCACAAAAGGCTTCAGTTTTATATGGTTGAGCTGTGCGGTAGAGGTGCTGTCCAATGCTATAAAATCGGGGCCGAAAAGAAAGTGGTAATCAAACCGTGCCTTGTCTATTACAACATCTTTTTTGGCAATGCGTGGATTGTTCACCATAAAGTTGCCTATAGATGCAAATCCGTCTACATGAAGCTCGTCTCCATCCATATCAATGTTCTGTACATTGAGGTGAATGGAATCAAAACCGGACTTTACGCCAAAGCGTTCGTTAATGTAGGGAACCTGTATACGGGAAGTATCAGAATTGAAGAATTTAAGGTCGGCCTGCTTGCCGCGCGGGTCGGCCATTCCTTTTACTTGCCAGGTTTGGGCTATATCCTGCGCTGTTACGCCAATGGTCGACTCCAGCTGCTTATCGGCCAGGCGCATTTGCCGGAGGTTAAGGTTCACTTCGCGGCCCATATCATCAAGCCTGAAAGTAAGGTTGTCCAGTTTCATGTCGGTAGGGATAAGGTTCAGCGCCCTGTTGAGCAGCGAATACGCCCTGTCGGCATAATTGGATTCTTTATCTTCCGTAGTTTCTTCTTCGGTTTTGTCGTTTTTCAGGAAGGCATCAAAGTTCTTTCCTTTCTCGTTTTTTACCAGTTGTACAAAGCCGTTCTTCATTTCGAGCGTACCGAGCTGTATATCTCCGGTAAGCAATTTGGCATAGTTTACAGAGGTTTTAAGCTGCTGTATGCGAACCAGAGTGTCGGCGTTTTTGGGTACCAGCGCGATCTCTGTCAGTTCGATACCCGAAAATCCTTTAAAGGTGGCTTCTTTTACGGTAAAGCGGCTGTTGTATTCGCGCTCCATTTTATCGGAGACTTTCGCGATAACCTTTTGCAATATCATATTCCTGAACGCGAAAAAGGATATTACGCAAAGGACGATAAGTATCGCAATTATTTTTAAAATTAATATCGCTATTTGCTTTTTGCTTTTTTTACGCATTTACAAGGGGTAATGAACCTAACCGAAAAGATAGCCTGCAACATCTTCAATTTTTGCTACCAGTTTCACTTCGATCAGGGTGTTCTTTAATGAGATCTTATTATACTTAGATACAAAAATAGTAGAAAAACCTAATTTTTCTGCTTCCAGTATACGCTGGTCTACGCGATTTACAGGCCGTATTTCGCCGGAAAGCCCGACTTCACCCGCAAAACAGAAGTCTTTATTCACCGGAATATCCTCGTTTGACGATAGTATTGCGGCCACAACAGCAAGATCTATGGCAGGGTCGTCTACATTTATACCACCTGTAATGTTCAGGAAAACGTCTTTTGCGCCCAGCCTGAAACCTGCCCTTTTTTCGAGTACGGCAAGTACCATATTGAGCCTTTTGGCATTGTATCCGGTAGTGCTGCGCTGTGGTGTGCCATATACTGCCGAGCTTACAAGGGCCTGTATTTCTACCATAAGCGGCCGCATGCCTTCCATGGTTGTGGCAATGGCGGTGCCGCTCATTTCTTCTTCTTTGTGCGAAATAAGAATTTCCGACGGGTTGGCCACCTCGCGCAGGCCAGTGCCCAGCATTTCGTAAATGCCCAGTTCGGCGGTTGAGCCAAAACGGTTCTTTAGCGAACGGAGTATGCGGTATACATGGTTGCGGTCGCCTTCAAACTGGAGTACGGTATCTACCATGTGTTCCAGTATTTTCGGGCCTGCAATGCTGCCGTCTTTGGTTATGTGGCCAATCAGGATTACCGGTACGTTGGTTTCCTTGGCAAATTTTATCAGCTCGGCGGTTGTTTCGCGTATCTGCGAAATACTGCCTGCCGACGATTCGATAAAATCGGTATGCAGTGTTTGTATCGAGTCGATAATAAGCACTTCCGGCTCCAGCGCCTCTATCTGCTTAAAGATATTCTGTGTTTTGGTTTCGGTGAGAATGTAGCAGTTTTCGGCTTCGGGGGTTATCCTTTCGGCACGCATCTTTATCTGCTTCTGGCTTTCTTCGCCCGATACATACAGGGTGCGGAAAGGCAGCTTAAGCGAAATCTGGAGCAGCAGCGTACTCTTGCCAATTCCCGGCTCACCGCCCAACAGTATCAGCGATCCGGGTACAAGCCCACCGCCCAGTACACGGTTCAGTTCGCCATCTCCGGTATCAAGGCGTATTTCACTGCCCGAGTCGATCTCGTTAATGCGCAGGGGCTTTGCTGCCCTTTTGGTTTCGGGAGACGAAGGCTTCCAGGCCTGTTTCTCCTCCTTTTGTATTACTTCCTCTACTATGGTATTCCATTGTTTGCAGGCGTTGCATTGCCCCTGCCATTTAGAATATTGTGTGCCGCAGTTCTGGCAGAAAAAAGAGGTTTTTAGTTTGGCCATTATTCAGATTTGAGTCGCTCTGCCCTTTCGAGCATAAATTCTTTGGTATATTCGCCTATAGCGCTAAGGTTAAAGCTGTTCTGGTAGGCTTTTACAGCTTTTTTGGTATCGCCTGTCTTTTCATAGTACAAGGCAGTGTAGTAGTCGCTCAGTGTGGTTTTAGGATAGCTTTTTGAGGCCACCCTGGCCAGGTCGCGAAGTTCTTCATACTTATTGTTTTGCAATATAGCGGCCTCGATGGCTTTAAAATCGTTCAGGCGGATGGGTATGGTTACGCCAAGGTCTTTTTCTATGCCATCGTATTTCTGTGTAAGGTACTCCACATAGCCCGATGGCAGTGTAGTAATCTTTTGCTGGTATTCGGTTGATGATATCGGCTGGTACGACGAGAAGATATGGTACAGCGCTTCGGGTATGGCATGTACAACCAGTGAATAATGGGAGCACTTCTTAAAATCATCGAATTCGTAACGGAATGCCGGATTTTTTATCGCTGCCAGTTGTTCATTCATGGCTTTTATAGGTTTCTGCAGCCTCGGTACATCACCTTCGGCTGTAGCCAGGTAGTAATAAACGGGGGTTTTAACCTGTGCAAGCTTGTCTGAAACAACATCTCCCATGCCTTCCGGCATTTCGGGACTCATACAGATATAGGCATTAAAGGCAGGTTTGTCTTTATACAGGAAAAAATTGATAAAACCGGCTGTAAGCCCATGGCCCGCAATGATCCTGAAAGGAGATATGCGGTATTTTTTCTCGATGGATGGTATCAGTTCTGAGGCAATGAATTCATAGAATTTATCCCCTCCGTTTACGGGTACGCCATTCTCATCGGTCTGGGTATCGTTATCACGTTCCTGGTCGCCGTTTTGGTTTATGGCAACAATAATTACCTCCGGGAGATCATTCCAGTATTCGGTATAGGAAAGGATACCGGAAAACGGGTCCAGAAGATATTCACCGTCCAGAAGCACCAGGAGCGGGTATTTTTTATTTTTATTTTTTTCGTAAGAAGCAGGCGTGAGTATGCTTATCTCTCTGTTCTGATTTAGCTTTTTTGAAGCTATTTCTTCAGTAATTGTCTGTGCCGATGACTGGAATACTATAGTCAAAAACAGCAGTAACACTTTGTTTTTCATTGCTTTACGAGATTACAGGAAATGGGGATGGCAAGATAGCAATTATTTTTTTCTGTACACTATCGGCAGCAATAAAAATGACAGCCCACCCAAAACCAATATCTGTGCAGTCTGAGAAGTCCAGACAATCCAGCCAAAAGCATTGCCCGCTGATTGGGGCACACCGTATACATGAAGTATTTCGGCAATAGCAATAGGGAAAAAGCCCCATCCGCCGTTGGTGAAAGTAATAACTATACTACCAATAACAAAAGCGGTAAACACCGTCCCAAAGCCGAGTCCGGAGGTTTCAGGGAGCGCATAAATGGTTACCCAGAACATCAGTACATAGCTAAACCAGATGTATAATGAAAGCAGCAGGAAAGGCCATTTGTTGGGCATTTTAAACACGCTGAGCGAACCTTCTACCAGTCCTGATATGCGTATCTTTATCTTTCGCACGAATTCCATCTTCGAATACAAAAAGAAAAGCAGCGAGCCGAGGAACAGGACCAGGGCAATGCTGCCGTAAAACAGGAGCTTTTCAAATGGAATGTCGGAAAGGTAATTCCTCATCTCGTCAAACTGCAGCACTGCCGTAAGGCCTACCACCACTACGAGCAGTACCAGGTCTATGATGCGCTCTGCTATTATTGTGCCAAAAGCCTTATCGAATGGCACGCCCGAATATTTGTTTATGGCTACCGCCCGGCTTACTTCGCCACTGCGGGGTATGAGCATATTCATAATGTAGGTGATGCATACCGAACCGAACTTTACGCCAAACGGAACATTATAACCTACATGTGCAAGAGAGTATTTCCACCTGTAAGCCCTTGCCCAAAAACCTGTAAGCCCGATGATAAGTGATATGCATACATACATATAATCGGCAGTCCTTAGGCTGTTTTCCATGTCCTTTAGCTGCTCGGGGGTGAACTGCCGGTACATGTATATAACTAAAAAAACTCCCAACAAAAGTGGGAGTATAATGCTTAGTGCCCTGCTTACTCTACTTTTCAAAATCAGGTAAGGGAATTGTCTTTTTCGTTAGGGAACACGATAGACGGCTTAAATGTTTTGGCTTCTTCGAAATCGAGTATGCCATACGAAATAATGATAATGATATCGCCGCGCTGCACTTTCCTGGCCGCGGGGCCATTCAGGGTTATCTCGCCGCTGTTCCGGTTTCCTTTAATCGCATAAGTTTCGAGACGCTCACCATTGTTGATGTTTACGATAGAAACTTTTTCACCTTCAATAATGTTGGCAGCTTCCATCAGCGCTTCGTCAATCGTGATGCTGCCTATATAATTTAAATCGGCTCCGGTCACCATAACACGATGGATCTTGGATTTTACAACTTGAATTTGCATGGCGCAAAGGTAATCAATTTAGTGAAATATTGTCTATTAGCCTAACATTGCTTAAAAAAACTGCAATAAACGCCCTGTATTTCCTGTTTTCCTTTATGGTGGCGGGTTTCAGGTCGTCTTCTGCCGCAATTTCAAAATAGTCGGTGCTGAATTCAGGATGTGATGCAAAAACCGTGCTAACGTATTCTTTTACAGCAGCGATGCTTTCTGTTGCAAATTTTTGCCGGGCTTCCTGCAGTGTTTTGTAGATAAGGGCGGCTTTATCCTGCTCTTCGGGCGAAAGCCTCTGGTTGCGCGAGCTCATGGCCAGCCCGTTCGGTTCCCGCGTTATAGGGCAGCCAATAATAGTGACAGGCATATTATCCTTTTCGGCCATTTTTTTTACGATCTGCAGCTGCTGGAAATCTTTCTCGCCAAAATAAGCATTGGTGGGGTTTACGGCCTCGAAAAGCTTTTTTACAATAGTGCCCACGCCATCAAAATGGCCGGGGCGGTGCGCTCCTTCCATCTGGTGTTCCAGCCCGTCGAAAGAAAAATGCGCCGATACCGTGTTGCCTTCATACATTTCTTCTACCGTTGGGGCAAAAACAATGATTCCGGGGCTTACGGAACGTATTTTCTCTACATCATTTTCAAGCGTTCGGGGATATTTTTCCAGGTCTTCGACATTATTGAACTGTGTGGGATTCACGAAGATGCTGATGACGGTAATGTCATTTTCCTTTACAGACCGCTCCAGCAGCGACAGGTGTCCGCGGTGCAAAGCGCCCATTGTTGGCACAAAGCCAATAGTTGATTTAGCCTTTAAATTGTCAGATAAAACTTTCGTTAAATCGGCTTTATTGTTGAAAATGAGCATTAATTTGAAATTAAAAATCAAAGCAAAATTAATCTTTTAGTTATATAATGCGCAAAATTGTTTAATTTTGCATGTTTTTACACCCAAACAAAATAAGTATTCTTGAAGATGGAGGATAAGAGGATATTGTATGTATCATCTGAAGTAGTGCCATATTTGGCAGAGAATGAAGTGTCGTTAATGTCGTATGATGTGCCAAAAATGATCAATGACCAGGGCGGGCAGATAAGGATATTTATGCCCCGTTACGGAAATATCAATGAGAGGCGTCACCAGTTGCATGAGGTTATCCGCTTGTCGGGCATGAACCTTGTGGTTAATGACATGGATATGCCGCTGATCATAAAAGTGGCGTCGATACCAAAGGAAAGGATTCAGGTATACTTTATTGACAACGACGAGTATTTTAAAAGGAAAGCTACCTTTACCGATGAGGATGGTGCGCTCTACCCGGACAACGACGAAAGGGCGATATTTTTTGCCAAAGGCGTTGTAGAGACTGTGAAAAAGCTCAACTGGGTACCGGATATCATCCACGTACACGGCTGGATGGCGGCAATGCTCCCGATTTACATGAAGCATTACTACAAGCATGAGGCGCTTTTTGCACACACAAAGATCGTAACATCGATATACAACCAGTCTTTTGACGGTACGCTTGATAATGAAATGCTGAAAAAAGTATTGTTTGACGGTATTCCGGAAAGCGATGTAAACGTGATTGCCGAGCCGAACTATGAAAATATACTTAAAGCGTCTATAGCCCATTCTGACGCGCTTATCATAGCTTCAGACAACCTTTCTCCCGGCCTTAGAACGGCGGTTGAAAGTTCAGGTAAGCCATTCCTGGATTATGTTTCTAAAGATAATTTTGCAGGTGCGTATACTAATTTCTATAAAACTCAGGTTTTATAGTAAATCTTTTAAAAAATCTCAAATGATCAAAAGTTCTTTAGTAAAGACATTCATATTCGCCTTAAGCATTATATCTTTTGTAGCGTGCGATACCGACTACAACAATATGAGCTCGGACATTATTGACGATGATGTACACCACAACATGATCCGTCATGAAGCGGGCCTTGTCGCTTATGATAAAGCTACCGGTGTGGTACAGTCTAATAACCTGCCGCTAAATATACTGGGTATATACGATAATCCTGTTTTCGGAAAAACTACAGCGCATTTTGTAACGCAGCTGGAGATGGAAACGGTAAACCTGAAATTCTATGAGCCGGAAGTGGACTCCGTATATCTGTATGTTCCTTATTACAGCGCTATCAAGAGTACTGAGGCATCAGGGGTGAGCAAATACGAGCTGGACTCAATTTATGGCGACACGACTTCGATGTTTAAGCTGCATGTATATGAGAATCGCTTCTTCCTAAGGGATTCGGATCCTACCACATCGGCTTCTGCCTTGCAGAAATACTATTCTGATGATAAAGGTAGTATTGATGCCCAGATCGGGATGCAGCTGAACAATTTTAGCGACCCTGCGCAAAACGAGCAGTTCAGGTTTACGGCGAAAGACATTGCGCGCACCGCTATAGTTGGAACGGGAAGCACTCCGAAAGTAGTGGAACGCAAAGCCCCGGGTATCTTCATGTATCTGGATATTGATTTCTTCCGCAATAAGATATTCAGCCCCGCCGCTAATGGCAAACTTTTGAACAATAATGTCTTTAAAGAATACTTAAGGGGCCTTTATTTCCGTGTGGAGCAAATAGGCGACCAGGCAGTTATGGCCGTGCCAAGGTTCGACCAGGGTACAATTACCATAAAATACAGAGATTATATAGCAAGTTCCACCAATCCTCTTGGCTACGATAATACTAAGCCAAAAGAAAAGAAAACCATGACCCTGAAGCTGGATGGCAATACCATCAACTTCTTCGAGAACACTTTTAAACCGGCATATTCTTCTGCTTTAGCGGCACAAAACACTGCTGAAGGCGACGAACGCCTGTTTGTAAAGGGTGGCGAAGGCTCCATGGCGCTTATTAATATCGATGCTTCCTCTTTTGCGGAACTGAAACCGGATCCGGTAACAGGCCAAAAGAAAGTGCTTGTTAACGAAGCCAACCTTGTTTTTAACATCGACCAGGATGCGAGTGTAGGAATGGGGCAGTTTCCACAGAATAAAAAGATCGAACCGCTAAGGGTAACGCTGTATGACGTGAACAATAAAAGGCCGCTTGCCGATTACTATTCGGACGCGACAACAATTCCGTCTAACCAAAAGTATGATAAATATGTTCATGGAGGCCTTTTGGAGCGTGATGCCAATAAAAATGGTGTGCGCTACAAGATCAGGATCACCAATCATATCAATAACCTCATCAACAAGGATTCTACCAACGTAAAACTTGGCCTTGTGGTGACCGAATACATTAACCTTACAGGCAACGCGGCCCTGAAAACTCCGTTTACAGATGGCTCGCAGAATATTACCACAGTGCCTGTATCATCTGTAATACACCCGTTCGGGACAGTACTGTATGGAACCAATCCATTAGTACCTGAAGACAAACGCCTTAAACTTGAAATTTTTTACACCAAACCCAATTAACAGCTATTTACTATGTGTGGAATCGTAGGTTACATCGGTCACAGGGAAGCATACCCTGTAATCATAAAAGGCCTCAGGAGGCTTGAATACAGAGGATATGACAGTGCGGGTGTTGTGCTTTACAACGGCTCCGACCTGACATTGTGCAAAACCAAAGGAAAAGTTTCTGACCTTGAAGAAAAGGCCGAAAAAGAAATCAGCACAGAGGGAAAAATCGGGATTGGCCATACACGCTGGGCCACACATGGTGTGCCGAACGATGTAAACTCCCATCCGCATTATTCCAATTCGGGCAACCTTGTAATCGTACACAACGGTATCATTGAGAACTACGAGCCACTTAAAAAAGAGCTGATCAACAGGGGATACACTTTTAAATCGGATACCGATACGGAAGTGCTTGTAAACCTTATTGAGGATGTAAAGAAAAAAGAAAACCTGAAACTGGGCAAAGCCGTACAGGTAGCGCTAAACCAGGTGGTGGGCGCTTATGCGATCGCGGTTTTCGACAAAGATAGGCCAAACGAGATTGTTGCGGCGCGCCTTGGCAGCCCGTTGGCTATCGGTGTAGGGAAAGACGAGTTCTTTGTTGCATCTGACGCTTCGCCATTTATTGAATACACATCAAACGCTATTTACCTTGAAGATGAGGAAATGGCTATCATACGCCTGCACAAGCCGCTTAAGATAAGGAAGATAAAAGACGACTCTTTGGTGGACCCGTATATCCAGGAGCTGCAGATGAACCTGGAGCAGATCGAAAAAGGCGGTTACGACCACTTTATGCTAAAAGAGATCTACGAGCAGCCAAGCGTTATCAAGGATACCTACCGTGGAAGGCTTCATGCGAATGAAGGCCTCATCAAAATGGCAGGTATAGAAGACAACCTGCAAAAGTTTGTTAACGCCGAAAGGATCCTTATCATTGCCTGCGGTACGTCATGGCATGCGGGCCTGGTGGCAGAATATATTTTTGAAGAGTTTACCCGTATCCCTGTTGAGGTGGAATATGCTTCGGAATTCCGTTACAGGAACCCAATCATCCGCCCAACCGATGTGGTTATCGCTATATCACAGTCGGGAGAAACGGCTGATACGCTTGCGGCCATCAAACTTGCCAAGCAAAATGGCGCGTTTGTATTTGGAGTGTGCAACGTAGTGGGATCATCCATTTCCCGCGAGACCGATGCAGGCGCTTACACGCACGCCGGCCCGGAGATAGGTGTGGCTTCTACAAAAGCCTTTACAACGCAGATCACGGTACTTACGCTTATCGCGCTTCGTATCGCGCAGGCAAAAGGCACAATGAATAACTCCGCGTTCCACAGGTACCTGCAGGAGCTTGAGGTAATTCCTGAAAAGGTTGCCGAAGCGCTGGAGACCAACGATGTGGCCAAAGAAATCGCGGCTATTTACAAGGATGCACCAAACTGCCTTTACCTGGGCAGGGGCTACAACTTCCCGGTTGCCCTGGAAGGCGCGCTGAAACTTAAAGAGATATCATACATTCACGCGGAAGGCTACCCTGCGGCAGAAATGAAGCACGGCCCTATCGCGCTTATCGACGAGCAGATGCCGGTTGTGGTGGTTGCTCAGAAACAGGAGCACTACGACAAGATCGTGAGTAACATCCAGGAAATAAAATCAAGGAGCGGCAAGATCATCGCCGTGGTAACCAAAGGTGACGTACAGGTAAGGGGACTTGCCGACCACGTAATCGAGGTGCCGGATACCGTGGATGCATTATCACCACTGCTTACTACCATCCCGCTACAGTTGCTTTCTTACCACATTGCGGTAATGAGGGGCTGTAACGTAGACCAGCCAAGGAATTTGGCGAAGTCGGTTACGGTGGAGTAATTTTTTAGATAAAACATTATATTTGAACCGCTAAGAGAAATCTTGGCGGTTTTTAAATTATAAGACAGCATATGAAAGAATATCGATTGTTACACATTTTTTATATAGTTTTAGCTATAATTGTTGGGTATCTACTCGATCTTAAATATGATTTTACAAGTGATGCTCAAAACACTGCATCATATATAGCAACAATATCAGAATTAACGGGATTGACAATTGCTCTGACTGAAATCTTCGCGGTTAAAAATTTGGTTAAGGAAATAAAGACAAATTTTAAAAACTTGCAGTCTTTTTCTGAGATAACCTCATTGTCTAATAATGTGGTTCAAATTAAGTTTGATTTGTTAAATATGAAATACGTCCATGCAAGTTTGAAGCTTGAGGAATTAAGAAAAATATATAGGCAAAACTTGACTGATGCTCAAGTTTCGGACCCTTTTCATAGAAAGAATTTGGAACGCTTAAGTAGTATTATCACTAAGGTTCATATATCAACATATTCCAGTAGCACATTAAAAAAAGGAGATGTATTTAAATATATTGAATTTCTTACAGCATTTGATGACTCGCTAATTTCATTAAAAAATAATTTTAAAGATAAAATAATATGATACCCGAAGCTTACAAGAAATTTTTACGAGAAATATTGGAAAGAACTAATAATGGAGAAGTACAATGGGAAAACGATTATGATCAATCCCTATATCTTCGTACAAAAACTGCAACTGTCGAGTTAGGTCAATATTCCGATGCCGACGCGGAATTATCTTTTTATTATTTTAAATATAACAATTATTCAAAGAAAAAGGATGCATCGTTTAGAGTAAGTCATCTTGAAGATGATTATGCTATTATGGAGAAATTGTACACTGTTGCCGCTGCATCAGCAACTAACGTAGGCGATGAATTAAAAGATTTTCTTAAGGAACTATAATCCTGATATCTGCATAGGAAAGGAAGTTTTGGAGATTAATAAACCTCGCTACGCAAAGTCTCCTGACATTGTGGAAGCGTTGGTATATCTCTGATACACAGTATTAAGATTAAAGACCGTATGTCACTTCCACAATGTCAGGAGACTTCGCGGAGCGTTTGGAAAATTATTTTCAACCGATTTTTTACATCATAAATTTCCCCTACGTTTGCTAAAACCAATTATAAAACAAATGAAAAATTTTCTTATTGCAGCCGTGATGCTGTTCTCCCTTGCGTCTTTCGCACAAAACAAATTTATTGAAGTCGAAGTAACCGATACCATATCATTAAAGCCCCTTAGTTTCCAGTGCAATATTTACCCGGATAGTAATCCGTACTCAACAGTAGTTGAAGAAACAATAGAGGAGGACTATAGCTCCATGGCTGTGCAGGAAAAGCAGAAAAACAAGCTGCAGGAAGTAAAGCGGAAACTGGAAGCTAAAAAATATAAAGTGGGTCCGCTGGGGCCGTCTAATGGCAGCCTGTTAGATTTTAAGATCTATGGAGGGAATAGTGAAGACGGATTTGGTATTGTTGTAAACAGCGAAGCTGAAGTAGAAAAGATAAAAGACCTTTTGAAAGACGACGCGAGGGTAGAAGTCTCTGTTTTAAAATATGCCGACGAAACTAAAGCCGAAGAGCAACTCATTAAAAAGATAATGGACAAGGCAAGGGCGAGGGCTGCTGTGATAGGTGTAAACTCAGGGCTTAAGCCGAGTAAGATACTGGAAGTGAAAGAAGGCAAACAAGGCTTTGGTTTTGATATGGAATCGTACATTACTCAAATTATGAAAATGAGGAGTATGGGTATGAACAATGGTAATTATACCGGCAGCCTCCAGAAAACTTTTGTGGTGAAGTTTGCGGCGGAGTAAGTAGTGTGCCAAAACCTTATAATTCTCAATTCAAAGGCACTTCTAATTACATTCCCAAACCATATTCCCAGCATTCCATTCATTTATCGAAAAAACGCAAAATTAAAATTGCATAATTCGTTAATAAAAAACTATCTTTGCACTCGAAAAAATAAGGTTTTTTCGCAATTCGTAAATCGCTGTTTAATAAATACATAAGCAATGTCTAAAGTAATAGGAAAAGTTGCACAGATCATCGGGCCGGTTGTTGACGTGGTTTTCAGCGCGCAGGACGCCGAACTTCCAAAGATCTATGATTCATTAGAGATCATTAAGAAAGATGGTTCAAAATTAATCCTTGAAGTACAGTCGCACGTAGGTGAGAACACTGTTCGTACGATCTCTATGGACTCTACCGACGGTTTGAGCAGAGGCACTGAGGCTGTAGCTACAGGTGCTCCGATCCAGATGCCGATAGGCCCGGATGTTTACGGACGTTTGTTTAATGTTATCGGCGATGCTATCGACGGACTTGAAGAGCTGCCTAAAGAAGGTGCGAACGGACTTCCGATCCACCGCCAGGCGCCAAGATTTGAAGACCTTTCAACTTCATCAGAGGTTCTTTTCACAGGTATCAAAGTAATCGACCTTATCGAGCCTTACGCAAAAGGTGGTAAAATTGGTCTTTTCGGTGGTGCCGGTGTTGGTAAGACCGTACTGATCCAGGAGTTGATCAACAATATCGCTAAGGGCCACGGTGGTCTTTCCGTATTCGCAGGAGTAGGGGAAAGGACACGTGAGGGTAACGACCTTCTTCGCGAGATGCTTGAGTCGGGCATCATCAAGTATGGTGACGATTTTATGCACTCTATGGAGAATGGCGGTTGGGACCTTAGCAAAGTAGACAAAGCCGGTATGAGGCAGTCTAAAGCTACATTCGTATTCGGACAGATGAATGAGCCGCCGGGAGCACGTGCACGTGTTGCGCTTTCGGGACTTACCATTGCTGAGTACTTCCGTGACGGAGCGGGTGAAGGCCAAGGAAAAGACGTTCTTTTCTTCGTAGACAACATCTTCCGTTTTACACAGGCAGGTTCAGAGGTGTCCGCACTTCTTGGCCGTATGCCTTCTGCGGTAGGTTACCAGCCTACACTTGCAACTGAGATGGGTGCGATGCAGGAGCGTATTACATCAACTAAAAAAGGTTCGATTACATCAGTACAGGCGGTTTACGTACCTGCGGATGACCTTACCGACCCGGCACCGGCTACAACCTTTGCCCACCTTGACGCAACAACAGTACTTTCCCGTAAAATTGCCGAGCTTGGTATTTACCCTGCGGTTGACCCATTGGACTCAACTTCAAGGATCCTTACCCCGCTTATTCTTGGCGATGAGCACTACAACTGTGCCCAGAGGGTTAAAGAAATACTTCAGAAATACAAGCAGCTGCAGGACATTATCGCGATCCTTGGTATGGAAGAGCTTAGCGAGGAAGATAAACTGTCTGTATCACGTGCTCGTCGTGTTCAGCGTTTCCTTTCGCAGCCATTCCACGTTGCTGAGCAGTTTACAGGTATCCCGGGGGTTCTTGTAGATATCAAAGACACCATCAAAGGATTCAACATGATCATCGACGGTGAGCTTGACCACCTTCCGGAAGCGGCCTTCAACCTTAAAGGTACCATCGAAGACGTTATCGAGGCAGGACAGAAAATGTTGACTGAAGCGTAAAAAATGTTTATAGTTTGGGGTTTATGGTTCATAGTTGGGACAATAAACAATAAACTATTAACAATAAACAGTAAAATATGTTATTATTAGAAATAGTATCGCCGGAAGGCCATTTGTTTAAAGGAGGCGTTACCTCGGTAACGGTTCCGGGATCGGATGGTGAATTCCAGATGTTGGACCACCACGCGAATATCGTAGCGGTACTCGTGGAAGGCAATATCAAGATAGGTGTGCCTGATTTTAAGACCAATACCGACTTTTCGGTAAGGTTTTCAAAATCGGAGAAAGACCAGAAGTTCCTGCTTCCTATAAAGTCGGGTACCCTGGAGCTTAAAGACAACAGGATCATTATTTTGGTTGACTAAGTTCAGCCGGTAGAAATATAGAAAGCCTCTTCAATTTGAAGGGGCTTTTTTGTAGTATTGCGGTATGGAAGTAAGAGAGAAAAATATCGTAATAGTATGTGGTGGCCCAAACGGAGCACAATTATACCGGGGTATATTTTCTTTAGCATTACTGATTGCAGCGCTGGTATTTCTGGGATATTTATATTTTCGCTATCCATTTTGGCTTGCCTATTTACTGGTAGGTATACTGATATGCATTTTTGGTATCCTTGTAAAGGACAGCTTTTCTATTGACAGGCTCTGTATCGACAGGAATCACAAAAGATTCCGCTACGAATCGCTGTTCGGCCCGTTGCGTTCTGTAACACCATGGGAAAATTTTCCGGATTCTGAATATGTATCTGTCTTTTATCAGGCGTACAGTGCCGGCGATGATTCCGTTAGTGAAATATGCAATGTAAATGTATGGCAGGAAGGTAACAGGCATATAACCATCTTTACAGATGATGATGGAGAGCTATGCTATGAAGTAGGCTACAGGATTGCCATGGGTCTTGGCATTCCGATGCTCAATGCCCTGGAGGCCGGTAATTCGCAATGGGTAGATATGGAGGGTTAAAGTACGTGTTACTTAATAAAATTCCCCATACCCAACAATTGCGCCAGCACTACAAGAAACAGGCAGCTTCCTATGGCGATAAGGCCATATGGTACATACGAAACAGCTCCTGAATTCACGATCATGTCGGTTGGGCTGGCAGGATCGTAAAGTACTTCTATTTCTTCACTCTCTTGCATAGGCCTGTTCATGCCTACGTTCAGTTCCTGAGTGATCCACTCATTCTGATCTGTCAGGAAACGAATAACGGGGTAATATAAACCATCGCCTCTATGGTTCATTTTAAAATTGTTGCTGTATACAATCCCCTTTACTTTTTTTCCTTTTTTCAAAAGGCGGCTTCTTTTCTCAAGTGAAAACAGCCCTGCTGCTATAAGGCCAATTGAAAGGATTGCGAAGATAAGTTCTCCTTGTGATATCATGACTAATTGCTGAGTTTTACATTCGTTTCATAATCCCAGCCTTCCATCCGGGCAATTTTCCACTTTCCATCTTCCTTTATGACTTTGATGTGGTAATGCTCCTGTTCCCAATTGTCGCCAAAGCCCTTCCAGTTCCAGTACAGGTCTGCCGTATCGGAAGTCATTTTCTCAATAACCACATTCATTTTATCATAATCATCGGTAGGCGTGTCCTGGCAATTGAACCATTGGTTAACTCCGGTGTCGAAAGGGCCAAGTTCGCCATCATGCCACACTGCCTTACCGCTTCGCAGCAACTCATCCTGCCTGCTGAATATCTTTCCGATAGTATTCCTGAATTCAGCAGCGAAATAACCGGACTCCTGCATCTGCTTCATATACAGGTTTTGGCTGATAGGGTCGAAACCCACGATCATGCTGTCTTTAACGAAAGGGCGGAAGAATTTGGAGCCGTCAGTTTTTTCAACCCATTTGTAAGCGTTCTTTACCAGTTTGTCGACTTCATTCCTATTCCAGTCGGCTTCTTTGGCCTCAATGCTGAAATTGGGGGTTGCATTTTCGGCTTCTTTTTCGCCTTTGCAGGATAGGAATAAAATGAATGAGCAAAGAAGAAAGGCAGTTTTTAAAGGTTTCATCGGAGGAATGTATTACAGGCCTAAAATAATGATTTTGGGAACAATTTAACCACAAAATATACCAGGAATTTCACGGAGCACACTAGGCATTATTGATAAGTTCACAACCGGAGCCTCCTTGTGTCCTTTTCAGGTATTTCATCTTGCCCTTTGTGAAAAGACTTTATGCCCTTGTGGTAAAAATAGAGGATAACACAACAGCAAAGTTTTCTGGTGAGTACCGCTAAAGCTTATTTTCCTCTCCATCCGGAATGAACTCCATAATATCCCCAGGCTGGCATTGCAGCACTTCACAAATTGCTTCAAGCGTTGAAAAACGTATTGCTTTTGCCTTGCCGGTTTTAAGGATGGAGAGGTTGGCTGTAGTAATGCCTACCCTGTCTGCCAGTTCGTTGCTGCGCATTTTCCGTTTGGCCAGCATTACGTCGAGGTTGATGATAATGGGCATGGCTTATATGGTTAGTTCGTTTTCCTGCTGTAGTTCATGGCCGTAGTTAAGGAGTTTGCTCAATACAACCAGGGCAAGGCCTGAGAAAATCATTATGATGCTACCGCCAAAGCTAATGCTGAGGCTTATGACCTGCCTGTCTTTATAAAGGCCTGCGGCGGTTTCGGTAAAGATAACTGACGATATGTAGTTTTCCACTATAATGCCTGTTATAAACAGTAAAAACTGATATACCAGCAGGCTGTTTCCGATGAGCCAGATGGAGCGGCTAAGGGAGACGTCAAATGTAAAGTTGTTTTTTAGCCGTCTAAAAAGCAGTGTCAGTTGCAAGAGTACAAACAGCACTACGGCATACGTAGCATAATTTTGGATAGCCAGGAGCAGTATAAACCAAAAACTGTCCGGCCTTACAAGGATAAATCCTTCTGCAGACAACGGGGCAATATCAATTTCACCGATATTGACATTAAAATCATCATCGGAATGAACTTGTTTAGATTGTGTTATAATGGTCTTACTGTAATTCGGATCATTGAGGATACTGTAAGCTTCAAGCCGCTCCGTTTCAGGATTGTTAGCGGTTTTCAAAATGACAGAGCCACGACCGGATGAAGTATGCTTACCCCTAAGCCTTTCGTAGCTTACAAGCGTATCAAAGGTGGTTACATTCATCTTTACCGGAAGGGTATAGCCGGTAATGTGGTTGGGCATGAAAGTAAAATTTCTGTAGGGATCTTTCTGGAAAATGTCAAAAACCAATGTAATGGCTGTGAGAAGAATAGCTAAGGCCAGTAGTCCCGCCGATATGTAATAAAGCCTTGAAACCAGCCTGTATTTGCGTTGTCGTTTTTCCATAATCATATTGTAAGTTCGTTCTCTTCCCTTATAAATACACCTTTTTCGGTCATGCCGGCTATCAGGTAAATGAATTTGCCAATAAAGTATATCGCCAGGAACGAGGGTATTTCGCGAAAGAATATCGTAAGGTCGAAATACAGCATGCTGCCCATTGTGCAGAACAGCAGGTATTTCGACTTTGCGAAAATAACAACGGTAGCCGCAGTTTTACGGAACGCCGCATCCTGTCCGGATTCGAATATGCCGCCTTTCTTAATTTGTTTTAAGCCTTTATGAAAACGTTGCAGTCCGGTGACGCAGTAAAGGAGCAGCGCGCTGTAAACAATACAAAAAGCCGATCCGAACCACTCGTTGTTATGATAAGTTACACCAGAGGTAATTGGCGTGAAATAATCGCTGAAAAATTCTTTTACCAATAAGTGGCCGTCTTCCAGATGGAAGAATACTGCCATTGCGAAATAGAATACAGCCATGCAGGCAGCTACCGCAATAGCAATACGTACGGCCAGCGCGATAATGTTAATGTGGTGTCTCATAGTTTATACGGTTAGGTCGTTTTCTTCTTTCAGGCCTTTTGCCATCAGGAATACTTCAGAAAGCACCATGAAAAACAGGCCGAGCATCAGTACAAAAAAGGTATAGGTGTTAATCTCAAAGTTCAGGTCGCCCTTTACAATGGCATCGTAAAAGAATTCCGGAACAATATCCAGGCAAAACCCGATGAGTATGGCCTTCCCGGTCTGGTCAAGAAGTTGTATTACCTTTTCGTGGAATATCTGCTGCTTTTTAAAATGGCCCAATACAGATTTAAAGAGGTAGAGTGCATAGGCCCAGAAGCCTGCAACAAGTATTTTGGAAACAAATACCAGGTAGCCTTCCGCGCCCCAATTGATGGCTTCGACCCCGTTTATGGTAAAAGGTATTTTGTCGGGCATAATGAAGGCGATCAACAGGCAGGGAATCGCGAAGACGAGGCCCACAACAGTCAGGATAAAAAGAATGTTGGTAAGGGCAAGGAGTAGTGGCAGGCGTTTCATAGTAATTAATGGTTACATTATTTCAATTTAGGTGATGTACTTTGATTGCAAATATAAATAAATTATCGAAAAACAATAACTAATTACTGTTTTTCGGTGGAATTTGTTTTTTGGACTTTCCTTATTACATTTGGATATGGAAAAATTCCCTCAATCATTGCAGGCAAAACTCGAAGAGCGTAAACAGGACAATGCCCTGCGCGCCCTCCCCGAACGCGATGGACTGGCAGACTTTTCATCCAATGATTACCTGGGTTTTTCCTCCGGCAGGCAGATCTTTAACGCGGGGCATGATTACCTCATCCAAAATGGTTTTGCCCAAAACGGAGCAACCGGTTCCCGACTTATATCGGGGAATCATAGCCTTTACGGGGTGACCGAATTGTATATTGCAGGCTTTCATGATGCTGAAAGCGCGCTTCTTTTCAATTCGGGTTACGATGCCAATGTGGGGTTCTTCTCCTCCGTACCTCAAAAAGGGGATGTTGTTTTATACGACGAATATATTCACGCCTCTATCCGTGACGGCCTGCGGCTATCCGCGGCGGCGGCCTACAAATATCCCCACAACGATTTAGAGGCGCTAAGGGCGCTTTTAGGGCGGCAAAGGGGTATTGGGGCTGTGCGTGAAATTTACGTGGCTACAGAGTCGGTATTTTCAATGGATGGCGACACACCCGATCTGGGGTTGCTGTGTAGCCTTTCGGAGGAATATTCCGCACGGGTAGTAGTAGACGAAGCCCATGCACTGGGTGTATTCGGAAGCAGAGGAGAAGGGCTGGTGCAGGCGGCAGGCTTGCAGGAAAGGGTATTTGCCCGGATAATGACATTCGGTAAAGCGCTGGGCTGCCACGGCGCGGCTATACTCGGTGTTCCGGAATTAAAGAGCTATCTCACCAATTTTGCACGCAGCCTTATTTATACCACGGCTTTGCCACCACACAGCCTTGCCACGATACTTATAGCATACCAGCACCTTGCGGCTACTCCCGAACGGGAGAAACTGCAGAAAATAATTTGTTTTTTCAGGGAGGAAATAAAGCGGCTTGACCTGCAGAATGTCTTTGTCGACAGTACTTCAGCCATACATTGCGCTATCGTTCCGGGTAATGAAAATGCCAGGCGTACAGCATTACTGCTTCAGGAAAAGGGCTTTGGCGTAAAGGCGATACTTTCGCCTACCGTACCGGCCGGAAGCGAGCGCCTGCGGTTCTGCCTGCACAGTTTTACTACCCGTGACGAAATTACCGCTGTATTGGCGGGGTTGGCAACTATTCTTCAGTTATAACTTTCTTCTTTCTGCTCCGCTTCTTAAACCAGTTGTTGTCCTCCTCACCAAACAGGTAGGCATAAGGCTGCGTGTCCGGGCTTAGCTCAAAAAGCTTTTTCAGTATCGCGATAGTCGGGATAATGAGTATCATACCCGTAATGCCCCATATTGCCCCGCCTATCAATAGCCCGATAAAGGTCACCAGCGCATTCAGGTTTACATTCCCTCCCGTGATTTTCGGGGTAAGGAATGCCCCTTCCAGCAGCTGGATAAACGTAAAGGCCACAAGTACGGCAATGGGATAGAAGATATTATCCTTGGTCATTAACGCGAAAGTAAAAGGCAGTACCGCGCCAAGCGACGGCCCGAGATAGGGGATAATGTTCAGCATACCGGCCAGCACCCCGAAGAAAATGGCATGCTCAATGCCCAGTGCGAAAAGCACTCCGGTATTTACCACGGCCAGAATAAGCATCACTTTGCCCGCTCCGACAATATAGGCGTGAACGATTTTACGGATGGAAGTCATCCGTTGCAGCAGGCTGTTATCATCCTGCTTACGGAATACTTTAGAGATAAAAACGGCCAGGTGGTCGCGGTAGATCAGCAAAAAGAAAATGAATACCGGTAGCAATATGATATCGGATAGTGTGCCTATTGTGCTCCATACAAGCTGTGTGGCGCTGGAATTCTCCGGCTGAACGATCTCAACAGCCTTCTTCATTTCAAAACCGTTACGCATACCAAGGTCGAACCCAAATGTATCGTAGGTCCATTGATTTGCTGTAATTACAAAAGAGTTGAGTTTTACCGAAAGGTTATCTCCAAGATCGGTCATAAACCCTTTTACCTGAAAATAGATTAACACCAGTATCCCTGCTATAAGCGAGATAAACAATAGCAGGCAAACGAATGCGCTTACAGATCGCGGTATCTTGCGCCGCTCCAATGCGTTGCATGTAGAAGTTAGCAGCATCGCAATATATCCTGAAATCAGAAGCGGCACCAGTAATGCCTTGGCAACGATCATGAAGAATACGATAATGATGATAAGCAGCGCTATGTAAACCGTTTTTATATAACCAGGTATTTTTGTCTCCATCAGTAAAAACGTGTTAAATTATTGATTGTCATTATAAAATTAAGAATTGTTGAATCGCTTAATGGTAATATTTTATTAAAGTTTGAGATCGCAATTTGCATTTGGGCGTGCCGCTCCACTGCGTTTCGCGTCGGGCTATCCGCTTTACGTCGCTCCTTTGTCGCTTTTGTCCGCTGCTATCCCTCACGCGGCCACGATTGCCGGGGAAGGGTAACTTACATCACGCAGGATTTCGTAGCTTTGTGCTATGGACAACGCGTTTACAAAAATCGGTTCCTGGCAGTATAGCTCCGAAGCAATCATTATTAAGGGAAAACTGGAGGCGGAAGGGCTGGAGGTTTTCATGGCCGATAATTTTACTATCGACACCGACCCGTTGGTAAGCAATGCTATCGGGGGCGTAAAGATTTTTGTACGGACAGAAGACCTGCCCAAAGCAAGACAAATACTGGCAGATATAAGCCGCTATTCGCTTGACGATAATGGGCAAGAAATAGTTTGCGACAACTGTAGCAGCACTGTGACAGATATGGTTACTTCGGTTACCGACTGGAAAGCTTTACTGGCTTTTATCTTTAGTTTTGGCCTGTTTGGTACGCTGCCCTTCTACACAAAATACAAATACCGCTGTAACAGTTGCGGGCATGAATTCAACATAACATGAAACTATTCGTCACCGGTATAGGCACCGATGTTGGCAAGACCATTGCCTCGGCCATTATCACCGAAGCCCTTGAGGCCGATTACTGGAAACCCATACAGGCGGGCGATATCAGCGATTCCGATACGCATAAGATAAGCCGCTATATCTCCAACGCCCAATCAAAGCTATGGCCCAACAGCTATGCGCTCAACACACCGGCAAGTCCGCACCTTGCCGCAGAAATCGACGGTATCGCCATTGATATCAGCCAGATAAAGGAGCCCCATACTAAAAATCATCTTGTAATCGAGGGGGCAGGGGGCATCTATGTGCCGTTGAACCATACCCATACCGTAGCCGACCTTATAAAGCCGGACTATAAAGTGATCGTGGTGAGCCGCCATTACCTCGGCAGCATCAATCACACACTACTCACTATAGAGGTGTTGAAAAACCGGGGAGTAGCTGTGGCAGGTATCATTTTTAATGGCGATGAAAATCCGGCAACAGAACGAATTATACTCGAAAAGACCGGCGTTGCGCTGATTGGCCGTATCGACAACGAACCGTATTTCGACAAGAATGTTATCCTGGACTATGCGGACAGGTTCAGGGAAAATCTACAAAACGTATAATGGACAAGAGTAAGCAAATTTCGACTTCAGGAACTAAAGGCCTTGTGGCACGTGATGCGGAATACCTCTGGCATCCGTATACCCAGCATAAAACCGCATCGCCACCCATCGGCATTGTCCGCGGCGAGGGTGCCCTGCTTTGGGATGAAAACGGGAAACAGTACATTGATGCTATTGCTTCCTGGTGGGTAAACCCCTATGGGCACAGCAACCGGTATATTGCCGATGCGATTTATAAACAGCTAACGTCGCTCGAACACGTGCTGTTCGGCGGCTTTACGCACGAGCCGGTGGTAGTGCTGGCCGAAAAGCTGATGGAGCTGCTGCCGTCCAGTCAAAAAAAGCTGTTCTTTTCCGATAACGGGTCAACCGCGGTCGAGATCGCTATAAAAGTTGCCCTGCAATACTATTACAACAAAGGGGAGAAGCGAATCAAGGTCATTGCTTTTGAGAATGCTTTCCACGGAGATACCTTCGCGGCTATGGCAGCGAGCGGGATATCCTTTTTTACGGAGGCTTTCCGCGGATCGCTCATACAGGTAGACCGTATTCCGGTTCCCGTGGAGGGGAGGGGAGAGGAGAGCCTGAAAGCTTTGAAGGCATTGGCAGAGACCGGGGAATACGCGGCCTTTATTTTTGAGCCGTTGGTACAGGGAGCTGCCGGAATGATAATGTATCCGCCCGAAGCGCTCGATAAGCTGCTAGGCGTTTGCAAGAGCCGGGGTATCTTTACTATTGCCGACGAAGTAATGACCGGCTTTGGCAAGACAGGTAAAACTTTCGCGTGCGATTACCTCAGCCTGCAACCCGACATGATGTGCCTTTCTAAAGCGCTGACCGCCGGAACAATACCAATGGCAATTACCACTTTTACCTGGGAATTGTTTGATGGCTTTTATGATGATGATGTCAATAAGGCGTTATTTCATGGGCATACCTTTACGGCCAATCCAACCGGTTGTGCCGCGGCACTGGCAGGCCTCGACCTGCTGCAATCGGCTGAAATGCAGGAGAATATTATCCGTATCCATAACAGGCACCTGGCATTTCAGGAAAAAATTAAAGGCCACCCGAAAGTTCAAACTACCCGCGTTTTGGGCGTTATCCTGGCACTGGAGATAAAGCGTGAGGGCAATGAAGATTACTATGGCGGTTTCCGTAACAGGCTTTACGATTTCTTCATCAAAAATGGCATCATCCTGCGGCCTGTGGGCAATATCGTATACATCCTGCCGCCATATATCATCAGTGATGAGCAATTAAAGGCTATTTACGGTGTTATTATACAGGCTATTGATGAAATAGCATAATCTGGAAAGATACCGGCAACAAACTCCGGTATGTATTACACTTTTTAACGCAAGAAATACATCACAAGGACCGGAAATAGTACGGTTAATGTCTATTTTTGTTTAAAATTATTACTTTGACTCATCCCATCTCCATTGTTTCCATAGGCTCATTCTCCCCGATGGGTTCCCATCCGGCTGATGTATGGGCCAACTATCTGTCCGGTAAAACGCTGCTGGCGAATAAGGATATTGGTGGGAAACAAGTGCCTGTGGGCAGGCTTTCGCAAATCCTTCATGATGAAGTGAAAGGGCTTCGGGAGTCTAATCCGCATTACCGTAACCTGGACAATTCGGTGCTGTATGCTATCCTTGCCTCGCGCAGGGCTTTGGCATCAAATGGCTGGAAACAAGGCGATTTTGGTATTAATATCGGCTCATCCAGGGGGGCGACCGAACTTTTCGAGAAATACCATTCCGATTTTATAGCTTCAGGGTCAACAGGTTCCCATGCCTCGCCGGCAACCACACTGGGTAATATTGCCTCCTGGGTGGCACAGGACCTGAGGGCAACCGGACCCGATATTTCCCATTCCATTACCTGTTCTACGGCGCTGCATGCTGTGCTCAACGGTATTGCGTGGCTGCGTAGCGGATTGGCTGATAAGTTTTTAGTGGGTGGGAGTGAGGCCCCGCTAACGCCTTTTACCATCGCCCAGATGCAGTCCATGAAAATCTACTCGCAGCAAGATAGCGAATATCCCTGTAAAGCCTTAGACCTACATAAGTCATCCAATACTATGGTTTTGGGAGAAGGAGCGGCTATGGCCTGCCTTGCATCGGGTAAAAATTCGGATGCACTGGCTGTAATAGAAGGTTTTGGCTATGCCACCGAAGTACTGCATAGCAGTGTTTCACTGTCGGCTGATGCGGAATGCCTTCAAAAGTCGATGCGTATGGCTCTGAGCGATATTGATTTACAAGATGTTGATGCTGTTGTTATGCATGCCCCCGGCACAGTAAAAGGTGACCTTTCGGAGTACCGGGCTGTACAGCAGGTATTTGGCGATAAATTACCATTGCTTACCACCAATAAATGGCAGGTTGGGCATACGTTTGGTACTTCGGGGCTTTTAAGCCTTGAAATGGCAGTGCTTATGATCCAACACAACCGGTTTATAGGAGTGCCGTTCTACCCTCAGTCAGCCGAAGGCAAGTCTGTAAAGAAGGTGCTTGTTAACGCGGTAGGCTTTGGCGGGAATGCGGTAAGTATTTTGGTGTCAAAACCATAGGGTTTAAACTTTCCCACCCGGACTTCATTTTTCAGGACACGTAAAATTTCCGCGCAAGTAATAATTTTATAGCTACATTCACTTCAGAAAATTGAAGTGCGGATAGTATGGCTTTTTTTAAATCATTGCGATTATTTTTACAGGGAAAGTTAAAAATGCAAAAGCGTCTCGACAGGCTTGTTCTGCGGAATAAAGAATTGCACCCTATTGTGTTTGTATCATTCCCAACAGATGAGGAGTTAGAGGCCTATATGCATGGCATCCGGGAGCTTAGTGAAGAATATTTCGATAACAGGGAAGAAATAGCCGGGCTGCAATGGAAACTGAGGACACCGGGCGAGAAATCGCAACAACGCTCACAGCAGCGTCTTTCAAAGCACAAGCGTGGGGGCGTTTTTACAGGAGGGGACAGGTACAGGCCATCTGCGCAAAAGATAAGGTTCTACACGCATCCTGTTGCAGGAAAGGAGTTGGAGGCAACCGACAGGCACTATATTCTCCTGATGTATTACCTTTCGGAAAGGAATGATATTCCTGACTTAACGAGTACCATTTCCGAACTGGAGGCCGTACACAGTGGGGCAAGGACCTTTAAAGAAGTTTTTACGGATGTCTACGGGACTATCACAATAAGCTGGGGTGCAGGGGAATTTGAGTGCGATAAAAACGCGGCGTATTTTATAAGTAATGATCCTGATAGCGAACCCAGCCTGGAAATGCCTTTAGAAGAACTTATCGGGCTTATGAAGGAATGGAAGGTTTTTTTGAGTTGACCCAGGCGTTATCTTTCCCGCTATCGATCGACAAAAAAAGGCCGTCTTTGCAGACAGCCTTTGTATTATATGCTTGATTTGAATTGCTCCAGGAACCTCACATCGTTCTCATAGAACATCCTGATGTCGCTGATCTGGTAGAGCAGCATCGCGATACGCTCTATACCCATGCCGAAAGCAAAACCGTTGTATTTGGTGGCATCAATACCACAGTTCTTCAATACGTTCGGGTCTACCATACCACAGCCCATAATCTCGAGCCAGCCGGTACCCTTGGTAATACGGTAGTCGATCTCGGTTTTTAGTCCCCAATAGATGTCTACTTCAGCACTCGGTTCGGTAAACGGGAAGTAGGACGGGCGAAGGCGGATCTTGCTCTTGCCGAACATCTCTTTGGTAAAGTATAAAAGCGTCTGCTTCAGGTCGGCAAACGATACGTCTTTGTCAATATAAAGACCCTCCACCTGGTGGAAGATACAGTGCGAACGCGACGATATGGCCTCGTTGCGGAACACCCTTCCCGGTGATATGGTACGGATAGGCGGCTTGTTGTTCTCCATATACCTTACCTGTACCGATGAGGTATGCGTACGCAGCAATACATCGGGGTTGGTCTGGATAAAGAAGGTATCCTGCATATCCCTTGCCGGGTGGTATTCCGGAAGGTTCAGCGCGGTAAAGTTGTGCCAGTCGTCTTCGATCTCCGGCCCTTCAGACACATTGAAGCCAATGTTGGAGAAGATGTCGATGATCTGGTTCTTCACGATTGATATCGGGTGGCGCGACCCTGCAAGGAACGGCTCCCCGGGACGCGTAAGGTCGCCATACAGGCCTTTGGATTCTTCCCTGCTCTCCAATTCTTCCTGGATGATGGCTACCTTGCCCTGCGCGGCATTCTTAAGGTTATTAATCACCTGGCCGAATTCTTTCTTCATGTCGTTCGGCACGTTCTTAAACTCTGCCAGAAAATCATTCAGTATCCCTTTCTTTCCAAGGAATTTTATCCTGAACACTTCAAGTTCTTCTTTTGTGTGTGCCTTAAACGCTTCTGCCTCGGCTATATAGCCTTTTATTTTGTCAATCATTGGTGTACAATAGTAAAGTGCGCAAATTTAGTAATTTTAAACAGCAATCCCTCAACGATGCGGGCATAATTTCCTGTTAAGATATAAGCCCTTTTTCAAGGAAATAATCTACAATCGCCCCTTTCATCAATACGCTCTGTTCTCCGGCTTTAAGTGGCGGAAGTTCTTCTTTTATGGTAAAGTGCGGCCATCCGTCGTCGTCAAAAAAAGCGAATTCGTAGTAGCCATAAGGCTCCAGCAGGCGGCAGATGGCAATGTGCATCAGGTTTACCTTTTCGTCTTTCTTGAATTTTTTGCTGAACTGGCCCAGTTCCTGCACGCCGATCAGGTAAATGATGGCATCCAGGTCTAAGGTGTCTCCGTCTGCAAAGCGGTCGGATAGTATGGTTACGAGCTGGTCCCAGCGTTGTTTGAGTTGTTCGTCTCTAGACATTTTCATCGATTAAGCCACAAAGATAGTGACTTGAAAATTAATGGGCATATTTGGGCGTGCCGCTCCACTGCGTTACGCGTCGGGCTATACGCTTTACTTCGCTCCTTCGTCGCTCGTGTCTGCTCCTATCCCTCACGCGGATGGAGGCTTTCAGGGGTATTTTCACTAACCCCATATACTAGAGTGCCATCAAAACAATTCTGTTATGGGCTTTATGGATATAATGCTACCTTTGCAGTATGACAGGAATCGACATCATATTGGGAGGCTTGCTGGCTTTCGGGCTGGTAAAAGGTTTTTGGAAAGGTCTTTTTTCCGAGGCGGCATCGCTTGTTGCCTTACTTGCAGGATTATTCATCGCGGTGAAGTTCTCGCAGCTTACTGCCAATATCCTCGAAGGCAACCTGTCGGATGATCCCGCAACGGCGGGCGTTATCGCTTTTGCCATTACCTTCCTTGCCGTGGTAATAGCCATTATACTGTTGGGGAAGGTTTTTACAAAGCTGGCCGACCTGTCGGGGCTTGGAATCTTCAACCGCATTTTAGGGGGCGTATTCGGTTTTTTGAGGATGGCGTTGATGCTCAGCGTACTGCTCAATTTCTTTCTGAAACTGAACCATAACAATACCATTGCAGCAAAGAAAACCCTCGATGGGTCCATGTTCTTTTATCCGTTATTAGACGTATCCGCCTATATCTTCCCGGTTTTCGAAGACTGGTTCCAATCCGTTGATGAAGAAGGGGTTAAAAATCAGGAGAAAGCTACAACTCCTTAATAGCCGACGCGTCAATCCATCCTACGCTTTCATCGGGCAGCCGCACCTGTTTCCACGTGCCTTTAGTTTGCGTTACGTATACTTTTACCCCTTCATGAAGGAGGAATGTTTCCGGCGACGCGGCTGTGGGTTCTGCCTTTACCTGCGCCATAGCGCTGAACACAATAGCCGGGTGCTCGCTTTCTGCTACAGATTTTACAAAAAATGCCGATGCCAGTCCGGTAAGAAACACAACTACCGAAAGGGACATCCCCACAAACATCAGGCGTTTCACCCTTGCCGATCCTGAGAAATAATAACCCGCAAAAAAGCCTACAGCTATAAAAGCGGCCAATACTGCCGTCCATGCCCAGGTGTCGTAGTGGTAATTGCCCGCAATACTGTCCATCATTCCCGCAAAGCCTACTTTAGCTACAGGTTCTATATTGTCGGTTACCAGGCCATTCGCATAGCCGAGGTTCACTTCGATATCTTTATTGCCGGGATCGAGCAGCAATGCTTTTTCGTAGTTGTAAATCGCCGGGGCGGTTTTCCCGAGCTTGTAGTAGGTATTCCCGAGGTTAAAATAAACCTCAGCCGATTCTTCATTCCCTTTCAGGATGCTTTCGTAGCTTGCCGCTGCTTCCTCATAGCGCCCCTGTTTAAATTGCGCGTTGCCTTTATCAAAAGCATCCTGGGCAAACAGGGCCTGCGTTGCAAACAAGAATATGTAGAGTAGGTTTTTCATTGTTTATTCTCCTTATTTAAAAACAAAGATTTAATTTATACCTGGACACACCCCTAGCCCCTCTCAAGAGGGGAACACTCAGACGTAATATACGTACGGACACAGGCAGGAGTGAAGCTGTTCCCCTCTTGAGAGGGGCTAGGGGTGTGTTGTCACGACCTGACCAGTTATATTTAAGCTTAACTCTCCTACACCTGTTTTTCCAAAGCGGTTACCACCTCAACGGCATTATCATAATCCTGCTGCATGGCCGCACCCGACGATGGCGCGTAGCGGGCAAACTCGCAGTTGTCCATTATTTTCATAAAGGCGTCTACCGTATCGTGTTTGGCATTGCGCGACAGCAACAGTTCCCTTACGTTATTTCGTGTCATCTCCGACGACTCGATGCCCAGCTTCGCCTTCAGGAAGTTGTGCAGCGCTTTCTCCAGGTGCATATAGAATGGTTCTTTATCACCCAGGTGCTTTTTCGCTTCTGCCAGGTATTTTTTGGCCAGCTTGTTGGTCTCTTTAGCCTTGTTGCCTTTCACATCGCCTGCAATGGCTTCTTTTTTCTTTTTGGTAAAGATGATCAACGGCACTAAGATCAACGGCACCAGGAGCAGGATATAGAATAATGCCGAGCCCAGGAACCCATTGCTTCCCGTAGCATGCAGCGTGGTCTTCTCCGCGATAAAACGGAACGGTTCGGCAGGTCCTTCAGTTCGTCCGCCTGATGGCTGGCCTGAAGCCGTTTCATCCCCACCGGCCGATGCCACCGGTACATTCAGTACATCCACCTGTATATCGTCAAAGCTCATCGTCCTGTAACTTCGCAGTTTCGGGTCGAACCACGAAAACGACAATCCTTTTATCGTTTGCTTGCCTTTAGCCTTGGGTACCAGTGTATAACTATCCGACAGGCTGCCTTCCATTCCCGAAAGGGGAACGGCAACATTTTCCTGATGCTCCGGCCCGAACACTTCAAACGTGCCCGGTATTTTTGCTTTCGGAAGCTTAAACAATTTCAGGTTGCCCTTTCCGGTAAGGCTCACATCCAGCTTTAGCGACTCACCATTGGCCAGGGTGGTCTTAGATGAATTGGCGGCAAAGGTAAAGCTGCCCACAGCCCCGCTGAAGTTGACCGGCCTTCCCTGCTCCGGTAACGGCTTCACGTTTATTGCCGTAGTGCTGGTCGATATGATTTTCCTTTCCAGGTTAAACGCATCATTGCCAAAGATGTCTACCCTGCCGGTCGGCACTTCCACCACCAGGCTTACCGACATTGGGTCGAGTTCTATCCTTCCGGTCTTCTGCGGGTATAGTACACCCTTCCGGATCACCACATAGTTGTACATTTCACCCTTATACATCCCTTTTTCCACCTTTTGGCTGTTCTTCGGGATGTCTTCTACCTGGCTCCAGAAATCGGTATATTGCGGGTTGTCCGACTTGTCCCAGCTCCTTACACCGGTATCAGGATGCACGTAGATTTTATACGTTACACTAACCGCCTCATTTACGTACGGGTTGGGGTTGCTCACCTCGGCTACAAAATGCACGTTAGTCAGTGCCCTTTTCAGCTGGCCGGCACTTGGGTTGTTCGGGATCCCGGCAGAATTCCCGTTCTGCACCGCGCCCGTTACCGTGATCTTAAAGGGTATCGTTTTGTATACTTTTTTCCTGATTTCGATAGATGCCTGCCCAATGGTAAACGTACCTCTGGTAGTAGGGGTAAGGTAATAGCTGTATATCTTGTTATACGTCTGCTTTTTATTGATCCATATATTATTGATGGACTGCATCGGGCCATTCACGGTAAACCCTTTGAATGTCGGGGGGTTAAAGTCGTCGCCGTCCTCATTCATGATAAAATCAACCTTGATAGTCTCATTGATGCCCATCGTCGTTTTTTCGGGCACGGCCTTAAACTCCACCTGGGCATACACCCCGTGAAGGCAAAACAAAAGCAATACTACTAAATATCTTTTCATTTGTTTAAAATCATACTCAATTCGTTTAACCGGATGTACAATCAATCCGGAACAACTTATATTCATACCAGTTCTTACGCGGAGGAACTACAAAGCTATCTTTTCTGCATCAAAACTGAGAAATTGCAGGAGAAAGATTGCTACGCTGCATTTCACCGCGCTCGCAATGAACCCGGTTTTCTTTCTTTCCCTTCTTCTATTGAAATTTAATCATTCTTTTTATTCTCTTAAATCTATCCAATTACAAACATAGGATGACAAGGGTTTACCAATCCTTCTCGTTTCGTTTCGGCTGGGTCTTTACCCGTACGCCGTTTACTTTTTCCTGTACCTTGCGTTCTTCGTTGTTCATCGCGTCGAGAATGCTCTCCATACGCTGCTTGTTCGGGTCTTCATCGGCAGGTTTCGGGTCGCCCTGGTTGTCGGCGCCGCCTTTGCTCTGCTGGGCTCCTGCTCCTCCGCCGCCTTTGTCAGGGGTATCTTTGCTTCCGCCGCCATCGGCTTTTTCACCGCTGTCACCGCGGTTCTTAGCGGCATTGCTCTTGTTGTCTTCTTTGTCCTTTTTCGGCGGGTCTTTCCTGTCTTCCGGTTTCGGCTGTGGAGGAGGGTTGTCCTTCAGCATCTTTTTGGCAAGGGCATAATTATAGCGCGTCTCCTCATCATTCGGGTTGTTGCGCAACGCGTTCTTGTATGCCTCTACCGCATATTCATAGTTTTTGCCGCGCATATAGGCGTTACCCATATTGTGGAAGGCCTTGTGCTTTTGCTCTTTGGTGCGTACGTTCTTTATGGCTTTGGCGTAAATAACAATAGCTTCGCCATTGTATTTCTGGTTATACACCGCATTGCCCAGATTGTACGTGGCATCTGCTTTGGCGGGCGATTTCGACTCCGATATCCTGTAGTCGGCTTCGGCATCGCGATATTCTTTTTTACCGTATGCTTCGTTACCCTGTGCCATATCGTTGTCCGGCTTTTGCGCAAACGCAAAAACCGAAATAAAACACGCAAGGTATATCAGTAGTCCTTTCATTGTCCTTTTTCATTAAAGAGATCCAGCTTCTTTATCCACGCGGTCTTGCGTTCCAGCAGGAAAATATCGGCGAAGAACAGCAGCAATGCCGCCCCGAGGAACCACTGGTACTGCGAATCGTAGTCCGACACCAGCCGCGACTGGAAGCCTTTCTTGTTAAGGTCGGCTGCCGCTTTTTGTACAAAATCGGCCACCGCTGTACTGTTGTTTCCGTCTATATATCCGGCGCCCGTTACTTTTGATAACGATCGCAGCTCGTTGGCAAACAATCGTGTTACCACGATTTCGCCCTCACTGTCGCGTTTAAAGCTCTGGGTTACGCCATTTTTCTTCAGGGGTATCGGGCCGCCTTTTGGCGTACCAATTCCTACTGTTACGATCTTGATGCCTTTTTTAGCCGCATCCTCGGCAGCGGCATGGCTGTCCTGCCCGTGGTCTTCACCATCCGAAAGCAGCACGATAAGCTTGCCGGCACGCGGGTCGTCAAAATAGGAGGCCGACATCTGTATCGCCTCATTTATGGCAGTACCCTGCGAGGATACCATGTCGGTGTCCATATTCTCCAGCAACATCTTTGCCACACTGTAATCGGTCGTTATCGGCAGCACCGGATACGCGCTTCCCGCGTAGGCTACAATGCCTATCCTGTCGGCTTTTAGCCTGTCCATTACCTGCGAAACTACCTGCTTGGTTTTTTCGAGCCTGTTGGGCGCTACGTCTTCGGCCAGCATACTTTTAGAAACGTCTATCGCAAATACAATATCGGCGCCTTGTGCCTTTACAGTCTCCTTACGGTTGCCGCCGCGCGGGTCTACCAATGCCAGTATTAGCCCGGCAAGGCCCAGCAGCACTATGGTAAATTTGAGCCCTGCCTTAAATGCCGACCTTTCCGGGGCCAGGCGCGCTACCATTTCCGGGTTGCCAAAGGCCGCACGCTTTTTGCGCTTCCAATACAGGTCGTACGCGTAGAGTCCCGCCAGTAGGGGGATTACGGCCACCAAGTACAGGTATTTTGGTTCGTCGAGTAAAAACATATTATATAATGCTTCGGTAGAACGTCCTTCGCGCTACTGCCTCAAGCAGCAGCAGGCCAAAGGCCGCCCATACAAAAATGCGGAATTTCTCCTTGTAATTAAAATATTTCGTTTCCGGCAGTTCGCTGGTCTCCAGCTTGTCGATCTCTTTGTAAATCTCCTGTAGCCTGCTGTTGGTTGTAGCCCTAAAGTATTTTCCTCCGGTCTTTTTCGCAATGGTCTTTAGAAGGTCTTCGTCAATGCGCACTTCCTGCATATCATACAAAATGCTGCCATCGGGCATACGCATCATCGGGTATTCGGCCATACCATTAGTGCCAATGCCTATGGTATACACTTTTATCTTGTATTCTTTCGCAATGTCGGCTGCCGTTGCGGGGTCTATTACGCCGCCGTTGTTCACCCCGTCTGTAAGCAGGATGATGATGCGGCTCTTTGCCTTGCTTTCCTTCAGCCTGTTTACGGCAGTTGCCAGGCCGGTACCTATGGCAGTCCCGTCTTCGATCATCAGGGTTTCGAACGATGTGGAATTTATGGCCTGTTTTACAAGCGGCTTATCGCTGGTAACGGGTATTTTGGTGTAGCTCTCGCCGGCATAAACCACCAGTCCGATACGGTCATTTACGCGGGCATCCACAAAGTCGGCGGCAACTTTCTTCAGGGCCTCAAAACGGTTGGGCTTCAGGTCGCGTGCCAGCATACTGGTCGAAACGTCCATGGCCATAACGATATCGATCCCTTCGATCGACCCAACGCGGTTGGTTACATCCGGCGTACGGGGCCTTGCCAGTGCCACGATCATACAGGCCAGTGCCAGAAGGCGCATGCCAAACAGTACCGGCTTGAGTTTTGATTTCCACGATGAGGCAGTACGGAAGCCATCCACAGCACTTATGCGCAGCGTGGCCGATTGTTCTTTCTTTTTAAGCCAATACCAGCCCACCGCCAGCGGAAGCAGCAGCAACAGCCAAAAAAAGCCCGGATGTAAGAAGGTTATCTCTTTCATTTGTCTTTCTTCTGGTTAAACGTTACCGACTTCTTAATGCGTTCCACGATCTTATCGGCATACTTGTCGCCGTCTTCGTGCAGTATTGCAACCTGTTGTAAACCCTGTCCCTGTGCAAAATAAAGTATTTCGTAATAGGTTTTTTTCCGCTCCCTGGTTATCGGGTCGGGCAGTATCATGGTACCGTATGCCCGTATGCCTTCAATGCCGTCTTCGGTGCGAAATTCATCCTGTTTCACCAATATAGTGCTGGCGCCCTGCGCTTCCCAGGCTTTCGCGGTAGCGTCAAAAGCGGCCGCCGGGTCTATCTGCGCCTGCTGCTTATAGGTTGTAGTTACCAATGCAATGTGGAAATTATCGAAAAGCGATCCGTATTCGAAAATCTGCATCTGGTTGATATTCTGCATCTGCTCCTTCGTGAATTTGCCGTTGAGGTCGACCCTCTTCAGCACTTTTGGCGTTTCTATAGTGATGGGTGGTATGCCGTATTCACTCTTTACCCATTCGGCATCCAGCAGTTCCTTGGTAGGGTGCCCGATAAGATTGTCCTTCAGGTAATCCACTCCCCTGGTAAAGCTGATGTATACACCTGTGCCCAGAATAAGCACCGCAATTCCTGCCGCAATAAGTACTTTTCGCCGGCGTTTCTTTTTCTGTTGCTGCTGCTCTAGCAATAGCGCTGCCTGCTCTTCTGTAATCTCCTGTTCTTCTTTTTCTTCCGGAAGGGCGGCCTCTACCGACCTGATTATTTCTTCTATCCTGTCGCGATCCCCAAGTATTTCTGTCTCCGGCGGACGCGAAAGCGCGAATTTTGCCATGTCGGCGTTGCGCAATACCGCTTCAAAATTTTCGAATACCTCGCCACCGATACGCATTTCTTTTTGGCGTACGGCATCGCGCATTATATTTACCAGCTGGCCCGATGTGCTTTCCATAGCCGGTATGCGTAGCGTTTCTTCCAAGTAGGCACGGGCAATATCTGCCAGTTCGCTATAATATTGTTTTACCTCCCCTTTGCGGATAAGGTCCTTATTCTTTAATGTGGCAAAGCCCCGTTCCGCCCTTTCCAGTGGTGTGAGGTTTTCTTCCGGTACTATGGGCGCTTTCGGTTTCCGGTTTTTTATGTATTTGTAAATATAATAGCCCACAACCGCCCAGAATGCGATACCCAACAAAATGAAAAGCCACAGCCAGCTACGGGAACTTGCCTCTGCCACAGGCTTTATGTCATACATCTTCTGTTTCAGGGTGTCTACCTTTACATCGGTCACTTCAATGGTAAGCTCCTCCGTCTGTATGGTCTTGTTCTTTACAATGACCGGAAGTTTTGGGATGATATACTTGCCCGGGTCAAACTGTGTAAGGCCGTATTTCTTCACCAGTTCGTACATGGCGCCTTTTTCGATGGTGTCTATAGGGAGCGACTCCAGTACCTCGAGCTGCCCGAAGGATTTACCTTCAGGAAAGCTGATCTTCGAGCCCTTTTCGGCTGTGGCCTTCAGGGTAAGGTGGAACTGCGAGCCGATTTTTATCTTAGTGGAATCGATACTGGCTTGCACCGGCTTTTCCTGTGCCCAAAGCGTAGTGGCCGCCCAAAGCAGCATCAGTATCGTATAGTGTATTCTGGTCATTACTCTCATTTCTGTCTTAGCCGCGTGACTTAAAGTAGCCTAAAAGGCGCGTAACGTACGATTCGCCAACCTGGGCGCTTACCGTACCCGCTCCGCACCGGCTGAAGGTTTCTTTAAAATAGGTTACCCTTTCATGGTACTGTTTTTCATAATTCATGCGTACCGTTTTCGATCCGGTATCAACCGTAAGCACTTCGCCCGTTTCGGCATCGGCCATTTCCACTACGCCGATGTCGGGCATCTTTTCCTCGCGGATATCATACACGCGCACCCCTGTAATATCGTGCTTTTTGCCGGCTATCTTCAAAGTGTGCTCGTAACCTGCAGCCATAAAGTCGGATATCAGGAATACGATCGCCTTTTTCTTCTGCACCCCGGTAAGGAACTTCAGCGCCTGCGAAAGATCGGTCCGGTTGCTTTTAGGTGTAAATTCTATCAGTTCCTGGATGATGCGCAAAACGTGTGATTTTCCTTTTTTGGGCGGAATATAAAGCTCTATCTGGTCCGAAAACAATATCAGCCCGATCTTGTCGTTGTTCTGCGTGGCCGAAAACGCCATAGTTGCGGCGATCTCCGTCACGATCTCTTTCTTGAACTGGTCTTGCGAACCGAAATTGCCCGAACCGCTCACGTCTACCATCAGCATCATCGTAAGCTCGCGCTCTTCCTCGAAGACCTTTACATAAGGTTCATTATAACGTGCGGTTACGTTCCAGTCGATCGCACGCACGTCGTCGCCAAACTGGTACTGCCGCACTTCGCTGAAGGTCATGCCCCGCCCTTTGAACGACGTGTGGTATTCCCCAGAGAAGATATGGTCGCTCAGCCTGCGTGTCTTGATCTCTATTTTCCGGACTTTTTTAAATATCTCTTTAGTTTCCATAATTAAGTCATAAAGTCTAAAGTTTATAAAGTCATAAAGTTTAGGCGGTTGCTTTAGACTTTATGACATTCGACCTTATGATGGTCTATGGCACCTCTACCTCGTTCACTATTTTGTTGATGATGTCTACCGAGGTGATGTTCTCGGCTTCGGCTTCGTAGGTGATGCCGATCCTGTGGCGCAGTACATCGTGTACAACGGCACGCACGTCTTCCGGAATCACGAAGCCACGTCGCTTGATGAACGCGTAGCACTTGGCCGCGATAGCCAGGTTAATACTTCCCCTTGGGGAGGAACCGAAACTGATCCACGGTTTTATTTTTTCAAGCCTGTATTTTTCAGGGTAGCGGGTAGCGAACACAATGTCGAGGATGTATTTCTCGATCTTCTCGTCCATATACACTTCACGCACGGTTTGTTGCGCGCGGAGGATCTGCTCTACAGAAACCACCTGGTTCACCTTTTCGAAAGCACCTTTCAGGTTCTGGCGGATTACAAGGCGCTCCTCGTCCATTTTTGGGTAATCGATAACCGCCTTGAGCATAAAGCGGTCTACCTGAGCTTCCGGTAGCGGATAGGTTCCTTCCTGTTCTACAGGGTTTTGCGTTGCCATTACAAGGAATGGCTGCTGTAGCTTGAAGGTATCTTCGCCAATGGTTACCTGTTTTTCCTGCATTGCTTCGAGAAGGGCACTCTGCACTTTGGCAGGGGCACGGTTAATTTCATCCGCAAGTACGAAGTTGGCAAATATAGGCCCTTTCTTTATCGAGAATTCGTTTTGCTTGATATTGTAGATGAGCGTTCCCACTACATCGGCAGGAAGAAGGTCGGGCGTAAACTGGATACGGCTGAAGCTGCCGTGCACCGCCTGCGAGAGCGTATTGATGGCAAGCGTTTTGGCAAGCCCCGGCACGCCTTCGAGCAGTATGTGGCCCTGCCCCAGCAGCCCTATAAGGAGCCTTTCGACCATATATTTCTGGCCTACGATAACCTTATTCATCTCCATGGCGAGCAGGTCTACGAAGGCACTTTCACGTTCTATTTTTTCGTTGATCGCCCTGATATCAAGGGTCGATGTATTTTCTTCCATATCCTAAAAATTTTGGAGTGACAAGTTAGCGATGTAAAGCTAACGAAACAAATAGACTTTTAATATAATTTGGGCTTGTTAACGACTTGTTAAACCTTAATGTGCCAAAGGCGTTTCCCAATCCTATTTTCCCTATTTTTATGGCACTTAAAAAAACATTTTATCCTGATGAGCATAAAACTGTCCCCGATTATTGCGGGAACGATGAACTGGGGCGTATGGCGGGCCAACTTTACAACCCCTCAGATGATACAGCTGATGCACGAGTGCCTTAGCTACGGCATCACTACTTTTGATCATGCCGATATCTACGGCGGGTATACTACCGAGGCTGATTTTGGCAGGGCTTTCGCGCAAAGCGGTATCGACAGGGACACGATTCAGCTAATCTCCAAATGCGGCATACAGCATACGCTGGGCGGCCGCGGAACTAAAGTGAAACACTACGATTATTCGAAGGAATATATCCTCTGGAGCGTGGAAAACTCACTGAAATTCCTGCAGACCGATTATCTTGATATTCTTTTACTGCATCGCCCGAGCCCGCTCATGCATCCGGATGAGATTTCGGAAGCCGTGGAAAAACTAAAAAGCGAAGGTAAGATTAAAGCTTTTGGGGTATCGAACTTCACCCCGGTACAAACCGACCTCATCCGTTCGCGTACCGAAGTGTTCTGCAACCAGATCGAGTTCTCGGCCACGCACATCACACCCATGCTCGACGGCAGTATTGACCACATGCACCTCAACAATATAAAGCCTTTGGCATGGAGCCCTATAGGCTCGGTATTTAAATCGGACAGTGAGCAGGCCACGCGGCTGAAAATGCTGCTATTGGAACTGGTAGAAAAATATGAGGTTACAGCCGACGTAATACTGCTTTCGTGGATACTGCGCCATCCGGCCGGAATTATCCCGGTTACAGGGTCGTGCAGCACCGACAGGCTTAAGAACCAGATGAAGGCCGCGCAACTGCAGCTGGAACTGGAAGACTGGTTCGCGATATGGACCGAAAGCGTGGGGGAGAAGGTTCCGTAACCCCCCCTAACCCCCAAAGGGGGAATTGCCGGAAGTCCGAAGTCGGATGTTCCCAGGCATCGGACCTCCGGCTTCCGACTAAAAACAATCTCAATTCTGAAATCTCAAAAACTAAATGAAAACAGCATTAATAACAGGGGCAACAAGCGGCATTGGAAGGGCAACGGCAAGGCTTTTTGCCAAGAACCATTTCAGGATCATTCTTTGCGGGCGCCGGGAGGACCGCCTGGCGGAATTGCAGGATGAGTTTTCTGCGTTGACGAAAGTGCATACGCTGAACTTTGATGTACGCGACAGGAAGGATGTAGAAGCGGCCATTGCTGGCATTCCGCAAGAATTCAGGAATATCGATATCCTTGTGAACAATGCGGGCAATGCACACGGCCTCGACCCGATCGAGAATGGCGATGTTGACGACTGGGATGCCATGATCGACATCAATATAAAAGGCCTGCTGTATGTTTCGAAAGCAGTGATAACGGGCATGGTAGAACGGAAGCACGGGCACATCATCAACATCGGTTCGATCGCCGGTAAGGAGGTTTACCCGAATGGCAACGTATACAGCGCCACCAAGCACGCGGTAGATGCTGTCAATCAGGGGATGCGCATGGACCTCAACCAATATGGCATCCGCGTAGGCGCGATTAATCCCGGCATGGTAAACACGGAATTTTCTGAGGTGCGCTTTAAAGGCGACACCAACAGGGCAGAGAATGTATATAAAGGATTTGAGCCGTTGAAGGCTGAAGACATTGCGGATATTATTTTGTTTGTGGTGACGAGGCCTTACCATGTGAATATTGCTGATCTCTTAGTTCTTCCAACTGCACAGGCTTCAGCAACGATGGTCAATAGGTTATGAGGTCCGGGTTCCGGGTTGCGAGTTCCGGGTTACTCGCAGGTGACGTAGAGAAGTTCGGGGTTTAGAATTGCTTGTTGGCATAAAAACATTATATGGCAAGAATCGAGAAGTTTGAAGATTTAAAAGTTTGGCAACTGTCCGGAGAAATCTGCCGTGATATTTGGCATCTGTTTGAAACGACACCTTTAGGGAAAGATTTTGAGCTTCGGAATAAAATGAATAGATCTTCCGGTTCAATTATGGACAACATTTCTGAAGGTTTTGAACGTAATGGCACCAGAGAATTCATTCAGTTTCTAAGTATTTCCAAGGGGTCATGCGGGGAACTACGTTCACAACTTTACAGAGCCCTTGATAGAAAACATATCAACCAGGAACAGTTTGATATGATCGTCGTAAAAACAGATTCTGAAAGCAAGCTAATAGGTTCTTTCATGTCTTATCTTAACTCCGCTAATTATAAAGGAAGTAAATTTACCAAACCAGCTACAACATCTAATCATGCGGATGCGCAAAACCCGAAACCCGCAACTCATAACCCATAACTAAAAATGATCAATAAGCGCCTACTCATAAAAAACCTGCTGGCTCACAACGATGAGAGCAGCTTTTATGACAAAAAGCGCCAACTGAACCTGCATACCAAAGAGGGTAAGGGAAAATTCGTGAAGCATATCTGCGCGCTCTCCAACTCCAACCCCTCGAACAACTCCTATATCGTGGTGGGTGTGGAAGACCACGATAATGAAATTACGGGCACGGATTTTTACGACGACAGCCGCATACAGAACCTCGTGAACGCTTATCTGGAAAACCCGCCAACGATACAGTATGAGAACGTACCCTTTCCAAGCCTTGCAAAGGATAAAGTGGTGGGGTTGGTAACAATAAAGCCGAAGCAAAACCCCAATCCGTGCTATTTTAAAAAGAATATATATACCATTCCGGCAGGGGCTGTTTTTGTACGCCGCGGGAGTAATTCCATGCCGGCAGAAACAGAGGAGGTTTATAGCGAAAGCGCAGAGAATGCACTAACCGTAGCGCAAATTGAGAACGGGTCGCGCAACAGTATAGAGCATACCCTGGAAGGGGTGATGGATTTTATTACCAACCGCCATAAGGACATGACGGCCAAATACAAGGTATTCCAGGAGCTGTTTATCGTCTGTTGGGCCGGGCATAAAAAGGTGGTAAGGGGCAAGACCTACTTTTCGAGGGTAGATATAGAACTCATCAACGAACAGGTGAAATTGTTCTACTCCGCGCTCGATGAGGTGAGCATCGAGTACAATGAGGATATATTTTCCATAACCGAATATGTGGCGCTCGGCCTCAACGACAAAACAAGCTATTATCCGCTGGAGGAGGTGAGCATCCGTTTTCGCGAGAATGGTTTCTACAGTATTGATACGACCTTATTGTTCGAGCCGCCGCAGTACAACCGCAAGATGATGTTCCATATCTACAACGCCAATATTGCCCTGCTGGATAAGCTTGAAAAAGGCGTACCGCTGACGGAAAGCGAACAGAGAGACATCCGCAACCTGCCCTCCACGCTGATGATCTGCCACCTTAACGGTTTTAGCGAAGCCAAGCGTAAACTGGGTGACGCCAAGCCGTTGCTAAAAGCCTACCCGGATGCGGAAGTGTATGTATCGTTTAAAGAAGCGATGCGGGTATTGAGGAAGATGAAATACGGCAGTATCGGATAAAATATGTATCTTGAGTAATATTTAAACTTAAATGGGCAGAAACTTAGTTATTGGCGACATACACGGCAGCTACAAGGCAGTAAAGCAAATTTTGGAACGTGCACAGGTAACGGCTGCCGACCGCCTGATATTTTTGGGCGATTATGTGGATGGGTGGGGGCAGTCGCCCGAGGTGATCGATTACCTTATTCAACTGAAATCGGAATACAACTGTATTTATATCCGCGGCAATCACGATGACCTGCTGATGCGCTGGATGAAATCTGGCGAATATACCGATGAATGGTTTAACCACGGCGGATGCATTACTATGGAACGCTACACTGCATTAAGCAAGGAGAAAAAACAGCTGCATATACTGTTTTTTGAAAGCCTTACCGATTATTTCCTGGACGACAGCAACCGCCTGTTCGTCCATGCCGGGTTTACCAATCTTAATGGCGTAAAGAACGAATACTTTTCACGGATGTTCTATTGGGACCGGACGCTGTGGGAAACGGCGCTTTGCCTCGATCCGGCAATAGGGCATGACGACCCCCGTTACCCTAAGCGATTTACGCATTATAAAGAAATATTTATCGGGCATACGCCTGTAACCCGTATCGGGAAGACCATACCCGTACAGATGGCCAACATCTGGAATGTGGATACCGGCGCGGCTTTTAAAGGGCCATTGACCATAATGGATGTCGACACCAAGCAATACTGGCAGAGTGATCCGGTTTTTGAATTGTATCCGGAGGAGAAGGGGAGGAATTAATTTGGGCAACATTTAGTTAAATTAGCGGAACTACTTCTTCAACATGTGTTAGATTTTGGTTAAATAGAGCATTAATATCCATTCAGGCGCGCATTATCAGTAAATTAGTAAAAACAACTGATAATTTGCCTGAACAATACAAATCGATACGATCCCACACCGAAGCTATCTGCCGTTTTCTGCAGGCAGAAGACTATGTCCCGCAACCGGTACCTTTTGTAAGCCCGCCCAAGTGGCATCTTGCCCACAGCACGTGGTTTTTTGAAGAATTTATACTAAAGAAACACTTTGATGGCTACACTGAGTTTGACCCTGAGTTCAGCTACCTCTTCAACAGCTACTACAACAATGTAGGGAAAAGGATATTGCGTGCACAGCGGGGAAACCTTACGAGGCCTGCTACAGAAAAAGTATACGAGTACCGGCGTTATGTCGACGGGCACATGGAAACCCTGATTGGCAAAATGGGCGGCCATACCGAACTACGTGATCTTATCTCCCTTGGCCTCAACCACGAGCAGCAACACCAGGAACTTCTGCTGACCGATATCAAGTACATCCTCGGCCACAACCCCATCTTCCCTGTATACGATGAAGCCAACACGTGGGAGTCAACCATCGAGGAACCTGCCGGGTTTAGGGCAGTTCCCGAAGGATTGTATGCTGTCGGGCATAGCGGCGGCGGGTTCAGTTTTGATAATGAGCACGGCAGTCACCAGGTTTTCCTTGAGCCTTTTGAAATTTCAGGAAACCTCGTCACAAATGCCGAGTGCATTGAATTTATCGAGTCAGGGGGCTATTCCAACTTTAACTTATGGCTCGATGAGGGGTGGTCCTGGGTCGTTAACAATGACATACACGCTCCCTTATACTGGCACGAAACGGACGGGGAATGGTATAACTACACGCTACGCGGACTTGAAAAAGTAACGCCCGGTGCCCCACTTACCCATATTAGCTTTTATGAGGCCGCCGCTTATGCCGAATGGAAAAAAATGCGGCTTCCAACAGAGTTTGAATGGGAAGCAGCGTCGTCGCTGTTCCGTTGGGGTAACCGTTGGGAATGGACACACAGCGCTTACCTGCCGTATCCCCGTTTTCGAAAGCCCGAAGGTGCCATAGGCGAATACAACGGCAAGTTTATGATTAACCAGATGGTACTGCGCGGAGCCTCCTGTGCTACGCCGCCCGGGCATAGCCGCAAAACGTATCGAAATTTTTTTCATCCTGATGAGCGCTGGCAGTTTACCGGCATACGTCTGGTAAAACTATAATATTATGAAAACCTCAGCCCTGGCAGATCCTTTTGCCGAAGATGTAAGGAGCGGACTTACCGCAAGTTCCAAATCCCTGCCTTCCAAATATTTTTATGACGATAACGGCAGCAGAATTTTTATGCAGATCATGAATATGCCCGAATATTATCCCACAGCGTGCGAGCTTGAGATAGTGTCGCAGCAGTCGGGTGCGATAGCAGGGAGGCTTCCGTTTAGGGGACACTTCAACGTAATTGAGTTCGGTCCCGGCGACGGCATTAAGACACGGCACCTGCTAAAGGCGTTGACGAATCAGGGAGCGCCCTTTACGTATATACCTATAGATATTTCGCAGGAGGCGATCGACGTACTTCAAAAAAATATTACTAATGCCCTTACCGGGATTGATATGCAGCCGGAAACGGGCGACTATTTTCAGGCGCTCGGCGACATAGACAACTCCAGGCCCGCATTATTTCTTTTTCTGGGCGGTAATATAGGCAATTATAAAGATGACGAGGCAATAGCCTTATTACAAAAATTATATGGCAGGATGAAACCCGGCGATATGCTGCTGAGCGGTATAGACCTTCAGAAACACCCGCGGGTGATCCAGAAAGCCTATGACGATCCTTATGGCATCACACGGGCATTTAACATGAACCTGCTCATCCGTATCAACAGGGAACTCGACGCCGATATATGCCTCGACCAGTTCGACTTTTATTGTGATTACAACCCGCAGAGTGGTGAAGTAAACAGCTATCTTGTGAGCCTTAAAAAACAGCATTTCCACAGTGCTTTGCTCAATACCACTTTTCATTTTGAAAAAGATGAGCTGATATGGACAGAGCTTTCGAAAAAATACACGCCCGATGGCATTAGTGCGCTGGCGAAATCGGCTGGATTTACGGTAGTACACAATTTCATGGACTGCAGGCACTATTTTACCGACAGTTTATGGATAAAGTAAGGGCTGTCTCAAAAGTGTCATCATGAACGGAATGAAATATTTTGAGATTGATCAAAAATAAGGTACGGGTCTTATGGTTGCGTAGTATGATCGTTTTTACCAAATGGCAAAAAATGTGGCACCAACAATAACTATCTTTATCTCATGGAACAACTCATCAACAAGCTGTTGCAATATGGCAATCTTAATCAGCAGCAAATAGCATTGATAAAGGAACACGCAAAGGAACTGCATATTAAAAAAGGCGATTATTTTCATGAGGCGGGAAAAATAGCAAAACAGGTTGGCTACCTTACCGATGGCGCCATACGGCTGTGCTATTATGGGAAGAATGGCGAAGACTTTACCCGCTATTTTATGGTGGAGGGTTCTTTTGTGGTGGATATGGACAGTTTTTACAACGAAATCCCTTCCACAGCCTATACCGAAGCGGTTACCGATTGTACCATGATCGTTTTTGAAAAAGCCGATTATCATTACCTTGCCGGCACCATCATTCCATGGAATGAGATCTTTACCAAAATTGCCACCCAGGGCCTGTCGTTCAAAGCCGCGGCAAGTGCTGTAATGCTTACGCAGGATGCCACTGAACGCTACCAGGCATTCCTGACGCGCTATCCCGGCCTTGCCAACAGGATACCCCTCTCGTCACTGGCTTCGTATCTCGGCATTACGCAATCGTCGCTCAGCAGGATAAGGAAGAATATATCCTAGCCATTTTGTCCGAACCTGTTACGTCAGTTAACTGGATTATTAATATATTTATCGAATACAAGGTATTGATGGATAGATTTTTGATGAAATTTATTGTGGCAGTAGGCCTGTGTGTAACAGGATGTGCTTCCGAAAAAAAATTCTCCTGCGGTGACTTCGACCCTGTTGCCACTAAGTACGCTATGCAGGAAGGCTTCAGGCTACCTGTGCTGACCGACAGCAGGAAGCGCTTTGTGGAGTCTGCCGACTTTATTTTACAGAGTGCGGAATACAGAAAGAATAGTGAGGCTCCGGGTTTTCCGGATAATACTGCAATCCGCCGTTATAAAGTGCCAAATGAAAAGCTGTATTATCCTGCTTTTAGGGAATACGACTTTTATTCCGGCTACCTGGCATCTGTAACCGAACTGTACTCGGCAGATACGTATTGGCATGATAAAGAAGGGACTAAGGTTTCCTTTAATTACATCAATCAAATAGAGTATCATGAGAATAAGACCATAAAGACGTATGTCACTTTTCTTTCCGGCCCTTATTTAAATGCTGATTTTGAGGTTGGCACTATTTACTATTTTAGTGATTCCGGAGAACTGCTGTATTCTTTTGATCTCGACCGGCTGTATGTCACCGACTTAAAAGGCCTGTATAAGACACTTTACCAGGGTGAGGGTGACTATCTGTACAAAAATATACGTTATATCGATCGCCTGTATGACGCGGAAACAGCCCTTTGGATTATTGAGTATGATAATAATAAGACAGTGCTGATAGACGACAAAACCAAAAAGAAATACTATTTCCGCTGGAGGGAAATGGAAGATTTAAAGGATAAGGTGGTTTCTGTTTATCCTCGTTTCAACATTTATTATAAGGCACAGATGGATGAAAAATACGGGATATTATTTCGATATCTTATTAAAAATGAAGTGCCATAGCCCCGGGCATATAATTTTATAAGCCATTGCTTTTTTTCCAAATGGCAAAATTTATTTCCTACGGCATCCCCAACTTTGTGTTGTAATTAGAAAACAACATAAAATGAAAAAAACAGCATTGATTACCGGAGCCAACAAAAGCATTGGTTTTGAAACAGCAAAGCAATTGCTTGCGGCAGGATATAAAGTATTCATTGGGAGCCGCGATGCCGGCAGGGGGCAGCAAGCCGTAAACGAACTCAAAAATGCGGGATTTGAAGATGTGGAAGCTGTCACCCTTGAAGTAACCGATAGCGCCTCTATAACCCATGTGGCGGAAGAGCTTGCTGCTAAAGTAACGCGGCTGGATGTCCTTATCAACAATGCGGGAATCCCCGGATCGTATCCGCAGGAGGGCAGCAACGTTACACAGGATAACCTGAAGGCGGTTTTCGAAACTAATTTCTTTGCGGTAGTAGCCGTAACCCAGGCATTTTTGCCGCTATTAAGGAAGTCTGATGCGCCGCGGATTGTAAATGTCTCCAGCGACCTCGGCTCGCTTGGGCTGAATACAGATGTAGGTTCAAGGCATTATGACGTTAAGCTGGCCGCCTACAATTCGTCTAGGGCTGCGCTTAATATGTATACCGTTGTACTGGCGTATGAACTGCGTGACACCAACTTTAAAGTGAATAGTGTAAATCCCGGTTATACCGCAACCGATTTCAATAACCATACCGGCTATAAAACAGTTGACGAGGCCGCCGCTCCTATTGTAAAGTATGCCATGATTGGCGAAAATGGTCCAACAGGTAAATTCTTCAGCGATTATGGCGATACGCCGTGGTAGTATATTCTCTGTGATTTGTAATTCTGACGAAGAAAGAATCTCAAGTACGTAATCTAGAGATTCTTCACTCCATTGTATTGCGCCCAGAATGACAGAACCGGAATGGTTATCTAATAAAAAAGGGCTGGCTCAATACGAGCCAGCCCTTATCATATTCTTTTAAATTTATTACAAATCGAAACGGATACCTTGTGCCAATGGCAGCTGCGTACCGTAATTGATGGTGTTGGTCTGCCTCCTCATGTAAGCTTTCCAAGCGTCAGATCCGCTCTCGCGGCCGCCGCCTGTTTCTTTTTCACCGCCGAATGCACCACCGATCTCAGCACCCGAAGTACCGATATTTACGTTGGCAATACCACAGTCAGAACCTGCCTGCGAAAGGAAAAGCTCCATCTCACGCATATTGTTGGTAAATATTGAGGATGAAAGCCCCTGAGGCACGCCATTCTGCAGTTCAATAGCCTGTTCGATCGTGCTGTACTTCATGATGTACAATATCGGGGCGAACGTTTCTTCCTGAACGATGTGGAAGTGGTTCTCTGCCTCGATGATGCATGGCTTTACATAGCAGCCGCTCTCGTAGCCTTCACCTTCCATCACACCGCCTTCAACAATGATCTTTCCGCCTTCCTGCTTCGCTTTTTCAATAGCGTTAAGGTAATCGTTTACCGCGCCTTTGTCGATAAGCGGTCCTACGTGATTATTGCTGTCCAATGGGTTGCCTATCTTCAGCTGTCCGTAAGCGCTTTTCAATACTTCAACGGTCTTGTCATACACACTTTCGTGGATGATCAGCCTTCTTGTAGAAGTACACCTTTGGCCGGCTGTACCTGCAGCGCCAAATACCGCGCCTACCAATACCATAGAAATATCAGCATGCTCCGATACGATTATGGCGTTGTTGCCACCCAGTTCAAGGATAGTGTTGCCAAAACGCTCGGCAACGGTTTTAGACACGTGGCGGCCAATCCTTGTAGAGCCTGTAAAGGATACCAATGGAATACGCTTGTCATTGTTAATAAGATCGCCCGACTCGTTACCTGTTACAAGGCAGCTAACGCCTTCCGGCACATTGTTTCTTTCTAATACGGCCCTGATGATATTCTGGCACGCAATACCGCAAAGTGGTGTCTTTGAGCTTGGCTTCCAGATACAAACATCGCCGCACACCCATGCCAGCATTGAGTTCCAGCTCCAAACCGCTACAGGGAAGTTGAATGCCGAGATGATACCTACTACACCAAACGGGTGCCACTGCTCGTACATACGGTGCATTGGCCTTTCACTGTGCATGGTAAGGCCGTATAGCTGGCGCGACAGGCCTACTGCAAAGTCACAGATGTCGATCATTTCCTGCACTTCGCCAAGGCCTTCCTGAAGGCTCTTGCCCATCTCGTAAGATACCAGTTGCCCAAGAGGCTCCTTAAACTTGCGAAGCTCATCGCCCATCTGGCGTACGATCTCGCCACGCTTAGGCGCCGGAACAAGCCTCCATGTTTTAAAAGCTTCTTCGGCTTTGGCCATGGCTGCCTGGTAATCATCGGCAGTAGAGGCTTTCACTTTCGCGATAAGCGTACCGTCTACCGGTGAATACGATTCTATGATTTTACCGTTTGCAAAGCTGTTGCTTCCGGTAGATGTACCGTCATTAAGTTCTTTAATGCCCAATTTTGCAAGGGCTTCCTGTATGCCGAACTGGTCTGTAAGTGTTGCCATTGTAACTTTTTTGTAGTTTAATGTTATTTTCGGCAAAGATATATCTTTTTTGTGTTTTTGTCCCGATGGCTGTCGGGAATATACCCATTAAGTGATTGTATAGTAATTATTATGCAAAAGGAAAGACGCCCTTATTTATTGAAGCATTAAGAGCCATGCTATGCTTAAAAGGTTAAATTTGTAGGTGCCGATAAACTATTAGTGCGTATGAAAATTTCGGAGAAGGCTCAAAATATTGACTTAAATAACATCAACTATGGAACACCAATTCAGGATCACGCGAACCGGCAGGGAACTATTAGACAAGTATTTCGATAATTACTCGCTTGAGCAGCTCAACAAAGTACCGCCGGGCTTTAGCAACAACCTGATATGGAACATTGGGCACAGTATTGTGGCACAGCAGATGCTGGTGTATTCAGGGTCCGGGCTTACGCCGATGGTGAGTGAAGAGTTAATGGGTAAATACATGCGCGGCACAAAGCCGGAATACGACCTGTCGCAAAAGGAAGCCGACGAGATACGCAGCCTTCTCTTTAGCACGATCGATAAAACGGAGAAGGATTATTACAACAGGGTATTCAAAACCTATACGGAGCGAAGAACACAGATGGGCTTTCTACTCGCTTCGGTAGAAGACGGCATCGCCTTCAACAACTATCATGAAGGGCTGCACCTGGGCGTGATGATGGGTATACGGAAGTTTCTTTAAACAGGTTATTTAACCTTCAAAAAAGTTTCCACTTCGCTGTAAGGGAATACAAGTTCTTTTGCACCATCGGCAAATGAAGCGATCTCTACAGGGTTATATAGTAATAGTAAGCCCTTATCGGTATAAAAGATGTTTTGGGGCAGCGTAAAAACGTTATTCTCAAACATTAGTCCTGTACTGTTGATGGGCTTTCCGGCGGGTATAGTAAACTTTTTACGGAAGGCTTTTTCGGCATAGGCAGTAAACCCTTTCTCGTCCTTAAGAATATCGGAACGCTTTAGTGGAGCACCTGTTTTGGCATCAATGATAACCGAACGGTTGCCCTCATAGCCATGCGCCCCGCCGGTAAACATATAATTGTTTACCTTAAAATTGATGATATTGCCGCTTTCGTATTCTTTTGTAGTGTTGACTTTTGCTTCCCAGGCCATTTTCGCTTCTTCCGGATACTTGCCGGCAAGGTCGTCATACGATTTTATGAAAGAGGCGGCAAGCTCGTCATAATTCTTCGAATCTGTAGGCTTTTCACCAAAGTATACAATGCTGCGCGCCACTTCAAACAAGGCCCTATTGATATTATCTGCAACAGCTTTGTCGCCGTTGGCTGCTTCCTCTACTTTTATGTCGACAGTGGTACACTCTTTTTTACAGATACTGCTCTTTTTGGAATACGTTTTGGATTCAAAGCTGAGCGTGGAAGTTTCTGCAGGGGTTTCGGTTACCGTAGTTTCTTCGGTCTCTTTCTTACATCCGGCCAGGAGCAATACTGTAAGGGCAAGTGTTATATAGCGTTTCATATCACGATGGTGTTATTCTTTTGCAAAAGGTTGCCCGTGATGCATTAGGGCTAACCAATTTCCAGTAAATTTGCTTAAATTTTTCGATAACAAACTACGTATTATATGAAATTTAACACGAAAACTATACATGGCGGGCAGCAGTACGACCCGTCTACTGGAGCTGTAATGCCGCCGGTATACCAAACCTCAACCTTTGTGCAATCGAGTCCCGGCGTACATAGTGGGTACGAATACAGCCGAGCGGCCAACCCGACACGTACAGCGCTTGAAAACGCTTTGGCGAGTATAGAGAATGGCGCCCGCGGGCTTGCTTTTTCATCCGGGCTTGCGGCAACCGACTGTGTTTTGCGTATGCTGAAGGCCGGTGATGAAGTGATTGCCATGGACGACCTGTATGGCGGTACATACCGTATGTTTACACGTGTATATAAAGACAGCGGAATAAAATTCCATTTTGTGGACATGAACGATTTGGAAAAGTTCGGGTCTCTTTTTAATGGTAACACAAAGCTGGTATGGGTGGAAACGCCTACCAACCCCCTGATGAAGCTCGCCGATATTGAAGCCGTAGCGAAAATATGCAAAGAGAAGAAAGTGCTGTTTGCAGTAGATAATACTTTTGCAACCCCTTACCTGCAAAGGCCGCTCGAGCTTGGTGCAGATATCGTAATGCACTCTGCTACAAAATACCTTGGCGGACACAGCGATGTGATTGCAGGGGCGCTTATTATGAAAGATGCCGAACTGGGCGAACAAATGCACTTTTTGCAGTTTGCCACGGGCGCGACACTTGGGCCGCAGGATTCATTTCTGGTATTGAGGGGGATAAAAACACTGCATTTAAGGATGCAGCGCCATTGCGAGAACGGTCAGAAAGTAGCCGAATACCTCAGCAAAAACCCTAAAGTAAAAGCAGTTTACTATCCCGGCCTGGACAGCCATAAGTTTCATGATCTGGCCAAACGGCAGATGCAGGGCGGCTTTGGCGGAATGGTGTCGTTTACATTCGCTTCGGGCGAAAAGGCGGAAGCCATAAAATTCCTTGAAAACCTGAAAGTATTTACTCTGGCGGAATCTTTGGGCGGCGTGGAATCGCTTGCCAATCATCCGGCATTGATGACGCATGCCTCGATACCGGAAGACAAGCGCAAAGAAATAGGAATCAGCGATGACCTGGTTCGCCTTAGCGTCGGGATTGAAGATGCGGAAGACCTGATCGCGGATATAGAGCAGGCTCTTTTATAGGTTGATTCGGTTGTTTGTTGATCTGGTTATGCTGCAATGTGTACTATAATGTCGATATTTTAACAAATAACCGAAAGACAAATAACCTGATAAACAAAAAATGTATATTTGCCCCAAATTTACGAAAACGTTTTCTTAACTACTAAAACCTTCAACACATGAGTAATAGCATTCAGTCTTTTATGGACAGCGTTTCCACAAGAAATGCCAACGAACCCGAATTCCTGCAGGCAGTACACGAGGTTGCCGAAACGGTGATTCCCTTTATAGAAAAGAACCCAAAATACCAGGGCAAAATGCTCCTGGAGCGTATGGTTGAAGCCGAAAGGGTTATTATGTTTCGTGTAACATGGCTTGACGATAAAGGCGAAACCCGCGTAAACAGGGGCTTCAGGATACAAATGAATTCTGCCATCGGGCCATACAAAGGCGGTTTGCGTTTTCACCCTTCTGTAAACCTTAGTATCCTTAAATTCCTGGCTTTCGAACAAACCTTCAAGAACAGCCTTACCACGTTGCCAATGGGTGGCGGTAAAGGTGGGTCGGACTTTGACCCGAAAGGAAAATCGGAAAATGAGATCATGCGTTTCTGCCAAAGCTTCATGACCGAGCTGGCAAAGCACATTGGCGCTGATACCGACGTTCCGGCAGGTGACATTGGTGTTGGCGGGCGTGAAGTAGGCTTTATGTTCGGGCAGTACAAAAGGCTCAGGAATGAGTTTACAGGCGTGCTTACAGGCAAAGGGATAAGCTTTGGCGGATCGCTCATCCGTCCCGAGGCTACCGGATATGGCTGTGTGTACTTCGCGCAAAGTATGCTGAATACTAAGGGCGAGAGCTTTAACGGTAAAACAGTAGTGGTTTCAGGCTCAGGAAACGTTGCGCAATATGCTGCTGAGAAAGCAATGCAGCTTGGCGGTAAAGTAGTTACTTTCTCCGATTCGGCGGGATATATTTATGACGAAGAGGGCATTAACGAAGAAAAGCTTGCTTATGTAATGGAACTGAAGAACGAACAGTATGCCAGGATAAGCGAATATGTAAAGAAATATCCTAATGCGAAATATGTTGCCGGCGGCAAACCATGGGAGGTGAAATGCGATATTGCCCTTCCGTGTGCTACACAAAACGAGCTCAATGGCGCGGAGGCAAAACAGCTCTTAAGCAATGGTTGTATTTGTGTTGCGGAAGGTGCCAACATGCCATGCACGCCGGAAGCGGTTATAGAGTTCCAGAAAGCCAAAATACTTTTCGCGCCTGGGAAAGCCTCAAACGCGGGTGGTGTAGCTACTTCGGGCCTTGAAATGTCACAGAATTCCCTGCGCCTTAGCTGGACAAGGGAAGAGGTGGACGAAAGGCTTAAGGGCATTATGCACAATATTCACAGTTCCTGCCTTGCTTACGGCACACAGGAAGACGGTTTTATTGACTACGTAAAAGGTGCAAACATTGCGGGATTTGTAAAAGTTGCCGATGCTATGCTAGCGCAGGGAGTGGTGTAATTTATACTTAAAACAAATGAAGCCCTCTGCGAAGAGGGCTTTTTTTATGGCTTATATACAAAAACCACAATAAATGCGTTTTAGCTATATTTGCGCAAATAAAATGCTTTAATGAAAAGATTTCTCCCAATATACTTTCTCCTGTTTTCGACCGCGTTGTTCAGCCAGGGCAACCAGCAGTGGGGGAGCTATTTTTCATATACTAATATCCAGGATATCGGGCAGTCTTCCAACAGGGTTTTTGCAGCATCCGAAAGTGCTATGTTCATCAATAATGTTGGCACGAATGAATTGAAAACCATTACGTCAGTAGACGGGCTGAAGGCAGAAACGATTACAGCGATACACCATAGCCCAACTTTTGGGAGAACACTTGTAGGGAACGACAACGGGCTTTTGATCGTTGTAAATAATGACGGACGGATCATCAATAAGATTGAGATCATCCAGGAAACTACTGTACCCGCTGCCCGTAAGAAAATCAACCATATTTATGAATATGAAGGGAAAGCTTACATTTCCTGTGATTTTGGCATAACCGTTATAAATTTGTCTACACTTGAATTTGGTGATACCTACTATCTTGGCCCGAACGGATCTGAAGTTTCCGTAAGGCAGTGTACGGTACATAATGGTTATTTATACGCTTGTACTTTTGGCAGCGGTATAAGGAGGGGAGTCCTTACGAATCCTAACCTGAACGATTACAACCAGTGGGAAGAGGAATTCAATTTTTATTGGAATGGGGTAGTTTCTTTTTCGGGTAAGCTGTTCGCGGCTTATAATGATGGTGGGATCTACAGACTCGAAAACGGCGCGAATTACTTATTGGCAAGCCTTCCTTCACCTGTTACAGATCTCCGTGTTGCCAATGGCTATATGGTTGCAACATGCCGTAACAGGATAAATGTGTATAATGAAGCGCTGCAACAAGTGTTTCAGCTGAACCTGATTCCAGGGGAAAATGTTACGTTTACATGTGCTACAGTGGTAGGCGGGCAAATTTTTGTTGGCACTGCTGAAAAAGGCGTTTTTTTGCTGGAGATGAATAATGTATCTATCCGCAGTAATATTACACCAAATGGCCCGTTGCGCAGTAATATTTTCTCTTTGGAAAAAACACCAACCAACCTTTGGGCCGTACATGGCAGCTACTCTTTTGATTATATACCCGACTTTTCAGAATATGGTGTAAGCAAATTCGGTGCAAATGGCTGGACAAACCTTCCTTATGAAGAAATATCAGTATTGGGAGAATTTAAATCGATAGTAGATGTAACCGCTAATCCCAATAATGAGAATGAGGTATACCTGCAGTCGCATCATTCGGGTATGCTGAAACTTGAAAATGATGTGCCGGTGGCACTGTATAACGGTGATGATGGTCCCGAAAACCAGGAAGAAGTTGCGAATTTCGTAAATGTACGGATACTTGGTGGTACATTTGACAGGAGCGGAAGTTTATGGGTAGCGAACGGGCTTACTAAAAAGGCATTGAAAAAATTTACGCCTTCCAATAACAGCTGGGCAGCATATAATTTTGAAGAAGCCGTTTCGGGCGTGGATAGTTACGGCAAAATGGTTATAGACAGGAATGGTACCAAATGGCTGCCATCGGGCAAGAGCGGTGTTGTAGCTTTTAATGAAAGTCTCGGTAACAAACTGATGATTATTTCGGAAGAAGGGAATTTACCCAGTATAAGGGCGATGTCTCTTGCAATTGATAATAATAATCGGCTTTGGATAGGTACCAGCAGGGGACTGCGTGTACTATCGGGCATCGATCGTTTTACCACTGAAAATGAACTTAGGGTGAACCCAATTATAATCATGGATGACGGCCTGGCGCAGGAATTGATGTATGAACAGGCTATAACCGATATTCTTGTAGATGGATCAAACAATAAATGGATAGGCACATCAGGGGCAGGGGCATTCCTGGTATCTCCCGACGGGCAACGCACACTATTCCATTTTACAAAGGAGAATTCGCCGCTTCCCAGCAATAACATAAATGATATAGAGATTGATAACAGGACAGGAGAGGTATTTTTTGCTACCGACAAGGGCATGGTGTCTTACAAGGGAACATCAACAGAAGCCGCGGATGATTTAAGCAAGGTATATGTATTTCCCAATCCTGTACGCCCAAATTTTGAAGGGGACGTAAATATAAGCGGGCTTATCGACAAGGCTAACATTAAGATTACCGACATAGAAGGAAATCTTGTTTTTGAGACCACCTCTGAAGGCGGCACAGTACTCTGGAATACACGTGCATTCGGAAAACATAAAGTCGCATCGGGCGTATATATGATCTTTATTGCCTCGGAAGACGGTACGGAAACGAAGGTAAAAAAGGTAATGATTATACGATAGGCTTCATGCAGGTTACCACGAAAGCTATAGTAATAAGTACGATAAGGCATCAGGATAAAGGACTTGTTGTACGGTGTTTTACACAATCTGACGGATTAAAATCATACTATGTAAGGGATGCCTTTTCTTCCCGGAAAGCTGCACAGAAGATGGTTTACTTCCAACCACTTTCTATCCTTGAGATTCAGGCTGTGCATAAAAATAAAGGTACTTTAGAGTACTTTAAAGAACTCAGGCTGGCTCATCCGTATTCTTCTGTTAATACTGATATCGTAAAGACCTCTATAGCCTTGTTTCTTTCAGAAATACTACATCATTGTATCAGAGAAGAAGAAAAGAACGAAAATCTTTACTCTTTTCTTGAGACTGCTTTTCTATGGCTTGATAACAACGATCATGCTGCAAATTTTCACCTGATCATGCTTCTCGAAATAACTAAGTTTTTAGGCTTTTATCCGGATAATAATGCAAGTCATCCTTATTTTGAGATGACTGAAGGTGTATTTATGCCTTACGAGTCGGAAACCTGCCTGACAGACAAAGAGACATTATTGTTGCGAACGCTAATGGCATTAAAATTTGACAACAGCGCCAGAGCCTTTCATGTTTCAGAAAGGCAGGCGTTGCTGAAAATACTTTTAGATTATTATACTTTTCATTTGGATGGCTTCCGGAAACCCAACTCACTGGAAGTGTTCAGGGAAATTTTCAGTTAAATCATTTCGCTATTAGATACCCACCGGCAATCCCTGCTGCAAGCCAGAGATACCATTTTTTATAAATTGGCTCCGGTACCACCACTTCAACTGACTTTATACTGGTGACAGTCATATAAGGATTGGTGTTTGTAATATCTGTTGTAACCACCTGCCTTCCAAACAGCCATTTTCTTTTTATCCCCGTTAATACTGATGTTGAAGTCCATGTCCGGAACGAGTCAATAGCAATGCCTTTTTGACCTGATGTATACTTTAGGCTATACCATTGGGACTTTATTTCACCGGAACGTTTAAAACTATAAGGTACAGTGTCTTTGTAGACGATATGTATGGTATCTAATACTGTTTTGGCTTCAAATTTTACAACTGAATTTACTTTTGAGAACACCTTTTTGAGACTTGCCAGTTGCGAATCTTTCTGCAGTATTAATTCCTCTAACTGGCCGGCGTTCATTTGTAATGTTTGCAAGGTTGCAGATTGCGTTCCAATTTTGTTTTTATAGTATTTTACAGAATCGTTTAGTGCCTGTAGATTATTATCTGTAGTTGTCTTTAGACTGTCACGGTTCTCACACTGATAGATCGCTAAGAGAAGTAGAAGACCGATTAGTGTTGATGTTGTATACTTTTTCATAGATTAACCCATTTATAAACCTGGCCGTTGATAGTCTCATTAAAGGTGTCTCCTGCCTTGTATTTTTCTGACAGGGATTTCCAGGTGTGGCCAAAAGTCTTCTCAAAATGTGGGTAATCAGGAAAAGACTTCCAATCACCACCCCATTTCCATCCAAGCTTTTTAAAGTAGTCTGCTATTTCCTTCCAGTCTGGTTTTTGATCATGATCGTCATCACGTTTAATATTCCATGAGGCCGTTTTAAATGTACCATCATTGCTGCTGTCAAGAAGCAGTACGATATCGAAAGCAAGGCCATAGTTGTGAACAGATTCACCCCCTCTGGCATTGGTTACTATTCCAAGCCTATTACTATTATTGTCAAATAGTTTCGTCCTGCCTAGTGCATATAGATTATCTTGCTCGGCAAATGATCTTAGCGTATATGCGAATCGTAAGCGTAACCCTTTTCCCAATAGGTTGTTATTCGCATAAAGGTATGCGTCGTTAACTTCTTGCCGGATTTTTGGGTGTAACCGCTGTATCCTTTCAAGGGTTATTTTGTCCATTGCTTTTTATTCTGTTCAAATCCAGGTCTTCGTTAAAGGCTTTTATCTTGTTAATCCATCCTAATGGCGGAAAAGCACCATTGGTAAGCGCGCTCATATTCATGAAAGCACTGCCGGCAGGATAAAGTATCACAATAAGCCGGGTAATGGTTTTTAAATAATCGTAGGCCCAGGAAACATCTTGTATCGTGTCGCCAATGACCTCAAAAAGCATTACTGAAGCTGCACACAATGAAAGTTTCATTAGTAGCCCTGTTGCATTTTTCTTAAATGTAAAATCACGAAGTTTTAAGGCATGGAAAATGCTTCCAATAATGTGATCGAGAGCAATACACGTGAGAACTCCGGCAATGTAGGCTTGGTTAGAAATGGTCCAGTCGGTAATTTTTTCCACACACCATGAGAATAGGCTGATGGGAATTGAAAGGTAGAATGATGCTTTAATTTTTACAAAAAAGCTTCCTGAATGCAGGGAGATTAGTTGTTGCAGGATAAAAAAAATGATTGATTTCACAGCAGTAGCTTTTGCAAATATCATTATATTTATGCGTTAGCATTAAGTCCAAGCCGTGTAAGAAGATTGTTGAAATTTGCTCTTAAGGATTGAGACTCCTGAAAGTTAATTGCCGCTCCAGCCATATAGGCCGATTGACATGCAGTGCTAAAATTAGCAGCCCCACTTTTAAATAATATTTGTTCACCATTATATACTGTAGCTGATGGCTGAGCAAGTGTTGTTAATACATTTTTATTTATAAAGTATGACTCAGCGGAATTGTTTTTCGCAATCATTTTCAGTCCTGTTCCACTCATACTCACTCCTAAAGTAAGTCCTGTAGTTGAGTTTATCCTGTGGCTGGCACTACTATTAAGAAACATTCGATTATGCGTAGTCCCATTTATGCCATCTATCGCTCCTCCTCCCGATGTGTAGATGACAGATAACCTGCAAGCATTGTTTATAGTGTAATTATTATTGCCAATTGCCGGATTAAATCCGGTACCCATATAACCATCAGTACCATTGCCTTTCCAGCCTCCTGCAATATATGACATACCACCATAAACTGTAGCGAGGTTACCTTCAGGTTTTTTTAAATTAATACGTGAAAACCCCGATAATTCAATATTATTATATCCAAAAATGAATACTAAGTCCATTTTTTGAAAAAGGCCTGATTTTTTTTCGGATCGTATAAAATCGTTTAAAAGAAGTTTTTCACGAGTATCAGGCAGAATGAAATTCTCAGCATTTGCGCGCGCATGGACAGCACCTAACTCATAACAAATCGATTGCTTTCCGTATATGGTTTTTTGCCCGCACAGAATGGTGTACGGTCTTGTAGTTTTATATGTTTTGTTTGCAAGATGTATCATGATTTATAAGCAATATTAAATTTTAGAGTACCTGAAGGCGCAGAGAGATACGTTAGGATAATATTAACTTCGTCTTTATCAATAAAAAATGATCCGGCAGCATTGAGGTTAGCAGGTGTTACACTCACCCACATTGGAATAGTGTTAAGGTGATGGGGGATGTTTATAACTGTGTTTCCTGAGGCAGCGGCAGAATATTCGCCAAAATATTCATCGCTTGTATCTTCAATAAAATAAAGTGTATCGGGATTCGTTTCTGCAGGGATATCATTAATCCATATGTTTTGCGGCTGTAATGGACTATTACTATCTACCAGTAGTACATTTTTACCCATTATCTTTACAGTACCGACTTGTGTATTTGCTTCAATTGCACGGTTTCCTTGACCATCTGCAATAAGTATTTGGTTATTCCCCGTTTTTTCAGCTTCTGTCAGCATAAGATCGGTGCCAATAAAAGTGTTGTAGGAACCATGAGAAACATTTATACTATAATTGTTTGATGAAATTCCTCCAATCCAAATATTCGAACTTCCGGTAGTGGCATTTTGCATGGCGCTGCACCCTATAACAGTATTCAGGCTGCCATCAATATTAGTAGCTAATGCCTGATAGCCGTAAATAACATTGCTGTTTCCTGTTGTAAGGGCAAGGCCTGCAGCTCTTCCAATTACAGAATTTCTTATACCATCTGACAAATTCATTAAGGAAATATATCCAATTGCTACATTACTATCTGAATTACTTTTCCCTAAAGTATTATGCCCTATAGCTATATTATATGATCCGGTGACACTTTGCCATTGCGTACTATAACCTATTGCCACATTTGATCTACCTGTCGTATTACTAAATCCAGCATATGCTCCATAAAGTGTGTTATAACTTCCTGAATTACTCTTCCCCGCGCCTTTTCCAATAATAGTACATGCAGTATTCGAATTAAGATTAATCTTTCCGTTTATATTTATTTCTGCTACGGCATCATATTCAGGATTAATTTGATAGTTATTAATGAAAATTGGTGTTGCAGCATTATTACCGTTTTGTAGAACTCTTTCAAAATTTAGGTTGTTAATGTCGCTTATCATGGCAAAGTTATCATCTCCTCCCTTGTGTGGTATTGTATAAGTAATTGTTTCAGATTCGTTTTCTGATCCTTCAGCAAAACGGATATTAACGCGATTATTATTAGTATAATCAAACCCTTCATTAGAAATTTCAAGACTACCAGATCCGGCTGTAAATATCACTGATTTGTTGTCTATAATATTCCCGGCTTGAGTAACTTCATCCTGGGTAGGAGTTGCTGGCCCAGGTTCTATATTTCCTGTTGTGGTACTTATAAAATCATTATCTGCAAAAAGTAATCCTGTTCCACCATAAATACCGGATTCACCAATAAATCGTTTTATGTATAGTATTTTATCTTCAACATAACTGAAATAATAAGTTTTAGCAGTATTTGTAAAATCGTGTTCTCCAGTGTTTGCAGTTGCTAAAAAGTCGCCTTCTGAAATCTCTGGCAGTGAAATAATAACAGAGTTGTCATTCTCCTGCAAGTCTGCCACAGTAAGGGTTTCAGGCGCCAGCTGGACAAGATTAAATGAAGCTATAGGAGAGGCGTTAAGTCCCCACGTTCCTTTCCCTCCCAAAAAGAGAAATGTATGTTTTTTGGATAATCCGTTTTCTGTTTTAAATGCGGAAACAAGAACGGGCGATTCGGTTTCGGTGATAATAAACGAAGTTCCGTTTATTTTTGATAAGACCTCATTATACGGTGCGTTTTCTGTAGTCAGGTAACCCAGACTGATAATGCGCCCTTTATTATTCTGCATATAGGCAGAGCCATCGCCCATAGTGAATCTGGAGTATGTTACCGTGAGCAAAGCCGACTGTAATTCTTCTGCGGTTTCGTATACAGACCCGTTCAGCGATATCTGCGTACAGTCAGTCAAGGGAACCAGCATATCTTTGCGCTCATAGCAATTAAACAGTTCAATCCTGCTGCCTTTCACGGTCGAAATGTAATTCTTTAGATACTCTGTCCCGTTCAGGGTAAAACGGGTATCGCTAAGTGTGCTAATATATATCATTTTTATTTCACTTTTTTAAATCGCAATCCGCTATTACTTAAATGACAGGAATTCTGTATAGTACCTGTCCTGATCAGGCAGCTTTTTACATTTCCCCAAAGCTGCATCGCTGCATCGCGATTAAGATTATAAATAGATTTTTTGTCAGTCCTGTCCGCAGGACGGCTCTCACTATTAAGTTTTTCGACTACTGAAAATGGAGTGTCTGTAATTGATGAAAACATCATGTAGCGCGCATGGGCGAAATAGGCAAGCACCATTTTTAGTCCGTAATTGGTATAGCTGATCCCGTCATGCTCATAAATGCCTCCATTCAAAAATTCTCCATAATCTTCAGGAGCGGCCAGTATTTTATTATAAAACTCTTCTCCCAATAGAGGCTGAAGATCCAACAACTGGGCATCAAGGATCATTTCTCTAAGCTTATCGTTGTTTACTGCTTTTGAGATCTGGCGATATCGTGAAATCATTCCGTGTTATTAATGGCTGCATCTTCTATTAGTTTTAGTGGTTCTACAATTCTATTGCTGTGGTCCTGAGATATTGCCAGCAGGAGGTTCAGTACCGATGTCAGGAGATTGCGTTCTTTTGTGGTGTTTTCCCAGTAAGTGCGTTTCATTTCCCTGATGGCCTCACCCGAATTGCCAAACAATGAAGCCTCACTGTTCTTGATGAGTCCTGACGGAAGATTATTAAACGCCACAAGGATATTTTCCCTTACACTTGTTTCCGTATAGCTGAACAGCTTGTCGTCAATTCTGCTTTCTATCTGTTTTATTAAAATGGCATCTTCCAGTTTTTCTCCGGCAAAGTCCATTTCCAGGCATAAAACCCCACCGGTATTTTCTGCGCCGAGGCTGTCTTTTATTGCTTGCTGAAATTGCTCTCTTTCACTTTCGGCTTCATGCAAAGACCTGCTTCCTGATTCAAGGCCTTCGGCAACCAATGGCCTTGTTACTACTAGGGTATTTCCAAAAAAACCTTTCCGCAACAGGCGATTTTTATACACCGCGGCTTGGGCTTCGCTATCGCAGTCATCAGCTACTGAGTCGATTCTTGATAACGGATAGAGAAGCTTGGTATCCATATTGATGAAAAGCACCTGGCCCTTGTAATTTTCCCAGCCACCGGCTTTTTCTACCTGGGCATCGATCACTTTTTTACGGGGATTGTATACGTCGATCAATTGAATGTCCGATCTTTTTGGTTTCAGCCACTCTTTGCAGATTGCAATTTTTCCGGCGTAGTCATTACTGTCTTTTTTACCAATGCGGCACCATTCAAATGGCAGGACACTAAAGTCGGATACCTGGTACAACGCATTCCAGTTAATATGGATGAAAGCTCCACGTTGCTTTACAAGGTCGTCTGCTACATCATCCGCAAAATCAATAAGCTTAAGGTTTTTATCCCTGTTTATTGTCAAAGCATTATTTTCTTCGTCATAACCCTTACCGATTAGGTATTGTACCATTATGGAAGCCGCCGACTTTGCGGTAACACTATTGTTTATAAGCCGGTCCATGCGCTCCGGGTAGGCATTGTCGGTATCGTTGGCATATACATCTGCGGATTTATTCCAGGGAGTAAGCCTTTTCCATACGTCTATAAGTAATGTTTTCATTCGGAAGGCAGATTACTTAAAGTCGCTTCTGAATTATCACTTATGGTGTCTAGTGCCGGTTCTTTTTTTTTCACCCTCGCGGCTTTTTTTACGGCTTTTTTCAATTGTGCCGCCTGAACTGCTATTGCTGCAGGTTTTTCCGGGATATGGATAAAGTAGCGTTTACCATTTTTTTGTTCCAGGAGTTTAAGGGCGTAAGCATCGGTGATATTGCTGTTATTTACGAGTATGGGCGATCCGAACTCAAGTGGAATATTTTCATACCGGGCATGAAGCCTGTATTTTGACGGGTTTTCCATAGTCTTGTGATGATTTTTGTACCTCAGTAGGTATTCGGTTAGACATTTGGGACACGACGGGTTTACTGGCCCGCCGAAAAAAGAAACATATTCCTTTAGGAAAAGTTCCAGGTACCGCACGCCCTCACCCGTAACAGAACGGGTAAGGGTCGCGATATCCATAGCGGAAAAATCCATTAGCTCGGATCTTGTTTAAACTTATTGGTAAACGCTGTCTTTGTTGCTACATACTTGCCATCAAGCAATGTCTTTGGCATGGTAACCTCTTCAAAACCGTCAGCGGAAGAAAGTTCAAACATGATCATGTTATCATTTTCCTTAGAGCTGTTAGTCATCGTCATCAACTCAAGGCCGGAAGAAAGGCCAAGTATCTCAAAAGCATCTTCGCTCCCGGTACCTTTCCATACCTGTTCTACAACCGCTACGTATTTGGCGCCTTTAGAAAGGCTGTCGGCCTGCAGTTTGTTTTCTGAAGATGGGTTAAAAATCACACCCGAGAATGTATGCTTGAATTTATCGGGGGCATTTTCTTTCTTCACCAGTTCCCATGCTTTCCCATTGGATTGTTTTACACCACTTAGCAGGTAGCCGGTCTTTCCGGGTTTCAGCTGTAGATTGGTTATCAGTACCCTGTTGGAAGCATCGGTTGTGGTTGCTGTCGTGTCGATGTCTTCTTTATTAATAAGCACTACATTCTGCTCTATGCCGCCTATAGGAGCATTAGCACAATCGAATAGTATATCTGCGGTTAAAATTCCTGTACAATCTATTGGCATTTGTTTTTAGATTTTCTGAAGTATTGTCTAAGTTGATGTTAATGCGTTTATTTGATAATTCCGGATGGTTGCCGTGCGGAACTTCAAAACTTTAAACCTTAAACTTTGAACTGTTAAGCCTAATATGCCGCCACGGTCATATATCCTTCAAGATGCTTGGCATCGATGGTATAGGCCGCATCCATGATGTTTGTTTTAAGGGTCTTGTCATAAAACACATCCAGCTTGGTAAGGTCGTCTTCGCTGAGCGTACCTACAGGAATGTTTGACTTGGTTGTAAATACCGCCCTGTGTGGCAGGTTCCATTTGGTGTTGTTATCCTGGTACGTTTTTATGTAACGGTCCCAATCATAACGTACTTTTACTTCAATGCCGTCAAAATACAGCTTTGGCCTGCCTTCTTCCACCACTTCAAGGAAACCGGATCCAAGATTCCTGTTTCGCAATGTGGCGCGATAGTTATCTGCCAGCGAACGTGTTGCCAGGATAAACGCATCGTCTGCGGCCACAAGCCTTTCATCGGCAGCGGTTACCATTTTCTCAAACAATTCAAGTGCTGCATCTTCCGGCAGTGCCTGCCCTGCATATGAGGTTCCTGTGTTTTGTGTAATGGCAACACGGTTGGCTGCGTTTGCAGGCACTTCAGTAAAAATCTGTTTGAATAACCCGTCAAACGAATTAAAATAGTCCAGGTCGGTACCGTTTTTAAACACGCCGCCGTCGGCAATGGTTTCGGCAGTAGTGTCGTTGAACCATATTTTACGGTGCATATTCTCCAGCATAGATGTTTCCACTGCAGAGATAATCACGCCAAACTCCTCGGTACCTACGGCATCAAAGAAGTCTGGATTGATGCGCTGTGATTTCCTGAAAAGCTTTAACAGCGCAGGCATATCCGTCTGACAGTGTTTCAGGCGGAAATCCTCCAGCACGGGAGTCCAGAATTTCTGGGTGAGTTCGAAGCCCCCAGCCTCGTTTGGTGTACAGCCTGTAGCTTTTTTACCAAGCAATCCTAGCCTTCCGGCAAAAGCGATCTGTGTTTTTACGTCGATACCGGTCTCGATCTCGTGATATTCAGCAAGGTCAGAGTCGTTATAAACCCTTTTAAAGATCACCTCGCTCATGGTTTCTGCCTCACGGGCATTCAGTGTAAGGGCATCTGCATTAATAAGCGCCATTATTTTCCTTTTTTAGAACGCAAATATTCTTTCATTCCGCCAAGTTTATCCGTTTCCCCGGGTTTTCTTGCCGAAGCTTTTTTACCATCGGTGCTGTACCTGCTGGATACCTGCCTTTTCAGTGCAAGCACTTCGCTCTTTATGGTGCCCAGCTGGCGTTTCAGTGCTTTGTTTTCCGCTCGCAGTGCGGCTGCTTCTGCATCTTCTTCGGCTTCGATGATCTCTGTCAGCTCGCCGGCTTCAAACACGTAGGTAAAACCATCGGGCATCAGGTATTCGCCTTCTGCCGGCAGGCCGTCTACGGTTGCCATAAGCCCGGTCTCAATACTTCCGTCATCGGGCAGGTCGGTGAAATCGATCTCGATGCCGGTAGCGTCCTGCACCACTTTGTTGAGGATGTGGTTGTGCCTGAATTTACCCAGTACACGCTCAAACAGGCTTTCCATCCAGTGCCTGTCTTTTTCGGAAAATGTTCCGTTCATGGTAGAATTGGTCTTTAAGAAAGCTTTGGCTGCGGCCTTAACCTGCCGCGAGGTCGTAAATCCGAGGTCGGCCAGTTGTTTGCCCGTAAGCCACGTTTCATTTTTCAGCAAGGGCACAATAGCCTGTTCCTCAATGCTGAGCGCTTTTTTATAAAAGCCCACCATCTTTTTCTCAATGGCACGCAGCTGTCCGGCAAATTGTTCCAGTTCATCTGCGGTACCCATAGATCCGCCCCACGGGAGGTGGATCATAAACGGCGTGTTCTCACGGATCACCCTTTTGCTGCCGGCCATAAAAATAACCGTTGCTATACTGGCTACGATGCCACTCCCTATGGTAGTTATGGGCTTGCCGAGTGAGCAGAGGTAATGGTAAATGTCGAATCCCACATCTACCAGGCCGCCTTCAGAATTTATATGCACATTAAAGGCAGTGGCTTTAGGCTGTTTCTTCACCTGGGCCAACACATCTACGAGCTCTATGCCCGGAGTATCGTCAAAAGTGCCTATCTGGCCGGAGATATAAATGTTTCCTGTCATTTTGTGTTGATACGTTGATTTGGTTATTTACTTATAACCACCCAACACGCAAGGAAATCTTGAAAAGTCTTAGAATATTGATTCCGGAATCAATTCTACCTGGAAATGGATCATGCTTAATCAGCCATTTCGCTATTCAAATTTGATACTGCAAAGATACTGCGGGTTTCTGAGACTTTCGGGAAAGCATACTTTCATCAGATTTTCCAGTAATTACTGGTGTTTTGAGCATTTTTTTAGCGTAATGCCTTCCCAACGGCATCAATAATTTACTTATATTTGAAAGAACCAACCCAAAACTTGTAAACCGATGAAATATATAATTATCATTGCCGCCCTCCTGTTTATTTCCTGTAAAGAGGATAAGCGCACAGATACTAAAGAAGAAGTTACACAAGGCAAAGACACTATTACCTCTCCCGGGCAAGGCAACACGAGCGCCCTTTACATAAAAGACAGGTCGCTGTATTCGCCGGAGTGGCTGGCGGCTATTGAAAAATCAGGATATAACGAACCTCTTAAAGTTATAGACAACTATATTCTTATCGATAAGGACACCACTTACTTTCCGGAAGAACTTAAACTGAATGCGGGCTATCATCTTACGGCATTTACCGATAAACATTTTTACCAGCTTGATATCACGAGGATAAACCTCACTACATTAGAGTATGATTTCACCCTTATGGAAAATGAGAAAGCGATCCTGAAGAAGCATGGCAAAGCACACTTGGGCGCGCTCTTCTTTTTAGGAGCCGAATCCTTTACTTATGATGTTTCAGGTGACGAACATTTAAGCTCAGAATATTATGATGAAAGCAGCGGATCGTGCTTTGCCATAGTTGTCGCCGATAAGGATGAGCAGCAAAAAATAAATGCTGTAGTAAACTTTTGTGACAACAGCAAACCTGATGCTCCCTTAAACAAAGATATTACGCTCCGCCAAAGCCTTTAGTGTCAGTTTGCTTCCATAAAGGCGATGATGTTATACATTGTGCGCTTGCTTATATCATATTCGTCGGCTACAATAGTGGCAGCGAGGCTTTTGTCGCGAGGGCGGATGATTGCTCCGTTTGCGGCAAGCTCCTTCAGGTATACCTCATAATACACTTTCCAGTCCAGGATATGTACCGGGATGAGGTTCTTTCCCATAAGCTTTACAAAGTTGTCACCAAGGCTTACAATGGTTTCGTAGCGGGTCATTGCCATTTATTTTCGGGGCAAATATCGTTGGATCGTACTTTTGCCGAAAGCGGGCAGCCACAGGCAGAGCAATAAGCACCTTCTATTTCTTTAAGCCGGTCTTTTACAAAAGCCAGCAATTTTCCGTGTTTTGCATGCGGGCAGACAGCGCAAATTGCTGCCCTGCCTTTTGCTTTGCCTTCTGTTACTTCGCTTTTACCGAGATAATTTTTCCAGCCGGTAAGTATGTTTTGCAACAAGCTTTGAGGTTTAAAGAAATATTTTATGTAAGAATATAATCATATAAGTATTTTATTATATTTGCCTCATAAACATTAATATTTAAGCCATGAAAAAAATTATTCTATTATTTGCCGTACTATTATCTGTTACGGCATTTGCTCAAAACAACCCTGGCAACATGCCCGAACTTCTCCTTAATAAAGAGGTTAAAATTCTCCCGTTACCTTCGTATGATCAGAAAGGTTATGAGAGATTTCATGAATCTGAAAAGATGCGTGCACAGTATAAACAGGACAAAAAATTTAGTGCCAGAACAACCCCTTCCGCTCTTGAAGGAAGAGTTTTTAAGGTTGCTGCTGTCGAACATTATAAAGATATGGGGTTAGACAGGATAAGGATCGAACTGACAGATGATAAAGAAAAAATATATTATCGATACGAGGCAGATTTTGGTTTCTATCCGTTTGAGGTTATTGGCGGTATAGAATACACAGACAAGTTTTATGATGGCTATATCAAACCCTATCAGGATTCTGAAGGCAAAGGTTTTGAGACTGTAAACAGAAAATATAAACATATTGTCTTTAAGAAACAAAAAGGTAAAGCTGATAAATATACAGTGACCATTAATGTATCCGCTGATTTACCTGTAGATGGCAGGAAAGGCGTTGTACTTCACTTTGAGAACGGTAAGACTCTTAATTTTCCTAAGGCCGAGGTAGATGACTGGACAACACCGAAGGGATACAGGGCTGTTGTACCACTTACAAAGGCCGATGTAGAATTTTTAAAGGCAAACAAAATAGTGGGATGCATGGTGCTTGACAAGAAAGAAGATGTAGACCCTGAAACAGCACACTATCTTCAGAGTGTTTTTAACAGGCTTGTAACAAAATAATGCCTGACAGCGAGGGAATCGTCTCCAAAAAATACTTTGAGACGATTCCTTTTTTAATTTAAAAGTTGGCCCCCTCCTTTACCTTTATGTAATTGTTGCCCCGTGTAATGATATCTTCTACCGCGACAACTGGTGGCGGCAGGTTGCGGTTGGCTTCAGCTATTTTTAATGCCAGCTCGTCCATATTCATGCCCTGCTGTGCTATTTCACGCGACACTATACCGCCACTCGCAAAGTAATTCGGTGTGGCTGTACCCCCCGAAGGGAAAGTATTGTTGAATGCCATAAAGTGCCGTGCCGCGTTGCGGTTCAGTACGCCAATCAGCTCCCCTCGCTCTGCCTCAAACCTTGTTCCGTCCGATCCTACGAATTTTGTACCGCCGGCACTATGAAGGTTGCCGCCAACGCCCATAAGGCCGCCCTTTTCAAACTTGGGTTCTTTTACACCCGCTATCTTCTGTATATTTCGTAATCCCATGGCTACTGCGGCAGCGGCAGCTATAGCACCCCGTACAGGTGAACTCGGATCCATGGTAAGTTGCGACTTATAAGCTGCCACAGCGCTCTGATACGTGTCGATAGTGGCTTGTGCAATAGAGAAAGCTTTTCCCGCCTTGCTTTCCTTGCCCAGTATTGTAGCCATATCACCCATCAGCTTGTTTTGCTGGGCAAGTTTAAAGTTTACGAGATCCTGCTCTATCTTCTTTACATTTTCTTTATTACTTGCTGCAATGGCGGTTTTCTGCCTGGCATACTCCTCGTCGCTTAGCAGTTCGTCTACCCTCCTGATTTCCAAGGTAGCCAGCTCTTCATCATAGCGCTGCTGTTCCAATAGTTTGGCTTCTTCATATTCTGTCAGTTCGGCAGCCAGTTTTTCTTCATATAACTCAGCCCTCTTAGCCGCGGCATTATCCCGTTCCTCTTGTTTTCGTGCCTTGTCAGCTTCTTCCAGCGCTTCATCATTCGCCGATATCTGGCTGTTAAACTCATTTTGAAGCCGAAGCACTTCAGTCAGGAATTCCGCTTCCTTCTGGGTCAGTTCTACATTATTTTTACGCTTATTTTCTACTTGTGTTGCATCAAGCTGCATTTTGGCGGCCAGCAATTCCATGTTTTCATCCTTTATGTACTCTAGCCTCGTCTTTTCCTCCGCTACCATTGCAGCAGTCAGGTCTTCACCGGCTTTCATTTTAGACCGGTTTTCTTCTTTCCATAGCTCAAGGGTAGCTTTGGCGTTATCCTGTGCTATTTGCAGCTTATTTTCGGCCTGGGCATTTTCTATCCCGATTTTTGCAGTTTTAAACTCCTCCAGCGAAATCTTTTTAAGCTTTAGTTCGTTTTGAAGAATAGCGATCGATTTGCTGGCGTAATCGTCCTCATACTTTAGCCGCTCTTCCAGCGATTTTCCATGCGCGTCTGCCTCAGCTGCCCATAATTCAAATTGTTGTTTCTGTCGTTCCAGCGCTTTATCCTGCCGTTCTTTTTGTTTGTCGGCCAGTTCTTTCGCTTTGTCTTCGGCATCGCGTTGTGTGGCTTGTTCTTCAGCATCTGCCTGTTTTTTGAAATTCGCCTGGTCTGTAATATGCTTTCGGGAGAGGGCCGCGCTTTCCCCATATATCCTCGCACGGTCCAGTTCGGCTTTTTCGAGCGCTTTTATTTCTTCTTCAGATATTTCTTTTCTTTTTAATAGCTCCTGCGCATACGCCAATCCTTTTTCTTTAAGGTTCTTTTTTTCTTCTTTGGTTAGGTTTGTGCCGCTGGCTATCTGCGCCTGGGCAATATTGTAAGCATCTTCGGCGAGCTTTTTACGGCCATCCATGTTTTTACGTTCCGCAGCCATAGCGTCTTCCAGCGATTTGCCACGTTCTTTAATGCTCTTTGTATCATCTTCCGAAGCCGCTCTCAGTGCATCGATACTGTTTTTTGCTTTTTCGTTCTCAATTTCCTGTAACTGCAACTGCTTGTTGAGCTTTTGCTGGGCTTCTTCCAGTTTCATGGCTTCCTCTGCCGCTTCTGCTGCCGAAGAGGCAAAATTGGAAAAGAAGTCACCAATGGAAGTGGCTCCGGTTAAAAGGCCTATAATTGAGTTCTTTACCGACTGGAACACAGCATCTACACCTGCCATTACCTGTTCTACTTTTTCCACGATAGGGGTAAAGCTTTTAAAGGCATTAAATAGGGCTTGTATAATGGGTACAAGTATAGCAAGTATGGCACCCACCGGGTTTTTGGTTATAGCCTCGCCCATGCCCTTTATACCTCCCGTGATTCCTTTAAAGGCACCCGAAAGCAGCGGCCCTACGCCTCCTGCTTCCTGCGCGCGTGAAATGAAACCTGTAATGCCTCCGTTGAAAATATTAATGCTGTCAAAGCTATCCGCGATCTGCTGCTTGTAGTCATCCATGGTCGTAATCAGCTTTGCGTGTTCCGACCCGTTTTCCTGCAGCCAGGCATTGTTCTCCATTATCTTGGCATTTATTTTTGCCAGGCGTTTTTCATAATCATCACTGTTGCTGTTCAGCTGCTTTTTAAGTTCCAGCAGTTCCTTATTATTTTTAATGTAGTCATTCTCGCTGTTGTTCACTTCCTTAACAGCTTCTTTTACCGCTTTTTTCTGTGAAATAATCTTGCCTTCTTCGTTGGCATAGGCACTCAAAGCTGCGATCTGGCTTTTGTAGGCAGCTTCCAGGCTTTTTATCGCGGCTTCATTAGTTATAAACTGCGCCGAGCTTTCCTTGCCTTTTTCGGTAAGCTTTCCCTGCTTTTCGACCAGTTCATCAATTTGCTTTTTTATGTCCATCGAGCTCTTTACAAGGTCTTTGGCGTCGATATCAAGCTTTCCCAATATTATCTTGTTTTTTGCCATTTCATTTTTTGTTTTAAAAATCGTACTGCGCCGTAGATGGTATTGGCACCTCAACAGTATTGGAATATATAGTCCCGGCCTTTATACGTAACATCCACGTTCCGGGAGGGGAGAGGTGATAGCCCCAGGAATTAGTAATATTGCTGAAACCAATACTTCCCCAGCCACTGTCGCCAACCCTTTTGTATTCAAAGACCAGGCTTGTGTTCGGTATATTCACCGTAAAGAAGGTTTGCGCGTAGTAGCCCGCTGTTTTTACCCGGGTAATGGCAATTGGCGGTTCTTCCAGTTCAGGGGCTGCCGGAATTACACGCACAAGCTCGCATTTTGTCGGCCTGCCCTGTACGTAGTTACTTATCTTGTTCATCATAAAACAGGATGACAGCTGCTCGAAGTAATACAGCTTCCTGAAATCGAAGTTGGCAATGTCGGTATCTTTTAGCCAGAGTTCTACAGTAACAATAAGGGCTTTTTCAAGAACCTGGGCCAGGGGCTGGTAATATTCCTGTATAATGTCGGAAAACGACAATCTCCAGTAATTTTCCACCCAAACGGACGAAGCCTGCTGCGTACCCTCTACCGTTTGTGAATATAGCGTTACGGGCATGTTCTTTTGTTCTGCCCTAAGCAGGTAATAACGTTTGTCCAGCGCTTTGTAGGTAACCGGGTCTTCACCTTCGGCGGGGTCTTCTTTCACCTCTTTATCCCAAAGCCTGTATACATTTGCGGTGCGGTTCAGGTATATTGATTTTTGCTTTTCGGGGCTGTATATTTTCGATTTAATAAGGTCTTTGCTGTCGGGCAGGTTTACATTGGCCACATCTATAAACCCATCGTTATGGGTGCTTTCTTTATCGTTATAGTTATAGCGGAACCAGTTTCGCTGGGCATAGCTGCCATAGATGTAGTCTTCCGACAGCTTTTTACTGAATTTACCGCTCCAGTCGGTTACCATGGCGGTTTGCAATTGCTCCTCCAGGGTACGGAATTCATAATTATTATCATACTTACCCTTGTGGATCGTAAGCCCGAAACGATTGACGATCTCCGCAAGAAAATCGCGTATAGAGAAATCGGCAAACGCATCCGAAAAACTGATATCGCTAAGCGTTAGCTTTTTGAGCGTGATTTCAAGATCCCATTTTTCACCATCGTGAAAACGAATGGATGTTTGAGGGAATCCCGTGGCACGCATCATTAATGATATACTGTCATTTGCCGCCAGTTCGAATCCCTGTGATTCTGCCTCAAAGTTTACATTGCTGTTGATTACCGATGCCAGTTCATGAAAAACCTGGACGCTGAAAAGCGCGTCGTTGTTGGTATAATTTACATTTTTACCGAGAAATAAGCGCACCTTGTCTTTACAGTTTATCGTACCGCTTACCATTATCTTATAAATTCCCGGCTCTTTCACTTTGAGCCTGTAGCCGTTGGTGTCGGTATGCAGGAAGTTGGTATTAAAGGGGTCAGGATTATTATATTTCACTAAAAGGTTCTTCCAATGATGGTCACCCCAGGGCAAACTGCTGTTGGCGGAAGCATTGTAGGGCACCGACTCCGTGCTATTAAAGATCTCAGTGCCTTCATCGGTGGTAGCAATGCCTTTAGGGTAGGTGAGCCATAAGTTCCTGAAACTTTCAGATTCAAATATGCTTCCGGTATAACTCATTTCATGAGAGGTAAATATTTTTTCCCAAAGCCAGGCCACATTTACGGCAGGCACCAAATAGTCGATGTTCACCATTGCCGGAGACGCTGCCGTATCTCCGGTATTGCCATTATAGTCGGCAAGTATATACCGGAAAGGCAGGTTGGCTGCGGTATTCCAGGAACCTGTAACCTCTGCCATACTTTTTTCATGTTCCAGATCCGACAGGTCTATAGCAGCCAGCGTTTTATTTTCAATAGCCTTATAAAGGTCGATAATGCCGTCATAAACCACCACATCATAACTGTCGCCGCCATCGGTTACCACGGCACGTCCTTTGTATACAAAACATTCCCCATTGTCGCTATACAGGCTGCATTCATTCTTTTGGTACGGCACGGCAGAGGTATTCCCCGGCAGGGTAAGAAATTGCATAATGCGGGTATTGCTGGCCGTTTTGGGCAACCTGAACTTATTCGTATAGCTTGCCTGCCGGCTGTCGAGGCTGTTCAGGTCGTTTACCTGCAGGGTCCGGGCTATTACCTGGCCGGCTTCCAGGTCGGCGCGTTCCCCATTTATATAGAGTATCAGTGGCATTTCTATTACTTTCGGAAATCTCTTTAGTCGGTCAGTCACAGAATAGTGTAAACTGAAAACGGTTGGCTGCTACTGAACTTTCTTAAAGTGTCTGGGTATACCGCACCGGTAGCTCAATGTCAAAACTAAAGTTGGTGAGCGGCTGCTTCGCGTTTTTTATGCGGGCATTTCCGGTTTTTAGCTGGACTTCCACCCAGTTCCGGTAGCCGTTTTGCGAAAAAGGCTTTCCGGTAAACAAATAGATCTTTGGGCTGTCGAGTATCCCTTCTACAATACGGCTTTCGTCGGCGGTAAGCAGTTCAGCCACGATCTTCAGGGTGTCCTGGCTTTCACGGCCAATAAGTGCTGTGCGGCCAAAACTGTCTTCCAGGTTATTGAAATCACGGTCGAGCTCGCCAAGCGATTTGGCGCCGCGTTCGGCAGAATATGTGTCTTCAAACAGCCAGTAGCTGTAGCCTCCATATTTGTTAAGCCATTTCAGGTATACCCCACAGGTATATGGCACTTTTTCCAAATGGATATATTTATCCGGCAGGGCAGGGTTGGATTCGTTGGTAACGCGGAGAAGGTTATGGCCTTCCTTCATCGGGATAAGCTCTTCCAGCGTTTCGTCCGTGCGGCCATCCGACAGGAAAAGCCTGCTGGTAACCGAGCTGATGCTAAACTGCTGCCCAAGCAATACACTTTCGTTTAAAACTGAGAATTTCTTCACCGGATTCAGGTACAGGCCAATATCGAACGGATAGCCCTGCCAGTACTTCAGGTAATAGCGATCGGCTGTATCTTTTATAAAAGGTGAAAGTACCAGAATGTTCTGCACATCAAAAATATGGTAATCTCCATATTGCTCGGCCCCGGCCAGCCATGATAAGGAAGTACTTTGGCTGTCAGAAGATCCGTCAACATAAGCTATATTGAAACTGATGTTGAGGCTGAGGTAAATTCCCTCGGCGGGATACACAAATGAATTTGGCACCGGTACATTGAGGTTGGTTACAACGGTATCTTCAAAATTCCGGGTGTTGATAAGTGCCGACGCATAGGGTCTCATGTTCAGGAAAAACGAACCGTCGGGGGCAGGGTAGAGCTGCAGCGCTACATTGCCAAAGGTTACATCGCAATACTGGGGTGTGCCGGTACCACTTCCTCGAAAGCGCAGGATGTCGTTATTGTAGGCCATCCTCAGCTTGTTGGGGTTAAATCCGTTAAGCATTGCAAGATCACCCGATGCGTAAACAGCAATACGGTTACTCACCTGGGTAATGTTCTCAATCGTCAGCGTGCCTTCATAATTCACAGTTACAAAGATTGAATTACCCATGGTGGAGTAGTTTACCGCCGAATGGCTGTTCATAGATTGCAGGTTGCCGATAGTATGCGCTATTGTTTGCGACAGTGCCGTTTTAATGTGTATGCCGTCCGGATGGGCATCACCATCTGTCCTGTAATTTTTGCTCACGTTGGAAAGCCCGCTGGTATATACGATCTTATTTCCGTTGATGTTGATGGTATACGAGAAAGCGTCTCCGGGCCGTGGTTGCGCGAGAAATCGAATTTCTATAGTCTTTATCATATCCCTGCCGCTTTTAAATAACTGATGAGATCGTTGGTGAAGTCTTCTATTTGGATGGTACCTACCCTATCCAATATTTCCATAATACGTGCAGGGGTAGCTATGCTTTCCACAACAAATTCAGCGCCCGGTTTCGGTTGCCAGCCTTCACGGCCTATTTTTCATGCAATAAGGAATGCAAGGCTTTCCACAGTCAGTTCCGATTCCATTTGGTTTGCGATGCCTTTATCACGTATCCAGGCTTCAATCACGTCACTTGGCGGCTGCCCGCCCGGCCCGCGTCCGTTAAGGTAATCATCTGCTGTGAGGGTTATGCTGTCGTCTTCCAGTTCCAGCATTACCGTGCTGGCCCAGTTGCCCGAGACATTCATGCCCGAATCATTATAGGCGGCAATAATTTCATTCTTTAGGGCTTCAAATTCCGATAGCAGCAGCTCGTTGATGTTACTCATGATGTTGTAGGGGTATGCGAATCTTGTAGGTGCAAAGCAGCCCGTCCATATTAGCGTCCAGGGCATCGGTCACATCGATGTTGTCCCATTGCAATACAGAGAGGCCAAAGCAGGCCAGGCTGTTACCAAAGTTTTTAAACACTGCCAGCAATGGCTCAATGTTTAGGGTATATTTCGAGTTTTCTTCTTCGCCGAGTTCGGCAAAATAGTGCTGGCTGAAGTCGCTGTGCTTCACCAGGAAGAACTTGCCTTCGTAGTTGGCCGCGACAATCCGGGTACCACTTGTATTATACTCGCTTTTGCGGTTGGTAAATTCGTGCAGCAGGAAAACCCTGTCGGCCTCCAGGCTGCCATCAAGCAGGTTAAGCGCTGCCTTTTTGCCGTAATGGTATTCAATACCGTTTTCTTCAGCAACATCCTGTAATATGCGTACGATGTCTTTCATTGATAGTTTATTTGTTGATACGTTTATTTGGGTATCTGAAGATAGGTTGATGCGTTTATGGATTCTAAGAAGTAGAACTTGGGCAGATCAACGCATAAACCTATCGCCAAATCAACTGCCCTGCAGTTTTCGGTATTCCTCTTCCACCTCATTTTGTGCTTTGCTTTGAGCCAGCAGGCTGAAGATCTCGCCGTACGGTTTTCGGCCGAGGTCAAACGGGTACTGGCCGAGCTGTTTGCCAAGCTGTAGCAGGGGCAGGGTGTCGCCATACGGTTTCAGCCTGTCAGACCCGGCCATTTTCCAAAGGTGCTCATCGGTATTTTTGGCGGCGAGTATTTTTGCTTCATTGGCAATAATGCGCTCGAATTCGCAGAGCATAAATTTCCTTGCGCCAAAATATTCCGTGATCCTGGTTTTCCAGAATATAGCCGGCTTAACATCGTAGCAGATTTCGAAAAGTGTACAGATGCCATCCCAGTCCCTTACTTTCGGCAGCAGCCGGATACAGTATTTTACGTTAGCCCACGGCATTGCGTTGCTGTCCATCTGCCTTCCGGCGAAGGTGTTCCTGGGGCGAAGGTGTTCCAGCAGGATATCGTACTGAAAGGTATCGTGAAGGGCTGCATATTGTTTTAGGGTGATGTTTTTCATTTGTCCTCACCCCCGGCCCCTCTCCAAAGGAGAGGGGAGCAGGGACGTACTCATTAGTATGTCAAATCTCTTGTAATTTGAGGCCACAAAAGCTAAGTGAACAACTAGCCGACCCTTACCCGGGTTGTATAATCCTTACGCAAGGCAAACCAGTAGCGCATCATGATGCTGTCCCATTCGTCGGGGCTGCGGCCTATGGATTCTTTTATCCGGTCTTTAGGGATAATACCCTTACGCCCGTCTTTGTCGATGTCTTTCAGTTTTACCTGTTCCATCTCTTCGGTAACAGTCTGCTGTACGGCATCATCATCACACAGCTCTCCAACAACCCGATTGTTAATCATCTCCGCTATCTTAATGCTGCACTGGCTTTTCAGGTTGTCGAAGTTGGGTTTTACATAGCTGTTGCCTTCCTTCATTTCGAGCGGGGTGGAGTTGTTCACAAACCCCTTGCACCGCAGAAAGTCTACTACGCCGCCGCCCACACCGTCTTCATCGGCAATAATGTTGGATAGCGCGATGTTGTATTTCGCCTGTAAAATTTTCGCCCGGCTTACCACTTCGTCCAGTCCGCTTTTGGCTATAGCCTCACGCCGGATGCACAACCAGCCGTGCCACACCCTGAAAACTGTTTTGTCACGCCCTTTTCGTGCCACATCTATGGTCATGTACTTCAGTCCTTCGGGTTTTAGGTGCGCCGGGTTAAAGTAATCGGCAATGCTGTCGTGATCCATCAGCGTGGCGGGATCGTCATCATACTCCCAGTTTCCAAAATACAGCCTCTCCCTGCTGTTCCTGTCAAGCCGCAATAAGGACTTCAGGTAATTGGGATGCAGGTAAGGGTTGTCCGTTGGCAACGATTGAATGAACCTGCGGTGCGGTACGAGCGAACCATCGCGGGCCGGTTTGTAAAACTCTTTATACGCCCAGTTTTTTGCCGGGTTGCAGCTGCCCAGTATTTTAGGTATCAGGCTGTGTTCGGTCAGCTTGTAGCGGATTCGGCTCTTTACCATCTGCCAGGCAGGATAGGCCACCTGGCTGCACTCATCTATAAACGCGCCCGTAATTTCCAGTGACCCGAGGCTGTCAAAATTCGGGTCAGAAGGGTAGTGGAACAGGTCTTTGAGCAATATCTGGCTGCCATTGTTCCAGTAAATGATATTTTCGGCAGCCTTATATTTAAACTGCTTGCTCAGGCGTAATTGCTTTGCCAGCTCAAAAAATGTATTGAGCGTGGTTTCTTTCAGGGTTTTCAGCTTGCTGCGACCCATGAGCCATCGTGTGCCGGGATAGCGTCCGCACATTTCCATGAGCCACAGGCAGCCAAGGGCACTCTTGCCGCCACCTGCCGCCCCGCCGTAGAGTACTTCCTCGGTTGTATTATCTTTAAGAAAGTATACGGCGTGTTCTTGTTTAGGCAGGAGTTTCATCACCATCAGGATTCTGGCCGGGGCCCAAATTGATGGTGAGGCCGCGCTCGGAATAGTCGTCGGGTTCCTCCTGTTTGAGGCTCCAGAACTTCGGATTCCGGTTGCGGAGCCAAAACTGCTGCGACCGGAAGCAGGCCGGCACATGCTTTTCCACCTCCACGATCTCTATCCGTTCCTTTTCCACACGCTTGCCGTTCTCATCGTAATATACCTCCTTGCACTTAATGGCTTGTTTAGTGGTGACGATACGGTCGATCGTTGCCCGGTACAGCGATTCGGCAACATCCATGTCGGCAGCACGTTTTCCACTGGCAATGGCCTCGCCAAAGTCAGGGTTCGACTTCTTCCAGCGATTTACAGTCGTGCGTGATATGCCGAAGAATACCGCCAATTCACGGTCGGTCGCACCCAACAGGCAAAGTTTATACGCCTGAAAAGCAAATTCGGACTTATACGGAACTGTTTTTTTACGTGATGAGGAAACGGAAGCAGGAGCTTCGGTTTCTTTCATTTATGAGGGGTTTGGGAAATATTTATTCGTCTCTATCTACTAGTTTAGAGTCTGTAAAATTTAGGGAAGGTAAAATAATCGGTTTAAATCCAGAATTCATCATAAAGGTTGAAACGAATGACCTTATATATGGAAAAATAATAGCTGGTGCGCTGAATCTAAAAAAACTATTTGTTTCCAATGTTAGAGGATCAATTGTCAATCCCTTAACTTCAAAGTGCCCAATAAAGTCAAAATTAAAATCTAAGGATTCATCTTCATTTTTGATAAAAAGGCTAAAAAGAATTCCAAAATAGTTTTCCTTATCACTATTTGTTAAGTGAGTAAAGGTAACTTTGAATTGAGGATCTTTAAATTCTTGAACTTGCCAAGCTTGCTCATTTAAATTAAAATCTAATCTAGATAAATGAAAAGAATCTAATCTTATCGTGGGCTGAATTTCTGGCTCGTATGTGTTTAACATGCGCAATCTAATTGATAATCAAATATATCAAAATCATTAATTGTCAATACCGTTCGCTTTTCTTGAATAGCAAATTGGATATCAGAAACTTCAACAGGTTGAAATTCTCCTGCATAAAATTTGTCTAGTTTTTCTATGCCTTTGTCAAACCTGTACCATTCATTAATTTCATTTTCATCGATAGAGGCTAAAATAGCATCAAAAGCGAGTTCTAATTCGTCTATATTTAATTTACTTCTTGACATAACTTTATTATTTACATTCCTCGTTAAGGAGATGTGGAACAAAAGTAACTATATTTTTTGTATCAAATATTACTATTTGGATTCTTTTAGTATAATATAAAGGCTTAATATCTGAATATATTCTTCCATGATTATATGCATTATGAGGTATATCGTCAAATATGATACCTTTTATTCCCATATGTGGCCATACCTTATCTGCTAAAAATCTATGGACATTTTGCAGGTTGATACCGTTTAATGTCTTTGCTAGATATTTCCTTGCTTTCTCAATGCTTTTAACGAAAAAGTAATACTCTTTTTCATCGAAAGTAGCATTCAATATACCTTCTTCATCAATTAGTGCTGAGTATATGTCGTAGTATCCTGTTGTTTTTTTTGAATCATTCCCCCAATTATGAGCAAATGTCTCATCCATCCAAAAATAGTAGCCAACTCCGAGCCATGCATCCGCTCTATTACAAATTATAGGAGATGTAAGTTTTGACTTGCGGCTTTCTTGTGTATGATAAACTTCTAAATAGAGATTTGTGCCACAGTTTTTTCTCAGCATTAATACAAAGGTTGATTATACCTTTCAAATATATAAATAATTAGATTCATTGTGATGGTATGTAGATATATTTACTCCCTCCTCATCACATAATGCACCACCTCCAGATCGTCCCGTACCTGTGCCGTATACGTTTGCTCAAGCTTGTAGCCATAGGAAGCCATAAAGTTTAAGGCGTGTGCAATAGAATTAAACTCCATGGCTTTGCCGTTATCGTCTTTGATGTAGGTCTCGCTTGCACCTCCCAGCACTTTGGTTGGCTGTCCAAAATCGACAGATACACTCAGTTTACTGGAAAAGAGCTTGTCGCTAGCGGTCATCTCAATGTATTCGACATCAATATCTTTTAGCGGAATGCCGCTTACAGTTTGGGCTGATGTCCCGGTTGCGATCAGGAACAGTGTTGTGAGTACTATGTCTTCATGGTAAGGCTTTTCAAGAAAGCATACAAAAAGTGTTCCTGAATGAGATTTTCACTCGCTACACTGCTGTTGAATTGATATTTGTCTATCAACAAATCAACCCATCCACAAACCAACTGCTTCACACCCTAACCAGGTTATCAATCACCACGTTATTATAAGTGCCTTTAGAGCCTGCGATGTGAAATTCGAGTTCGGCCACATCCCCAGGTAGGAAATCGCCGAGAAGCTCTATTTTGGTGCCTAATGCGGAAGGATAAAAGATCCTGCCGCTTGCTTCCTGCTCAAAATGCAGCTGCTGCACCGCGGTGCCCAGTTTTGTTGTTTTGACATCGCCTATGGCGGTAATGATGCCTTTTATTTTGTAGTTCATAATGTTAGTGATTTGGTGATTCGTGGATTTGGTTATTTGGCAAACCCACGAATCAGGTTTATAGGATTTATAATTGTTGCAGATGTGGCTCAAATAACCAAATCCACAAATAACTTGATTAACAGGCAGCTACGTCGTGCGCTACCAGATTGTTGTACTGTATGCCGGAGTTTTTAGAGATTTTCCCCTCCAGGGTCACCGACACCTGTATTTCGTCGTTTTCCTTAAATGCCGCGAGGTCATCCATCCTCCTGCCGCGGAATTCCACAAACGCACGCTGGCGGTGGTCGGGCACAAGGGTTACTACTTTTTTCTCATGTCCCGCAGTATTGCGGTACTCAATGCTTTCAATGGTTCCTTTGATTGTCATAGTATTTAGTTTTAAAGTTTAAATGTTCTCTGATGTCGGAGGTCCGAAGTCGGAAGTCCGAACTGTTCCCTAATAGGCTTGAAGACTTACTAGTAGTTCCTCCTTTTCGAGCAACCATCCCTCAAGGCGCAGCTGTACGGCAAACAGGTCGGCTTTCTGCTGTGCCTCCTGCCTAAAAATGCGGTAGTAAGGCAGGGTGCGTATCGTGGCGGCTTCCTGTTCGCATTCGCGAATGAATTTATTAAGCCGCTTCAGTTGTTTTAGTTTCTTTTTCATAGCATAACATAATTCAAAATTGATAGGGGAACTATCACTATCAGGCAACAACTATTCTGTTATCCTGAACCTTTTATCATGGTTAAAGTGGAAAATTGCATTCGATTCTGCCTGAATTGCTTTTTTTGAAGTGTAATCCTCTTTCCTTTTCTTTTGCCTGATTGCTTCAAGGGTAGTATATAATGCTCTTATCGATAGTTGTATGGTTTTCAGGTTTTTCATTATGTAGGTGGTATTTTCCACATCTTGCAATGCATCGTATGAACCTAAATAGTAGTTGTAGGCCGATCTTATTTGATGAAGTTGAGCAATTTCCTGTGTAATTTGTGTCGTTGTATGCATTTTTTTAACTACCTTTGTGAAGTATGATGCAAAATTAAGTGGAATATTCCACATTACAAAATATTTGGATGTTAAATTTTACACTTTTGTGTTGATTTTTCCGGATTAGCCGAAAACGCTGAATTATGGAAGCATTGGAGATTAAAAAAAGAAGGGAAGAGCTTAATCTTACCCAAAAGGAGTTGGGCGACCTTATTGGGGCCAGCCGCGAGACGATCATTAATTATGAAAAGGGGAAGCCTATTCCTAAATCAAAGATCGAAATCCTTAATAAGGTACTGGAGCCCGGCGCTGTTTATCAGAAAACAGTGCGAAACGAAGAAGTGGTGAAAGTATCTGATGAATTTGAGAACAAAAACGGCAACCGTTTTATAGAATTGCCCAACGGACAGTTCTATATGCTGATGCCTTTGGCTGAATTCAATATCCAGGCAGGGTTCCTGAGCAACTATCAGGATGCCGATTTCCTGATGGACTTAAGCCAGCATGGCATCCTTGTTGATAAGCCCGTACAGGGACGCTATGTGGCTTTCCGTGTGGCGGGAGACAGCATGGACGATGGTACCAACCACGCCATAACGCGCAACAGTATTGTGTCGACCCGCGAACTGCAGCGCCACCTCTGGAAAGGCAAATTGCGCTACAGGGATTTCCCCTATTGGGTAATCTATACCACACAGAGTAAAATGCCGCTGCTTAAGGAAATCGTAGAGCATAATGTGGAGGAAGGTTACATAACCTGCCATTCGCTGAACGACAGTCCTGAATTCAGTGATTTCCGTCTCGACCTGAACGATATACAGGCGCTGTTCTACGTGATCGACGTGAACAGGATGATTGGGAAAAAGAGTTTTTACTAGGGTTGGCGCTCGCTATGTGCCTTGCTTAGAGCGTCCAGAAAAGTTTCGGGTGCCTGCGCGCCCGATACGCCATATTTCCGGTCTATGACAAAAAATGGCACACCCTGCACGCCGAGCCCCTGTGCTTCTTCGATATCGTCGAATACGGCTTCGTAGTACGTCTTGTTTTCAAGGGCGTCTGTAAAGTCATTTCCGTCAAGGCCCAGCGCATCCGCTATTGCTGAAAGTGTCTGTGGGTTGTCTATATCCTTTCCTTCCGTAAAGTAAGCCCTGAAGAGAAGTTCTTCAGCTTCTTCCTGTTTTCCGTTCGCTTTGGCAAAATGGATCAGCTGGTGGGCTTTAAGGCTATTGGCTACCACGGCTTTGTCAAAATCATACTCCAGGGTTTCCTGCGCTGCCATTTGGGTTACGTAGTCATTCATACCTCTGGCTTCGTCAAGGGAAATGCCTTTATGTTCGGCCAAAAACTGGTGGATGCTTTTTCCAGGCTCGCTCTTTAGTCCCGGTGATAGCTGGAAACTCTTCCATTCCACTTCTATTTCATCACGGTGCTCAAATTGTGCCAGTGCCTTTTCAAAACGCCTTTTGCCAATGTAGCAAAACGGGCATACGATATCGCTCCAGATCTCTATTTTCATAATTAATAACAGAATTTATGTTCAGTATCAGCGTTGCAGGCCTTGCCGGTGCTTATAACGGTATGGGATTGTTCTTTTCCGCCTTTCAGCGTCAGGTCCATAAAATTTATAATATCCTGCTGGCCTTTGGCGAAAAGCGTGTCGCTGTAATCGTGCTCGCCGCCACAATACGTTACAAGATGGGTACTGCCGCCAAGCTTCAGGATATGTTCGTAAATGGAGTGCGACCCGAACAGCATCAGCCATCCGGAAGAACTGGCAGGGCAATAGTGGTGGGCGGCGGTTCCGTAAGGCACTGTTTTGTCGCAGCTGCCGTGGAAAAGCATTACCGGCACAATTGTGTTCCTGTTGATGAGGTTGATATCCATGATCGCTCCCGCACCCGAAATCACTCCCGCGTATTTAAAATTTTCAGGAAGTTTGCCCGGATATAGCTGCATCATTGCTTTATCCCAAAATGCGGCGTGAAGCACAGCTTCGGCTCCGGCGCTGCTTCCGGAGATAAATATCTTTGAAGGGTCGATGTTGTAAGTGTCTTTATTCCTGATGAAGAAAACAGCAGCTTGTTGCAATTGGTTGGCCGCGATCTGAATCGCTTTTATTTTTTCAGGGAGGATTCCGCCGCAGCTAAAGTTCTTCCCCTTCATATACAACGTATAGGTTATCGATGCCGCCACATATCCTTTAGTGGCCGCATAACTGCAGATGTGGTGCCCGTGTTTCCTTTCTCCGCCGGAGAAGCCGCCACCGTGCACGTGGATGAGCAATGGTGTTTTTTCTTTTGCCTGTGTTTTTGGAAGGAACAGGTCGAGTTCCAGTTTTAGGCTATCGCTGGCAAAGTAAGTTATGGTTTTGAATTCCTGGGCAGACAGTGTAAGCGTGAAAAACAGCAGGAGTATGGCGGATAGTTTTTTCATGAAGATGGTTTTCTCAAAGATAAGGTTTTATAAAGGGATATAAAACAAAAAAGCCCTGCATTGCTGCAAGGCTTTGTAAGCTCCCCCTCTTGGGCTCGAACCAACCCCGATAGCTATCGGGGCTCTGAGCACAGTCAGATGCTCTAACCGGCTTCAGGAGTATTTTTCAATTAGTTTTCTACCCATTTCCGGATACTGAATAAGATTCCTGATATAGATTTTGCTCTTCATGGCTTTGATGTGTTTCTCAATGGCTAATGCCTGTTGTTTGGAATCGCATTGTAATGAAAAGATCAGTTTCCAGTCATCGGCATTGTGGGTGAATTTATGATTTTCTGCATTTTCATGGAATTCCAGTCTTGTTTCAAGGTTGGAAGTGTAACCGGTGTAATACCGGTCCAGTTTTTCTGAATGGAGAATATAAACGTAATGCATACGTAACAATAATTATATAAAACAAAAAAGCCCTGCATTTCTGCAAGGCTTTGTAAGCTCCCCCTCTTGGGCTCGAACCAACCCCGATAGCTATCGGGGCTCTGAGCACAGTCAGATGCTCTAACCGGCTTCAGGAGTATTTTTCAATTAGTTTTCTACCCATTTCCGGATACTGAATAAGATTCCTGATATAGATTTTGCTCTTCATGGCTTTGATGTGTTTCTCAATGGCTAATGCCTGTTGTTTGGAATCGCATTGTAATGAAAAGATCAGTTTCCAGTCATCGGCATTGTGGGTGAATTTATGATTTTCTGCATTTTCATGGAATTCCAGTCTTGTTTCAAGGTTGGAAGTGTAACCGGTGTAATACCGGTCCAGTTTTTCTGAATGGAGAATATAAACGTAATGCATACGTAACAATAATTATATAAAACAAAAAAGCCCTGCATTTCTGCAAGGCTTTGTAAGCTCCCCCTCTTGGGCTCGAACCAAGGACCCTCTGATTAACAGTCAGATGCTCTAACCAGCTGAGCTAAGGAGGAAACTGTATATTGTTGTAATCGTATCTTCTTATGAACGTTTGCAAGCGTAAGGCGATGCCTTTATTGCGGTGCAAATATATAACCATTTTTAAATTCCGCAAACAAAACCGGCAAAAAAATGAAAAGATTTTTTCGGGGCTTATTTCACAATCAGGTCGTAGATATCCTTGCCGAATGTTAAGGCCATGAGGCTAAGCAGGATAACCATGCCCACAGTCTGTACCACTCCGGCGGCCTTATCGCTAAGCCTGCGGCCTGTTATCATCTCCGCTATTGTAAACAGCGCGTGCCCGCCGTCAAGGCCCGGTATCGGAAGAATGTTCATAAACGCCAGGCCTATCGAAAACAGCGCCGTAAACTTCCAGAAGAACTCCCAGTCCCATTCTGTTGGCAGGTTGGAGGCAATTCCCACAACACTCTTTACATGCTTGTACGCGCCTGTAGAAGGGCGCAGGATCAGCTTAAACTGCTTGATATTGTAAACTACCAGTGAATATGATTCTTCAACAGCTTTGGGCATTGCTTCAAAAAAGCCGTAATGCTCGGTTGTGGAAAGCTGAATGCTGTCCCTAACCTTTTGCGTATACCCCATCGTACCTTCGTCGTTTACATTTACTTTCACATCCATAGGCTGGTTGTCGCGCAGGATGTTCATCGTGATACTGCCGTTCTTGTGGTTGTAGGCCACTTCGCTCGGCTGCCTGAGGTAACGCAGCTTTTCGCCGTTTACACCCGTAATGATGTCACCCTTCTCTAGGCCTGCTTTATCGGCGTTCGATTGCGGGACTATCGAATCTACCACCGTGCTGTTCACTTTGTAGTGGATAAAATCACGGCCTTCTTTGTCAAGGATTTCTTTTTTGTCCTGGTCGGTCAGTACCAGTGTTATCGGCTTGCCGTCGCGTTGCACTTTTATCGTGTCGCCCAAAAGTACATCCAGTACCACCCTGTCGAAACGCTCCTGGTACTTTCCGTCTACGCTTATGATTTTATCGCCGTCGCGGAAGCCTACTTTCTGGCCTGTCTCGCCAAATACAAGGCCCACGTTTTGTACTTTTTCAGTAGAAACATAGGTTTTGCCGTACGTGCAGTATACCATGGTGTAAATAAACCATGCCAGTATAATATTTACGATGATACCACCCAGCATGATGATAAGCCTTTGCCATGCCGGTTTGGAACGGAATTCCCACGGCTGTGGCTCGCTTTTCAGCTGGTCGGTATCCATACTCTCATCGATCATGCCCGAAAGCTTTACGTAGCCTCCCAGCGGAAGCCACCCAATGCCCCACTCGGTCTCGCCGATCTTTTTCTTTACAAGGGAGAAGCCCGCATCCATGAAAAGGTAGAATTTCTCAACCCTTACCTTGAACCATTTAGCGGTTATATAATGCCCGAATTCATGCAATACTACTAGTATCGATAGCATGAGTAATAACTGGGCGATCTGAACAACTGTATCCATCCTGAAGTTTTTGGTTTTCTGTTAAACGCACAAAAATAATGTTTTCTGATATACTGCGGCTGAATTAAAATTTTTACTGCATCATTTAAATGTTTGTTAGTAATGGATCCGCCTGTTAGATGTTTCGTTTTTACAGGGTAAATTTACGGGTACAAATACAAATCCGTAAGAATAACTTTCGGATTTATAAGTTTAGTACCTTTACAAAAAGCCGCCTTACAGACGGTAGATTACCTTAAAACCCCGGTCCCTATGGCATCATCCCTTTTTTCCCTGCTCCAGATAAAAAGCATTATCCTGAAGAATCGTATCGTTATATCGCCTATGTGCCAGTATTCGGCAGAAGATGGCTTTGCGAACGACTGGCATCTTGTACACCTCGGCGCACGTGCCATTGGCGGTGCCGGGCTTGTTATACAGGAAGCCACCGCTGTTTCGCCCGAAGGGCGTATATCTCCGGCAGACCTTGGTATCTGGAGCGATGAGCATATTGAAAAATACAGGCAGATAACGGCATTCATCCTTTCACAGAATGCCTTTCCGGGCATCCAGCTGGCCCATGCCGGACGAAAAGCCAGCGTGAGTGCGCCGTGGCAGGGCAACCGCAAGCTTACGCCTGAGGAAAACGGATGGCGTACACTGGCGCCAAGTGCTATTCCGTATCATGAGAATGAAGCGCTCCCGCCTTTGGAAATGACTAAGGAAGATATTAAGAGGGTGGTAGACGATTTTAGGGAAGCGGCAAGAAGGGCACGCGAAGCCGGATACAAAGTGTTGGAAATACATGGAGCGCACGGCTACCTGCAGCACCAGTTCCTTTCACCGCTGTGCAACCACAGGACCGATGAATATGGCGGAAGCTTTGAAAACCGCATACGTTTTATGCTTGAGGTTATTGATGCCGTACGGCTGGAATGGCCGGGAGACCTGCCGCTCTTTGTGAGATTATCCGGAACCGACTGGGCCGGGGGGGGATGGAACGAGGATGAAACCGTAGCACTGGCGAAAATACTTAAGGAAAATGGAGTCGACATTATAGATTGCTCGTCCGGAGGCGCCGTATCACACCAAAAAATACCCGTTGGCCCGAATTACCAGGTGCCAATAGCCGAACGCGTTAAGAAAGAAGCGCATATCTGTACCGGTGCGGTAGGCCTGATAACCGAAGCGCAACAGGCCGAAGACATTATAAAGAATGAACAGGCCGACCTGGTATTCTTTGCCCGCGAAGCCCTTCGCGACCCGAACCTGGCACTCACCTTTGCCCACGAACTTCATGCAGATGTTATCTGGCCAAAGCAGTACGAACGTGCGCAGTTGGAAGATTAGTTTTATAGTTATGGGTTCAGTGTTCGGTGTTTATATCAATTGGATATTACTTTATTGTTTTAAAATGACACCTAAAATATAACATCAGAGTGAAGCCCGCTCCCCTCTCCTTTGGATAGGGGTTGGGGGTGAGGTCAAAAAATATGATAAAAACAGCATTACTTTCGTACGGCATGTCGGGCAAAGTCTTTCATGCCCCTTTCCTGGAGCTCCATCCCGGCTTTGAACTTGCCGGCGCATGGGAACGCAGCAAAGACCTGATCCGGCAGGACTATCCGGCAGTAAAAAGCTATCGCACGCTCGAAGAGCTGCTTGCAGACGATATAGAGCTGGTAGTCGTAAACACCCCGGTAGATACCCATTACGAATATGCCAAAAAGGTACTCGAAGCCGGTAAGCATGCCCTGGTGGAAAAAGCTTTTACCACAACTGTGGCCGAAGCGGAAGAACTTCGTGACATTGCGCGGAAGAACAACCTGAAGCTGTGCGTATACCAAAACAGGCGTTGGGACAGCGATCTGATGACGGTAAAGCAGGTGCTGGATGATAACCTGCTTGGCGAAATCGTAGAAGCAGAATTCCGATTCGACCGTTACAATCCGTTACTGAGCTTAAAGGCATGGAAGGAAAGCGCCAACGCGGGCGCGGGTGTGCTGCTCGACCTTGGTTCGCACCTGATTGACCAGGCCGTATACCTGTTTGGTTTTCCCGATGCGGTTTTTGCCGATATCCGTAAGCTGAGGGAGAACTCTGTAGTAGATGACGATTTCAGTATAATGCTCTATTATCCTGATAAGAGGGTAAAGCTCCACGCGGGTTTTTTTGTGCGTGAAGGCGTTCCGGCCTATGCCCTGCACGGGCGCTTGGGATCCTTTCTCAAGCATCGTGGCGACGTACAGGAAGATGTGCTTAAAACCGGTGTAAAACCAGCCCTTGAAGGTTGGGGTGTTGAGGCGGAAGACAAATCCGGGTTGCTGCATTACGAAAAGAATGGCGAAGCAGTACGCGGGCATATCCCAACGCTTCACGGAAATTACTACCGCCTGTTTGACGGATTATACAAGTCGATTACGGAAGATCATAAAGAGCCTGTTCCCGCGGAAGACGGCATCATGGTGATGAAAATCATAAACGCGGCACAGCAGAGCAGCAGGGAACAAAAGGTAATTGATTTAACGATGTAATCGATTAAAACTAAATGCGGCACTTCGCTTTCAATAATTGCAAATAACATTTCAGAATATCATGGAAAAAAGACAACTCGGAACCACCGGCCTTCATGTTTATCCCATCACTTTCGGAGGCAATGTATTCGGCTGGACGATAGATGAAAAGAAATCCTTCGAAATCCTCGATGCCTTTACCGGCGCGGGATTCAATTTTATAGATACTGCCGATGTATATTCCCGTTGGGCGTCCGGAAATGAGGGAGGCGAATCGGAAACCATTATCGGAAACTGGCTGAAAAAGCGCGGCAATCGTAATAATGTGGTGATTGCCACCAAAGTTGGAAGTGAGATGGGGAGTGGTAAAAAAGGCCTGTCGAAGAAATACATCCTTAAGGCGGCGGAAGATTCGCTTAGAAGGCTACAAATAGACACCATCGATCTTTATCAGACGCACTGGGACGATGAAACCACGCCAATAGAAGAAACCCTTGAAGCTTACCAACAGCTTATAAAAGAAGGCAAGGTGCGCCACATAGGGGCATCTAACCTGTCTGCAGAAAGGCTTAAAGAATCGCTGGCGATTGCCCAGCAGAACGGCCTGCCCCAATATGAGACCTTCCAGCCGCATTATAACCTGTACGAAAGGGCAGCCTTTGAGGATGGAATCGAGCCCTTGTGTCTTGGCCATAACCTTGGGGTGCTCAACTATTATTCACTGGCAAGTGGCTTCCTTACCGGGAAGTACCGCTCTAAAGACGATGCAGGGAAAAGCCCTCGCGGAGGCGGAGCCATAAAATATCTCGACGAACGCGGGACCAAAATACTGGCAGCGCTCGATGAGGTGTCAAAGCAACTGGGTACTACCCAGGCTACAGCGGCACTGGCATGGCTGATACACCGTCCGTCGGTCACTGCGCCAATCGTAAGCGCGACCACAATGGAGCAATTGCAAAGCATTATTGACGCACCGGACCTTCCGATTACCGCGCGTGAGATCGAATTGCTTACGCAGGAAAGCGCGTGGTAGCTTAGAGTTGATTTGTTGATGCGTTGATTTGTTTATTAATAACTATAGCTTCACTAATTCCCCGCCTGAGTGAAGTTTACCCTCTCCGAAGGAGAGGGTCGGGGTGAGGCCAGTATGAAAACACTTCAGTTTCAATTCGAAGACGATGGTACAATACCAAACAGCGTATTTCCATTGGTCGTTTACCAACAGGCTTTTAATCCCGCAGACAATCTGGATGCCGTAATGGAAAAGGCTTTCGCCGATAATAATTGGGGAAACGCCTGGCGTAATGGGGTGTACGGTTACCATCATTTCCATAGCATTGCCCACGAAGTATTGGGTGTTTATAAAGGTTCGGCAACACTGCAGATGGGTGGCGAATCGGGAGAGCAACTCGATGTGGAGGCAGGTGATGTTGTTATAATTCCTGCGGGAACGGGGCACAAAAAACTGTCATCTTCCGATGATTTTGCCGTGCTCGGGGCGTACCCGGGCGGTATGGAATATGATGTGCTGACAGGGAAAGACAGCGAACGTGATAAAGCGCTGGAAAACCTTGCCAGGGTACCTTTTCCGCAGAGCGATCCGTTGCTTGGTACGGAAAAAGGGATAATGGACTACTGGAAGTAGTACGGTATACAATTCTGACAGAATAGTATAACCGAATACAACTCCCGTTTCGTAATTTTAGGCCACGGCGCAAAACGTTTAGCGCCGATAAAGGATTTTAAGAAGTAATAGTTGTTTCGCTATGGAACAGGAACTCATTGTAGCCGACGAACCTTCCAAACGCCTCAGGAAGGCCTATAAGGATGTAAAAGCCTCTTACCTGAAACGCATACGCTGGGCAGTAACGCTTTTTTACTTTGCCATGGGGCTAAACTTTGCCACCTGGGCCAGCCGTATCCCCGATATCCAGGCATCCCTTGGGCTTTCTGAGGGCGATCTGGGTACAATATTGTTTGCCATACCGGTAGGGCAGCTCTGCATAATGCCGTTTTCAGGTGGCCTGGCGGTAAAATATGGTAGCCACCGCACGGTGGTCTTCGGACTCAGCCTATATGTGTGCGGCCTTATAGCGCTGGGATTTGCCACAGAAGTATGGCACCTCTCGCTGGGCCTGTTCTTTTTCGGGATGTTCAGCAACATCACCAATATATCGGTCAACACACAGGGCATCTATACCGAAGGACTTTTCAGGAGGGCGGTCATGTCCTCTTTTCATGGTGCATGGAGCCTCGCAGGGTTTACCGGTGCCATCATTGGTATCGGGATGAAAGCCCTTCACCTCGATCCTAACATCCACTTTATCATTGTGGGTGTAGTAATATGGGTCAATATATTCTTCAATTATAAGTACCTGGTTAAAGCAAAGAAGCCTGCCATTTCTGAGAAAAAGAAGCGGCTTTTCAACAAACCGGACACCGTGCTCCTATGGCTGGGGGCAATGTCGTTTTGCTGTATGCTCAGTGAAGGGATTATGTTCGATTGGAGCGGGATTTATTTCCGTAAGGTTATTGGAGCCGAGGGTGCGCTGTCGGTACTGGGCTACGCTTCTTTTATGGCCTTTATGGCGATAGGGCGCTTTACGGGCGATATCATTATCGGTAAGCTGGGACGCAGGAGAATGCTCCAGATCAGCGGATGCCTCGTATCCATAGGGCTATACAGTGCGGTATTGCTGCCCTACCTTGTGCCTGCAACACTGGCATTTATGTTGGTGGGGCTGGGCGTTTCGACTATTATCCCTATCATCTTCAGTGTAGCAGGGCAGCGGCCGGATATCCCGCCCAGTATCGCGCTCCAAACGGTATCGAGCGTTAGTTTCCTGGGCTTTATGCTGGGCCCGCCGATAATTGGCCACGTAGCCGAAGCCACCAGCCTGCGTACATCTTTTGCAATTATTGGGGTTTTCGGGTTTGGCATCGCGTTTTTAGCCTCGAGGATCAAAGCGATACAATAGTTTCATTTTTCGGTAAACGGTGTTTTTATTTTCCGGACGAAAATCCGGGGATGAAAAACGCCTTTTCTTTAAAACCTGACCCTGAAACTCAGCAGGTAATAGGCCGGCAGTAACCGGAAGGAATTTGTCGAATACCCGAGGTCGTTAATGCTGTATGTCGTAAATGTATCGGTATTAAACAGGTTGCGCGCATCGAGCCCAACAGAATACTTATCCTTCTCAAACGACCAAGATGCCTCTAGGTCGGCAAAGAAGTAGTTGTTGTACTTGTCGAGCCCGCCAAAGTTGTAGTGTTCCACTTTCGCTTTAATATCGAGCCAGTCGCCCTGGGCAAAGAGCAGGTCGACAAAGCTGAACTTGGAGGTGTTGTGGAAAGTATTGTCCGATTCTACCCGTGAGAAGTTCAATTCCGTCCCTACTTTGAAGTTAAAGGCCGATTTAAAACTGCTTACCCAGCTCAGGTTTAAGTTTTGGGTGTGCAGGATGTTTTTTCGCAGTCCCGAATCATTTACCTGGTTATAATATACCATGCGGTCGGCGCTTGCAGTCAGGCCTATGGTGCCTCTTAATGGCTTCACCACATAATGCGAATTGATCCTCGCCCCTGTGCGGTCTCCGCCACGCATAATGAATGCCTCCGAGAGTGAGCTGTTTTGATCCAGGCTGGTGCGGTAGGAGATCACATTTTGGCGCGCATAATTGAGGCTTGCCGAGAAGCCATAACGCCCCAGGTAGTGCTTGGTGGAATACCCAATGGTAGCCGACGAGTTTTCGAGCTGGTTGAAATATCCCAACCCACGGCTGAAGCTTCGGGAAGAGGTGAGGAGGTAGGTGTCATTCACACGGAGTATCTCGCTGTTGTTCGCGCTGTAGCTGTATTGTGCCTGCACCAGGTCGTCGGGGCCAACTTCCCAGTTCGCATTGATCACAGGGTTTACAAAGAATGGGCTTTGTGTTACCACATCGCCCTCCGCATTCTCAAAGCGGTTGAAAAGCTGGTGCGCGTCGAGGTTGGCGCCAAGGCTGAATTTGCCGAATTTCCAGGTGTAGCCGCCTTTGGCATAAAGGTCGCCCACATTTTGCTGCGAGTCAGCCTGGAAACCCTCGGGATTTACCACACCCGTATCGGTAAACAGGCTGAAGCGTGTGACCAGGCGGTCGTTATTATTTTCAAATCCTACTGTAAAGGCGATGAGGTCGTCATTTTTCTGCTTCAGCTTAAAGTCGGCCTGCAACCCGGCATACAGCCTGCTGCTTTTTATATCGTTGCCTACCGCGAGTATGTTCTCTTGCGGGAAAAGGTTTCCCATCAGGTAGTCGTTTATACCATATTGCTGTGGTATCCTGTCGGTCAGGAAGCGGGTTTTCAGCAACACCACATTGCGGTCATTCCATTTTTTGGTAAAGGTGAGCTGCTCGTCGAAATAAGTATTATTGGTCTCGAGTTCTTCCCGTGTGCTCACACCGTTAAAAATAAGATGGTTGCGAAAACTGCCCTTGCCGTAATTAAATGTGCTTAAGCTTTGGAGCATCTGCGTGGCGGAAAGGTCGCTGCTGAGGTAGGCACTCACATAGGTCCTGCCCAAACGCGTTTGCGAATTGTTGCTTTCGCGGTTCTCAAAGTAGGTGCCTTCAAAATCGCGTACCACAAGCGAATTCTGGTAGGTGCCAAGGTTGTCATACGCTGTAAAGCCGTTCAGGCGCAGTTTTGTCTTGCTGCCTAGGGGAAATATGGTGCTGAAGGTGCCCATTTTGGCATTGTTGAAACGGGTACGCTTCTCGTCGATGCGGGACACCTTTTGGCTGGCAGACATTACCTGCGCCGCCCTGTTTGCCATACCAATGGTCTCGATATCCGAAGAGCTGTACTGCATACCCCCAATGCTGCCAATATTATCGTATCCCGCATTGTTGGCCCCGGCGGTAAAAAAGTTCTTGTAGCTCTTGCCAAAGTTCATCAGGTTGCCGGTGGCCATGTAGCGGTTTTCATTGCCATAGCCTGCCGTAAGATTGCCAAACCAGATGTTGCGGTAGGCATCATCTACCGTAAGGTTCAGCGCTACGGCCTTTGAGTCTTCCACACCCTTCAGGAGCTTGTTCTTGGAGTAGTTGCGCAGCACCTCGATCTTGTCGAGCGGCTGTATGGGCATATTTTTGGTAAGTATCGAATAGCCTTTGTTAAAGAGGTCGTCGCCGTCTACCATTACCTTTTCCACTTCGCGGTCGCCGTATTTTATGGTGCCATTGTCCGATATGGTAATGCCGGGGATGTTCTTCAGCAGGTCTTCCACTACCGATTCGGTTCCGGTGCTCAGGGCTTTTGCATCATATACCAGCGTATCGCCTTTAAGCCGCACGGGCTGCTCCGCCTCAATTACCACTTCGCGCAGGGGCGTGTTGCCTTCGGTAAGGGTAATATCCCGGCGGATTGCGCGGTCTTTGTCGGATACGGTTATTTCCTGCGATTGCTTTTCGTAGCCGAGGTAGTTGGTTTCGAGGGTATAATTGCCCGGTTTTTTAGCTTCAAGGGTATAGCCGCCGTCTTCTCCCGATACAGCAAAGGCCGCGATAGTGCCGTCTTTATCCTTGAGCATTACCGATGCCCCCGGAAGCGTTTCGCCCGGGGCAGTAGTTATCCTGCCCGAAATTTCCGTCTGGCTAAAGGCAAGGCAGGTGTGCAGTAAAAAAAATGCGACCAGGAGTGTTTTTCCCATTCGTGATTCGTTCGGTACGATGCCAATATTACTAAAAAACAATGGGAAAAAATATATTTTTCCCATTGTTGATCTGGATTAATGCTACATTATTTTTCCCACTCATACACCAGCTCCTCGCCGTTGCGCGGTGCCTTTACGGTGTTTACGGTGCCGTTTATCCTTCTTTCTATTTCCCGGTCCAGGTTGTCGGCAGCCTCATCCCTGTCTTTAAGGAACTGCTGTAAAGAAATCGGTTGTTTGTTCTTGGTAGCGATAAGTGATGCAAAGTCGCGGCTTACGATGTTGTCTTTAGAGTTTTCGATCTTCACGGCAGTTATCGTATAGCGCTTGGTAGCATCCTGCGCTTCCAGTATAAGGCCCGGCAGCCCGTGCAGTTTCCACGGTCCGAATGACAGAGGGATCTCGGGGGTAAACCATGCAGTCCATTCCCGGCCCCTGTAGTTAGTGGTTGCTTTCATGCAGTTGTAACCGGCTATGGTTTTAGACTCCTGGGTTATCTTCCAGTTCAGGTCGGCATAATTGTCTTTTACCAAAAAGGTGTTGCGCATTATATTGTCAAAAAAAAGCATCTCTTTTTTGGTACGGTCAATTTTAAGGTACAGTTCTATTACGTCTTTGGATGGCGTAACATCTGTGTCAACCTGGTTTGAGGGGCGTTCCTCCCAGCGCTGGGTGGTGCTGAGGCGTTCCTGGTATACCGAGGCATTGTTGCTTATCCAAAGCGAGGTGTAAAAGGTGAGGGGTACATCGGTATCACAAAACATTTTGTAATCTACGTGTACATCGGAAGTTTTCTTTTGCGAAAAGCAAAGAATAGGCAGAAGTAAAAGGAAATAGGCGATTTTCATAGTATATTATAATTAATTAACGGGAAAGGAAACCCTTTCCCGTTAATGGTATATAGTAAGGCTTATTCGTACGAAGAACCAAATGAAATTTTATGGTCTGATGGATATTTAGCCGCAATATCATTGTACTCGCCGGCAAGTGCATCATAGCAATCTTTGGCTGTAGCTGTTTTTATTTCCAGTGTGCGTTTTGCTACAAAGTTGCCTTTGGCATCGGTAATAGTAAAAGAACCGTAGCAGTCGCCAACCGGAAGGTCCTCCACGGCTTCTTTTGTTACAGGAAGGTTCTCATCTTTTTGCGAAGCAAATGCAGTTGTGGCCATAGCCACTAAGGCAAACAGGGTGATTACATTTTTTTTCATGATTTTTAAATTTTTTAATTAATAATGCCGGTTACTTTGCGTTGTAATTTACTATCGAAGATACTTTGTAATCTGCTCCCCAGTATGCTTCATAAATTTCATGGGCCGCTCCCATTACTTTAATACAGTCGAGCCCGCTCGCCTCGTTACTTGTAACTGTCTTTTCGAATACTACGTTACCTTTCCCGTCACGTACGGTAAAGGAACCTACACAGTTGTCTGCCAGCTCGTCAAGTTGTACATCTGCTTTTTTGGTCTCTTCTACATCGTTTGCGAACGATGCTGTTGTCATTGCAATTAAAGCAATTCCGCTCAACATAAGTTTTTTCATTTTTAAATAATTTTAAGATGGTTTATCCAAATTTAGAAATATAAGGAACTGATCGTCAGGCACAAATAGTTAAGTATCTGTTAAAATTAAAATAAAATAATTGTGAAAAAATTTATAAAATAGCTAAAATTTGCAGAAATATTTATTTTGTAATGATTGTAAGATATTACTGTATCAGGAAATTCTGCGTGATTATATCTTTTTATAAAAAAAAGAACCCCGCAGATTTCTCCACGGGGCTCAAACCAACCAACCAATTTAAAAAACTACCAATTTCTTAAGTCTTAGTTCACAAGTACTTTTTTGCTTACTGCCTGCTGGTTCTCAAGAGTGGCTTTTACAATTACCACCTGATTAGAAACCGCAAGGATATTTGTTGTAAGTTCCTGTGCGTTTACGTTGTTGTTTACATAGATCACTTTTCCAAGCATATCGTATACTACAACCGATTTTATGTTTTGTGGAGCTGTTACACTCACTTGTTTTGCATTTTGGAATACGATCACTTCAGGCTTGGCGGCTATCGGGTTGTCTGTACCGAGTGAACCTTCCGGGGCATACCTTAGCTCGAAACGTGTATTAAAAGTACCGGCTTCAGAAGTAAAGGTATAGTTGCCCTCTTTAAGATTTACCATTTGGCCTGTTGTGTTGTCTTTCAGGTAGATGGCCTGGTTTCCAAGGAAAAGTCCGTCTGTGTGGTCTATCGAGAATGTGTAAGAACCTGCGTTGTCTGCTTTAAATCCAAGGGCTACTACATCTTCTGTTGTAAAGGCAGGGCGTCCTTGTATTGCCAGCCTTGTTTCGCCTACCAGGGAGTACAGGTTGGTGTCGCCGTCTACAAAAGACTCACCGTCTATACCGTTGTCCAGGTCAAGTGTTGCATCTGCGGTGTAGCCCACTACAGCCTGTGTAAATGCCTCTGCGCTGTTGGTGATGTTGATCCACACCCTTGAAGCTTCTGCCGGTGCAGCCCCCTCATCCTGTGCCGTCCTGAAAAACTGGTCTGAACTGTTGGCCTTACGCATCCTGTTGTTAAATACAAGGCTACCTGCTGATTTCGCTTTCACGATAAATCCCTGTCCGGTGTTCAGTACGCCATGGGGGTCAATGGCGTACTGGTTTTCTCCACCTGGGGCATTGTTGGCAACGTATGCAAATTTTGTAAGAACAGTATAGCTCGATTTTGTGTGGTCATTTGTTTTCCTCCAGCACCATATTGTACCTTCTATCACACCTGCGTTTGCGTCGATGAACTCATTGATGTTTATCGGAGACGGGTATGGGTTGCCTACCGCGTTGTATCCTTTGTCTGCGCCGCCGTATGCCAGTGGATATGTTATTGTCCCGTTGTTTGGCGTACCCGTGAACTCACTGTTTACCGTTGATGGCGTTGCAGCCGAATGCGTGTTTGGGGTACGGATCAGGTAACTTTTTGCTGATGCGAACGTTACTGCTGACGGGTCTGCTACCGGGTTGTAGTAATTAGTCAGCGTATTGTAAGTGTAAAAACGATTCGTAAGCGTTTGTGGCGAAAACTGGAGTAGTGTCTGTGTACCTGTTACCGGTGAAGACCACAGGGTATAGTCAAGCCTTTTTATCAATGAACTGTGCCTTTTTATTGTTGCAGTACCGGTGTTCGATACTGTGCTGTTTACCTGTACAAGGTCGCTGTTGCTGTTCATTACCAATACACCGCCCTGTGCTATGTCGATCTGGTTTACTACGAAGAGGTTCTTTCCTACAGGCAGTATTATAGATCCTGTTGCGGTTACTGTCAGTGAACATGCCTCGATGTCTGTTGTCGGGGCGAAAGTGCCGTTGATGATTACTGCCTTGTTGCTGTTCGGTAAGCCGTTAGACCATGTACCGTCTGCGTTGTAAGTAGTAAAGTTGTCACACGCGCTGTTACCAAACTCATCAGCGCCTACATCCGGTGTTGATGTGTTCCTGCTGTCACCGTCTATGTCGTTTGCCACGTTAAGGGCCTGTCCTGTTCCGTTTATCGCGATGTTTGCTGCCGTGAAAGTAGCGATGTGCGAGTCCTGCGTTGATACGAAAGCCGGAAGAACTGTTGTGGAAGCGCTGTCCTTACCAGTTGCTGCTTTCCACTGTGCAAACGTTTTGATGTTAGCCACAGTATAGAAGCTGCCGATGCTGCCCATTTTATCTGCAGAGTAGTAGTTGTTGTTGTTTAGCTGTGTAAAAGTTGCCTGTCCTGCGGTTGCTACGTAGATGGCAAACCTTGCAGAGTTCTCCGGTTGTGTGTTCACAAAGATGTTGTTCCTTACGTCCAGGTTCGTTACGTTGTTCTCAATAAAAAGCGCTGCAGAGATACCGGCGTTGTTATATTGTTTTTTCGTTAGCCTTACAGTATTGTGGTAGATCTTGTAACCCTTTCCTGAGAAGATACCGATACCGAAACCATTTTGGTTCTCACCTCCGTTGCCCGGTCCAATTACGTCAAGCACAAAGTTGTTTACTACTGTTATGTTTGTGTTTGCAGCTGTAGAAGAAAGGTTGATACCTGCTATACCTACACCATTGGCTACTGTTTTTTCTACTTTATTGATGTTGTTGGCAGCGATTGTACCATTAGTACTGTTACCTCCTACCTGTATTCCTGCAAACCCAAGGTCGCCGTTGTTGTGGCTCCTGTACACGCCTGCTATCCTGTTCTTGTTGATCGTAAAGCCGTTCAGGTTCGATACATATATGCCCGTTATTGTCCTTTCTTCAGTCAGGGTGCCGCCAAACTCGCTTTTCTCGATCACTACATTCTGAAGTGCAGATGAAACCGCTGCGTTGTCCAGGATGTAAACACCTTCTTTTACATTAAGGAAAGTTATGTTGCTTACGGTAAGGTTTTTAACTTTTGCTGCCGCGCTGCCAATGTTAAGGCTGTTGTTGGCCGAAGTATCCTGTCCTACATAAACACCCATGGTGTAAAAGCTTTCGCCGTTGGTGTAGCTCTGCTGAAGGTAAGCATTTTTGATGGTTACGTTCTCAGGAGCGTTGGTGCCCGTTGGTGAAGCAAGGTATACTACAGCACGGTTTGTATAGGTAAGCTGTCCGTTGTTATCAATAGTAAGGTTTTTCGAAGTACCCCCGGCGATATTGCTGCCGTCGATGATTATGTTGTCTGCGCCGTTCATTTTAAATACGGCCTGTACCGGTACCGTACCGTTGGCGTTATAAGCGTCTATCCTTGCGTTTACGCCGGTGTTAGGCCTGATGGTTAGCGTGTTTGCTGCGCTGGTTCCTGTAAACTGGCTGAAAGTAATTGGGAATACCTCGCCAAGGGTGTTGTTGTACTCCGCATCATTAAGAAGGAAAGTTACAGGGCCTTGTACACCGATGTTGTTTACTGCGTTGACAGCATCGGTAATGGTTTTAAAGTCGTTAGACAATGCCTGTCCGATAGTATAAGTACCGGATAGCGGCTGCGGGGCGGTTACCACACCAACGATTGTTGGAGGCGTGTGGTTGCCGTTGGTGTGGAGTATTCTCCAGGTGGATCCGCCCACTTTGTCGTAAACATAGATCCTTACGTACAGGCGTTCACCTGCCAGGACCGGAATGTTTACGGAGATATCTTTTTGTGTTGCTGAGTTATAGAATTGTGCAGGGTTAGTTACACCAAGAGATACTGAACCTGAAAAGTCAGCAGTTTTGGCGTATCGTACCTCAAATTTGCGGTACTCTCCCTGGTATTTAAACCTGATCTTGGTTACGGTCATAGAGGCTCCGGTTGTTGGCCTGAAGCTCATCTGGTAATACTTATTGTAATCTGCGTTGGCATTTGCCTCGCCCCAGCTGTTGGTTTCAAAACCATTCCAGTTGGTATTAAGATTTACGTTGCTGCTTGCTGTAAAATCGTCTGCCGCTACATAACCTGCCAGGTAGGTTGGCACGTTAGAAGGGATGTTGTTGTAAACTCCTCCCCAACGTACAAGGTCAGTCTGACTGAACCCGAGTAGTGGAAGAAGGATTGCTAAAATTGGTAGTAACTTTTTCATTTTTGCCTTAGATAATTAAACTTGTTATTGGTGTTTTTCTTTCAATTTTCTGAGGCAAATCTAGGTCAGGTTCTTAACGTTTTTTTAAGATTTCAATTCGGCTTTTCTATACAGTCATAAGGATTTTAAATTATTGTAAAAGCTTATTATGATATAAGGAAATACTATCAAACTACCACGTTGTAGTTGTTAAAAAACAGTCTTTTGTCGTTCAAAAATGCATTTTGACGACAATTTTAAACTTTAAGCATTAAAAAAAATTTTCAATAATTTTTTTTAATACTGTTTTTAGTCCTCTTTTTTAGCCTTTCATAAGCATTTATTATAGTGCTTTTTGTTAACGGTTTTTAACAAAATTTAAGATTCCATAAAAAGGTATTCCCAAGAGATCGTTTTGTCGTTACGGAAGGGTTTTAAAAAGAGGTAAAAATCATCTTAAAATTACGCTCTGGCCAGGTATCCGTTTCCGGCATCGCATCCGTTTTGGTATATATTTGTAAAATCATATCCATTACCATGAAAAAATTGCTTTTCCTTATAATTGGTATTCCTTCAATCGCACTGGCACAGCTCCCCAAAGCAATAACCGTTGGGGGTGGTACGATATCGGGCAGTACCTCAGGTACCGTATCAATATATAAAGGTATTCCGTTTGCCGCGCCACCGGTTGGGCTTTTGCGTTGGACGGCGCCGCAACCGCCACAACCATGGAAAGGTGTACGCAAGTGTATCGCTTTTGGGCCTAGCCCAATGCAGGGAACTCCGGAACCGTTTAGCATGTGGACGGAGGAATTCCTCATCCCCAAGCAACCCATAAGCGAAGACTGCCTGTACCTTAATGTATGGACACCGGCCAAAAAGCCGGCCGAAAAGCTCCCTGTGCTCGTATGGATCTACGGCGGAGGATTCATGAGCGGCGGCAGCGCCGTACCGATATATGATGGGGAAGCCTTAGCTAAAAAAGGGATCATTGTAGTAAGCTTCAATTACCGTGTCGGCATTTTCGGGTTTTTGGCGCATCCGGAGCTTGAAGGCATGCAGCAGGGTTCAGGCAATTATGGCCTGATGGACCAGATATTTGCATTGCAGTGGGTACAGGATAATATCGCTGCTTTTGGGGGCGACCCTGCGAACGTAACGATAGCAGGGCAGTCGGCAGGCTCGGTGAGCGTTAACTGCCTTGTAAATTCGCCAAGAGCAAAAGGGTTGTTTACCAAAGCTATTGCCGAGAGTGGCTCGGCGTTTTTTAAAAATTTCTCAAGACATGAGGCATTGGCATTGGCACATAATGCGCAAATCAGCCTGAAATCCAAAAATGTTGCAGAGATGCGTGCCCTCCCGGCAGAAACACTTTTGAAGACCTACCAGCAATATGGCCCTTCGGCAGATGGTTACATACTCCCGCTGCCGGAATCCAATAGCCCGCCGAATCCTGTCACACTGCTTACGGGCTGGAACCAGGACGAGGGATTCTCGTGGCCGCCTTTAAGTGCCCGTCAATTTGAAGATGAGCTAAAAAGTACCTTTGGCGACGACGCAAAGTTTATCCTTAATCATTACCCTTCATCAAATCCATTGTCGCAACTGTATTTTTCGCGTGACAGGCTGTTCGGGCTAGGCAATTACGAGTGGGCCAACAGGCAGGCGAAAATAGGGACAGCCTATGTATACCGCTTTACGCGCAAAGTGCCCGCCACGGGTGAATATGTAAAGTATGGCGCGTTCCATACGGGAGAAGTACCGTATGTTTTTAATAACCTGAAGCTGGTAGACCGCCCGTGGGAGGCATCCGACTATAAATTGGCCGATGCCATGAGCGATTATTGGGTAAATTTCGTAAAGACGGGAAACCCCAACTGCCCCGGCCTGCCCGAATGGAAGTCTTATTCGGAACCCCGGAATGACATTATGAAATTCGACCTGAAACCTGAACCAGGCATCATGGTAGATACCGATCCACTCGAATCGCTTAAAAGAAGGCTGAATGGGGAGTAGAAACGCGGTGCCTGCGTTTAACATTTAGGGATGCACTTCTTATCTGCCAAAAAAAATCCCCAACCGGGAGGGAAGGGGATTTAATTGCATCCAACTAAAAATTACTAAACATTATGAGCAGGGCTCACAAATTTATTTTAATCAATATATAGATATTGCTATTTGTTTCTGTGGTGCAAATATATTTCTAAAGTGTAATAAATCAAGGAGATAAATCATTTTTGCGGTAAATCTACCTGTTGTTTGCTTTAGTTAAATAATTATGAGCTACAATGCTTGCGGGGTATTATTATTCGCAATAAAAAATCCCGCTAACGCGATTATTTGCAATAAGGTTTTCTTCAATATCCCTGTAATCAGATGAATTACCTTACACGCCTGGCCTGATGATATCATTTGAATACCAACGAGTGATTCTGCCCATGGTACAAATGCAAAAAAAAACCCGGATATCAGAAATATACGGGGTTTTGCATCCAACTAAAAAAATTACTAAAACAATATAATGTTTACCAGACATTATAAGTTCTTTTTCAATCCTGAAGATTATATTGTGTATAACGAACTTTTTTGTAAAAGGCCCTGTAACTAAAGCCGCAGGGCCTTACATCCAACTAAAAAATTACTAAAACATTATAATGTTTACTACGCATTATAATCTCTTCATCTGTTTGGCACGCAATGCGCCATCCCGGACATATATTGGAATGGACAGGCCCCGAAAGCGGAGCCTTAGCCATCCAACTAAAATTTAATAAGCTGTACTGACGAACGGTTAGTTCATCATGATTTTTTTGGAAACTACCTGTTGGTTCTCAAGGGTCATTTTTACAATAACCACCTGTTGTGCGGTATTTATTTCCGGAGTAGAGAATTCTGTAGCATTTACTTTGGCGTTCTCATAAAGTACCCTTCCAAGCATATCGTATACAGCCACAGTTTTAATTTCTTTTGGCGCGTTGATACTGATCTGGTTTTGGTTACGGAACACGATAACATTTTGTGGCGCTACAGCCGGTATTTCTGTTCCAAGTTCTTCCTGTGTTGCATACACGATCATAAAGCGGCTGTTGAATGTACCGATCTCTGTAGAGAAAGCGTAATTACCGTTTTTCAGGTTGTGTGTTGTTCCTGTAAGGTTATCTACAAGGTATATTGCCTGGGTTGTTGTTTGGAACAAGCCATCCATATGGTCTATAGAGAATTCAAAAGTACCTGCTATAGCAGCTTTGAAACTAAGGGTTACAACATCTGCATTTGTAAAGGCCGGCCTTGTCTGGATAGCAAGCAGCATTTGCTGATCTGCATTACTGATGACTGATGTCAGGGAAATGTTTCCGGTCTCCGTAAGGGCTGCACCGTCAAATCCGTTATCATACCCAAGGGTTGTCTGTGTAGAGTAACCTATCATTGTCTGGGTAAAGTCCTGAACGTTGCCAGGGTTCTTCACGTTTATCCATACGCGGCTCCATGACGGCTGTACAGAAGTAGTACTCTCCTGATTCTCGCGGAAGAAGTTGGCGAAGTTATTCGGTACACGCATACTGTTCCTGAAAACAAGGCTGTTGCTGCTTTTTGCTTTTACGATAAAGCCCTGTGCCGTGTTCAGCGCCCCGATGTCCGGAAGGATAGAATATGGGTCGGCAACAAGGTCGTTGTCAGTGCTGCTTCCACCCGGAGCGGCATTCGCAGTATATCCGGCTTTGGTTACTGTAGAGTAGCTTGTCTGTGTCCAGTCGTTTGTTTTCCTCCAGATCCAAAGCGTACCTTCAATGTTGTCGCTGTTGGCATCGATAAACGCTGCCACGCTAATTGGCGATGGGTAAGGGTTACCCACAGCGTTGTAGCCAATACTTTCGTTTTGGTATACAAGCGGATAGGATACATCACCGTTGTTTGGCGTACCTGTAAATGTACCGATCCATGATTCAGGAATATCTGCAGAGTGGTTGTTTGGCATACGGATAAGGTAGCTTTTCGCCTTGCTGAATGTAATTGCCGCCGGATCTGTGTACGGGTTGTAATAGTTTGTAAGCGAGTTGTAGGTATAGAAACGGTTTGTAAGGGTAAGCGGAGAGAACTGCAGCAGTGTCTGTGAGCCTGTTACCGGAGATGACCATAGTGTGTAGTCAAGCCTCTTAAGCCTTGAGCTGTTCCTTTTTACATTTACATTACCATAATTCTGTGCATTCTCGATCTGTATAAGGTTGGAGTTGCTTTCAAAAGTAAGCGAAGAACCTTCCTGAACGTTAACGTTGTGTGTAACAATGGCGTTGGATTGTGTAGTGAAATGCACCACTGCGCCATTTTCTACATAGATAGAACATGCATACATGGTTTCTGAAACAATATCCTTATTGGCGCGGAAGATAACATCTTTCTCGGCAGAAGGGAAACCATTGGTCCAGCTTGTACCATTCCATGTTGTAGAGCTGTCGCAGTAGATACCTGCGTTAGAGCCTTCGGCAGGCATTACGATCGCGCCAAACTCATCCGCGCCCAGGTCCGGAGTAGTGGTATTCCTTAGCTGCCCGTCAATGTCTTTTGCAATTTCAGCGATAAAAGTTCCTTTGTCGTCCATTGGGCCGTTGCCGGTTGCCAGGTGAAGGTCTGTAGCCGAAGCAAATACAGGGTTGATGCTGATAGAATGCGTGTCTTTGTTAAGGGCGTTGGCCGTATTGTTTGTAGCAGCCAGCGCACCCTGCCATCCAAGAAGGGCTGTAACAAAATCAGGGTTTTCCGGCCATGTAATGTTTAGCGAATGTTGGTTGGCTATATATCCAATCTTTTGAGTAGAATAGTAGTTGTTATAATCCAGTTTGCTAAAGATAGCGTTAAGGTTATCTACATCGTTGTTTACCATGATCGCGCTCCTTACGGTAGCCGCATTGGTTTGCGTGTTTACGAAGATGTTGTTCCTTACGTCAAGGTTAGAAGCGCCACTGTTTACATAAAGCGCAGCCGAATAACCGCCTTCAGGCTGGTTTTTGCTCAATACTACAGAGTTGTGAAGGATCCTGTAGCCACCGCCATTGTCGGCAATGATACCATATCCGTTGCTGTAGCCGCCACTGTTTCCCTTTGCAAGTACGTCCAGGATAAAGTTGTTGGCAATAAGGATGTTCGACTGGCTCAGGTTGCTCGAAAGTACGATACCGGCAAAAGTATGTGCATCGGCAGTAATCCTTTCCAGTTTTCTAAGGTTATTCTTAATAACGGAACCGTTTGAAGAGTTTCCTGTGATGTTGATACCACCGGCCATAAGGTTACCGTCTGTAGTATTGCGGTACAGGTTGTAAATAAGGTTTTCAGATACCTCAAAACCTGAAGTGTTTTTTAGCGTAATTGGCAGGATGATCGTTTCATTGTTGTCTTCTACACCAAATTCATTCTGGTGGATTTTAGACTGTGAAGTTACAGCGGTAGCATTACCGTTAATGTATACGCCATGCTTCACGTTAACGAACTTGTTGTTCCATACCGTAAGCTTATTGTTGTCGGCACCGGCAGTCTGGTCTACATTTATAGTACGGTTATTGATGGTTTCGGCATAATCGATAACATTGTTTCCCGCATATATTCCAAGAGTATATTTACCACCCTGGTTCCTGAAGCCCTGTTTGATGTTTACGTGCTTAATTGTAATGTTGTTGGCACCATTGTTTCCGTTAGACGCTACCCAGAATACCGCACGGTTGTTGTAATCGAGGCTGTTGTTGTTAAATACGGTAAGGTTCCTTGTAGTGCCGGCGCTGCCTGTATTGTAGCTGCCGTCGAAGATAATATTGTCGGCACCGTTTAGTATAAAGGCGCTTGTAGCCTGGTAATTGGTATTGTTGATCCAGGTATCGTTTACCCTGATTACAGGGTTTTTCAGGTAGCCCGGCTTAAAGGTTACAGTATTTACCGTGCTGGTTCCCTGAAACTGGCTGATAACAATAGGGAAAGTTTCACCTGTAGTGTTATTATAACCATCGTCCATTAGAAGGAACGTTACAGGGCAGTTTACACCGTATTGGTTCAGGTGGTTTACAGCAGCGGTAATAGTGTTAAACTGTGGGTAAGCAGCTTGTGGTACAGCGCTGATAACGTATGTTCCGCAAAGCGCGCCTGTAGCTGACGGCTGCATAACGCTGATGCTTACAGTAGCTGTTGAGGTAGTATTGTACTGGTCTGTAATTTTATATTTAAAAGAATCGGCGCCGGTATAGTTGGCTGTCGGAGTGTAGGTAACGGTTTTGTCGGCGTTTACTACGGCAGTACCGTGTGCCGGATTGTTGATTACTGTTACTGCTGTCACAGGGCTGTTTCCGACGATGTCATTAGCAAGTACAGGTGCAATAACCGCTACGTTCTTAGAAGTAGAGATAACGTCGTTTTGTGCTACGGCAGCAACTACCGGTACAACATTTACAGTAAGTGTTGCAACGTTAGAGGTTTTGTTATTGCTGTTGGTTACTTTGTAAGTAATTGTAGCTGTTCCTGTAAATGATGCATTTGGCGTAAACACTATTGTATTTCCTGAAACAGTGGCTGTTCCGGTAGCGGTGTTAGGACTTGTAAGGATACTTATTGTGCCTATCGTTCCGCTTCCGGCTACGTCATTGGTAAGTACAGGTACGGTTACGGGTACATTTTTTCCTGTGGTCGCGCTGTCATCGTTAGCTGTAGGGCTTGGGAATTCAACCACGGTAACAGTAAGCGTAGACGAGCTTGTAGAGCCATCGGCGCCTGTAACTTTGTAACCGATCACTTTATCTCCCAAAGATGTTGTCGGGGTATAGGTAATGTTTGTTCCGTTTATAGCTACAGTACCCTGAGCAGGCTGAGGAGCCACAAGAGTAACAGTACTTACGGTAGTACCAAGTATCTGGTCGTTTTCGATAACGTTTTTAGTTACGGCTACAGTTTCAAAAGTAGTAGCGGTATCGGCAACTGCTGTTACGCCGGTTGCAGAAGATACTACACCGTAAAACGCAGGGCCGTTGCTGTTTATACTGCCTATCTGATACTCAATAGGGTCGTGCCTTAAGAACGTCTTATTATTGTTCGGGTCAGCAAGAAACGGATAGATCCTTACATACATTTTTTGGTTCGGTAACACATAGATGCCCGATCCGAAAGTAGACAGTATGTCTCCTTCAGAGTTCCATGCAATGCTGGTGGCTGTAGTAAGAGTAGTACCGTTTGATAAGAAACTGCTATCTGTAGGTACACCTGCAGAATTGTTCACGATCTGGTATACTACTTTGTAAGCAGCGCAATATCCGTAATACCTGAATTTAAAGTTTTTAGCTTCAATTTTCTTGTTCGATGCAGGCGATACAGTAACCTGGTAATATTTGCCATAATCAACATCTCCTGTCGGAAGGTTGAAAGTGCTGAATCCGGTGTACTGGTCGGCATTGTTGAAGTTAATATTGCCACCGCCTGTAATGTTTGAAGCGCTTAAAGCTGATGGTGCAGTGGTAGAGCCTGATGTATTGTTAAAATAATACATTGGAATGGTACGTGGAGGGTTGCTCCAGTCAGTTCTGGTGCCTTCCCACCTTACAAGAAGTTCTGATGCATTTTGTGCCAAGATAAGGCATGGCAATAGCATTACAAAAAAAGATAGTACTTTTTTCATTTTAGTAATTAATTTAATTTTAGGTAGTTAAGGGGGGCTTAACTATTTTTGGTTGCGGGTGCAAATGTAGCACAAAAAAAGGGAATTAAGCAAGCTAAATTTTGTGAAATTTAAGAAAATTTTAAGAGTTTGTGAACTATAACGTTTTAGTAACTCTATTTCCTTACTAATGTTTACTTAAAGACTGACTCTCAGTACTAATCTGCATACTATTTAGGATTATTATCTATTCCTTGACCGTGTCAGGAATATTAGCCGTCGGTATGTTGGGGGGCAACATAAATACCATTGTAAAATCAGGATCCTGGGGGCAGGGTTGTCCTGTATATCGCTCATCTCATAATCATCTTTCAATTTTCCGACTAACATTATACTGCAGGTATCGGTGATATCTGAGGCAAAGTAAAATCAAAAATCCCGATTATTAACAAAATTTTAATAGACAAAGCATAGACAACTTTTTAGTTTTTATAATTTTTTTTGTCTGAAAATCAGTATTTTAAAATTTATGGGTATGTTTCGGGGTCCAAATCTATAGACAAATGCCTCCGGAATCGGGTTAAGAGATCTTTAACAGGAATTTAAATGCCTTCAAGCAGGTTTCCAAATTCTGTATCGTCCGAAAGCGATAATTTTTTCTTTATACGATACTTTTTTGTAATGGTCGTTTCGTGCGATATTTGTAAAAGTGAGGCGATCTCTTTATTGGAGAGATTCAGTTTAAGTAGTGAGCAAAATTCAATATCATTTTTTGTCAGCGCCGGAAAACGAGCCCCAAGTGATTCTGCAAAGTCAGGATGCAATGAGTTAAAGCGGGCCTCAAACTGTTTCCAATATTCATTTTGGCGAAGCAGTGTTCGGAGTTCTGCTTTTAAGTCAGTCATATGTCCGATGGGCCCCGAATCGCATTTTTCAATAATTTGCCTCAGGCTGTCCTGGTATCCGGCCATCTTCAGGGCAGAAGAGGCCAGTTCGCGCTGCTTTTCAACGATTAGCTGCTGCTGTGTGCCGGTAATCTCTTTTTCGTGATCGTGCTGCTGTTTCCATGCAGCCCTTTCGGTCTCGGCGGCCCTGAGTGCTTCTTCCCTTAGTCGGCTTTTCAGCCTGTGGCTGCGCAGTGCGAGTCCGGATACTGCAATGGCTCCCAAACACACAATAACCAGCGATATGGTTTTAAGGCGTTGTGACTCCCCGGTTTTTTTAAGGCTGATATTGGCAGACTGTAGCGCTTTGTTTTTTTGCTGGCGTATCTTCGTCTCAAATTGCGCCTGTAATTTCTGCGTTTCGGTACTGTTAGCGGTTTTTTTGAGGTCTTGTTTCAGGGCTATTGCTTTTTCAAGGCCGGCCAGCGCCTTATGGCTGTTATCCGTCTCACTATAAGCTTTTGCGGCGGCCAGATTAAAACGGGCTTTTTCTTCGGCATTCGCACTTCCAAATATGGGCGCGCCTTTTACACGTTCAATCACGGGCAGTGCCTTGCTGTATTGCCCCGATTTATTTAACAGCTCTATATATTCAGCCGCGATCAGTACCTGGCTGATCGAGTTTAGGTCATGCAGTATTTTTATCGCGGCGGTATAGTTTTTTTCAGCACTGTCTAAATCGGTTTCCATCCTCGCGATATTTCCCAGTTTAGAATAGGCTATTGCCTTATGGTGTGGGTTGTTTATTATTAGCTGCTCTTTTATAGCCTGTTTAAGATGCTTTTTAGCTTCATTAAGCTGGCTGAGGTGTATTTCGCATTCGGCAAGGTTTATTAGCGTTATCGCGTAGTTGGCATCATCATGATAGGTTTTAAAGAGTTTCAGGCTCTCCAGGTTCAGCTCTTTGGCAAAATGGAAATTCTCCATTTTCATGTAGGTATTGGCCAGTTTTTGCTTTAGCGGCCCGAGCAGTATTAGCTCATTCTCTTTTTCTATTATGGCAATGCCCTTCAGTAAGTAGTCTACGGCTTTGTCATATTCCAGCATAAACTGGTAGTTGGAAGACATATTACTGTATACAATAGCTTCATTCTTCCTGAAGCCATGCTTTTTAATAATAACGAGGGCATCTTCCAGTATTTGGAACGACTTGTCATATTCTCCCCTGTTCCGGTAAATCACCGAAGCATTTGCCATCGGGCTGGTTTTTTTCTTCGGATAGTCTTTTAATGCAGCTATCGCCTTGTTATAATAATACAGCGCGGAGTCTCCCATAGCCATATGGTTGAAATAAATGCCATAGGAATTGTATGCATTGCCCAAAATGGTATCATGCAGGTTTTTCCTGGAAAGAATATCCCTGATTATTATTTTGGTGCTGTCGGGCCGCGAAAAAATATATTTTTTGATTTTCGCCTCGGCAGCTTTGTAGTTAAAGGTCTCCTGTGCGGCGCAAAAAGTCCCCAAAAGCAGCAACAGGCAACAGTAGGTGTATTTTGTCATTACAATTCCATGAGAAGTTTCTCAAAATCGTCATCGTCATGTATTTCCATTTTCTTCTTTATCCTGTATTTTTTAGTGATGGCGCTTTCGTGCGATATCTGTAATAACGAGGCAATCTCCTTATTAGACAGGTTCAGTTTTAGCAGGGAGCAGAATTCCACATCGTTTTTAGTAAGCTTCTCGAAACGGTTGCTTAGCGACGTGCTGAATTCGGGGTGGAGTGTGTTGAAACGGGTTTCGAATTGCTTCCAGTAGTCTTTTTGCTTTATAAGCGACTGCAGTTCTTTTTTTACTTCTCCTACTTTCGTATACACATTCGAGTCGCATTTCTCCAGTATCTGGTTGATGTTGTCCTGGTAGTTGGCCATACGCAATGCGCTCGAAGTAAGTTCCCGCTGTTTCTCTTCGATAATCTCCTTTTGGGCATTGGTAAGCTCCTGCTCGTATTCGTGCTGCTGCTTTATCATGTTCTTTTCGGCCTCGACAGATTTCAGCTGCTCTTTCTGAAGGTTGGATTGTAGCCAATATCCCCTCAGGAAAAGGAGTATTACTACAATCACGGCAATACTGGCAAGAACATACAGTATCATAAGGTTCTTTTCAGAATCCATTTCAGATTGCAGGGCCTTATTGTTCGCTTCGAGCGCAAGGTTCTTTTCGCGTTGCAGTTCTGTCTGGAATTTTGCCTGAATCTCATCAACAGCGCTTTGCTTCTCCCTTTCGGTTATAGAATCCATTATAGAAATGGTGTGTTCGTAGGCTTTTATAGCTTCCTTTTCATTATTGGTAGCTTTGTAGGTATCGGCCGTGGCATTTTTATATACCATCTGGTCTTCAATGTTCGCGGTTCCAAATTTCCGCAGCGCGTCTACCCGTTTTACAAGCACCAGCGACTTTTGGTAATCCTTGTGTTTGTTCAGTATATTTATATAATCTCCCGCTATGCGAATGATGCGGTTTGACCCCGAAACAGCCAGGTTGTCTACAGATTTTTGGAATGCCTCCACTGCACGTGCGTAATTACCGAGCGTATTCTCGAGATTGCCTACCTTAGAGTAGGTAAGGCCTATCATTTCCTTATCGCCAAACTGTTCCAGGCCCTGTGCTGCTTCCGTAAGCGTTTTCCGCGCACCCTGCAGGTCTTTTGTCCGTATCTGTGCCTCGCCCATGTTTACAAGCGTGATGTAGTAGTTCTTCATCATCCCGACCTGTTTAAACTCTTCAAGGCATTCGCGGTACAGGTCTATGGCGAACTGAAAATTCTCTTTGGCCAGGTAGGTATTGGCCAGTTTTTGCTTTACGGCCGGCAGCTGCTTGGTGTTTTTTTCCGCCTTTAGTATCCGGATGGCCTTTAGCAGCAGGTCGATCGACTTGTCATACTCCAGTGTATAGTTATATATGGATGCTTTTTCCCCATAAGCCATTGCAATACCTACCTGGTTCTTCAGCTTTTGGTGAATCTCCAGGGCATCATCAAGATATTTTATGGCATTCTTGTAATCGGATTTATTCCGGTGGCCTATAGAAAGGTTCATCAGGGCGCGGGCCTTATTCTTCGGGAAACCGTCAAAATAAGTAAGCGCCTTTTTTGTATAGTAGATAGAGGAGTCCGGCTTTCCGGTCATTCCATAGTACATACCGTACAAATTATAGCTGTTGCCATAAATTGTATCATGAATTTCACCCTTTTGGGCAAGCGTTTTTTTAATTATAGCTAATGCGCTGTCGGGTTTTGAATAGATCTGCTTCCGGGCATCAAGTTCCGCTTTCTTGAAATCGTAACTTTGGCTGTAGGTAAAAGAACTGGCAATCAGTAAGAAGAGTAGGGGCAAATTTTTAAGCATAGTTCCGCTAGTTAGTTTGTTATCACTAATAGTTGGACGCAGCTAATTTAACAAATTTTTATGAAAAGTTGCAATTGTGAAAATTTAATTTTTTTTACCAGATAACAAATGTATTTTATCCAATACTATATTCGATTCAAACCCTTTTCGTAACAGCAGGTCTGCCACCTTTTTCTTCTTCTTTTGCAGGTTTTTTTCCATCGAGGCTTCCCATTGCCCTTCAGCAAGCCGGTCGAAGGCTTCCATGTATTCTTCCTTTCCGATCTCTTTGAGTGCCTTGTCAATGTTGTATTTAGAGATGTCGCGGGCTTTCAGTTCATTGATAATGCGCCTTCGCCCCCAGTTCTTAATGCGAAATTTTCCGCGGGCGAAGCTGCACGCAAAGCGTTCTTCATTCAAAAAGTTGTTATCTATCAGGTATACCACTATAGTATCAATGGCCTGCGGTATCATGCGGAGCTCCTTTAGCTTTTGCACTACCTCGGCATGGCAGCGTTCCTGGTAAGCGCAGTAATGCTCCAGTTTTTTGCGGGCCTCGTCTACAGTATATGTTTTGTGTGTCATGGCGGTATAGTGCTGTAAAAATAAGAAATCCCACCTAAGGGATGGGAAGTTTCCAATTTATATCGGCAGGTTTAGTTTCCGGTGCGTCCGCACCACAGCCTGCCGGTTTTTGTAATCGATCCACTTCTGGCCTTTATACCTTCGCATAAAGTTATCGAAATACCTCATTATGGCAATGTTATACACTGCTTTGCCAAGATTGCTTATTTTTCTCGGAAACGCCCTAAGGCTCATCGAAAATCCGGGCGTAATGTATTTCATATAGTGCCAGTATCCTTCCGGCATATACAGCATTTCCCCGTGTTCAAGATCGGCTACCATGCCTTTTGCCATTTTCAGCGCTGGCCATTTGTCAAAATCCGGATTATCAAAATCAATGTCTTCCCGTGTAATCAGCGCGTGCGGAACCTTATATAAATACGGTGTCTGGTCGGGTGCGAAAAGAATACAGCGCTTTTTTCCGTGAAAATGGAAGTGCAGTATATTCGAAAAATCAATGTCGTAGTGAATGAATACCTTCGAATTCTCGCCGCCAAAAAAGAGCATCGGCAGCTGCTTTACGAGTTTCAGCCCAATGTCGGGCCATTTAAAGTCATTTTTAAGCGAAGGCACCTCCTTCATGAGGTTATACAGAAAAATACGGTAATTGGTAGGTTCTTTCTCCAGAAGGTCTATGTAGTCGGCCATCTTCATTTTGGCGTGGGCTTCATTAAAACCGTCTTTATGGCTTACAGGCCTGTCGTCATACAATGGCACTACTTTATCGCCCGCGATTTCTTTAATGTAATTGAGCTTCCATTTTTTATAAGCCGGCCAGTCTTCGGTAAGTTTTTCGATAACTACCGGTTTCTGTTTTTTTACATAATTTGTATAAAAGTCTTCCCTGCTAATGGTTTTTATGCGCTCAATCTGGGTTAGGTCTAATGGCATACTGCGTTTCTTTGACTGGAAACAAATTTAATAAAGCGTTATGAAAATGTAAACTATAGGATTGCCAAATTTTACCTAAAGCCCTGAAAATTCTTTTAGCCGTTACCTGCCTAAAAAGATACAGCCTCACGGATGAGGCTGTATGGTATATTTGTGTACAATTATTTGTTCACGATGATAAACTCGGTCCTTCGGTTTTCAGCGTGCTGCTCGTCGGTACATTCCGTACATTTTATCCTTGGCCTGCTTTCGCCAAAGCCTTTTCCGCTAATGCGTTCTTTGGCTATGCCCTGGGTAATAACATACTGCACCGTAGCTCTTGCCCTGCGGTCAGAAAGGCTCATATTATACTCATCGCTTCCGCGGTTGTCGGTGTGTGCTTCCACGCTTATTACAAGCTCCGGCTTAGTTTTCATTACCTGTACCAGCTTGTTCAGCTCATATGCGGCTTCCTGGGTAATGTTGCTCTTGTCGAATTCAAAGTAAATGTCTTTCAGCTGTACTTTGCCGTCTACAATAAGGTTCTCTATCGGGTCCAGGCTTGCGGGTATTTCTACTTTACCGCCCTTGTTTTTAGCAATAGGGAAATTCTTGTTCTCATAACCATCTGCCGATGCCACAATAGCATAAGATGTGTTACAGTCTACACTATACGTCACCCACCCTTCGGTATTGGTCTTGCGTGTCTCAATTACATTGCCTTTCTCATCCAGTATCGCTACACTGGCTGCCGACAATGGCTTGCCGGTTTTAGAGTCGCGCACCATCACCACAGCATCTACGCCACATATCGGTATGGCGAGGTATATATCATCGTTCCCTTTACGGTTACTGGCAAAAAATCCTTTATTGGCTTCAACATTAAAAGTAAAGCTAAAGTCGTCCTGCGGTGAGTTTACCGGAAGGCCAAGGTTCATCGCGTCGCTTCCCAATGTTAGGTCGGCAACATAAATATCCATCGCCCCGATGCCCTTACGCCCGTCTGATGCAAAATACAGTTTGTTATCGTCCGCTATAAAAGGAAAGTTCTCATTTCCTTCGGTATTGATCTTCTTGCCCAGGTTTACCGGCTCACTATACTTGTTGTCTCCTTTCACTTCCACTTTCCAGATGTCCGTACCACCCAGAGATCCTTTCCTGTTGGAAGCAAAATAAAGCGTTTTGCCGTCTTTGCTGATCGATGGGTTTCCTGTAGAGAATGTCTTTCCGTTAAAAGGAACTGCCTTTATATTGCTCCATCTGCCGTTCGATTTGGTAGCAACAAAGAGGTAGATGAGTCCGGTTCTTTGTCCCGGTGTGTCTTTTTCATAATTACCTTCCTTAAAGCTTTCGCTCGAGAAATACATGGTGTTGCCATCGGCGGTTACCGTTGCGGGCCCATCGTGAAATTTACTGTTTATCTCATCGATGGGTGTTGGATTGCTAAAGCTGCCATCGCTGTTATGCGTTGCGGTATACATATCGAGAAAAGGCTCCTCGTTCCTGCCGTAGGTTTTGCGGGCCGTATTGCGCGCGCTTGTAAAATACAGCGTGTTGTTGACCAGTACCGCGCCAAAATCGGCATATTTATCATCGTTGATGTCCAGTATTTTCTCATCGAAAAGCCTGGTCTGGCTTTTCAGCTTTGGCAAATAATCCGGATCCTGGTTAAAGGCAACCGCCCTTTGGTCTTTTGGCGCCAGGGATGCGAATTTCTGCATCTGCGCGTTCGATTCCTCATAGCGGCCTTCGGCCTTAAGCATCTGGGCAAAGCGGTAATAGGTTTCGGCATCCTGCGGGGTTTCCACCGCTTTCGCATACCATTTTACGGCTTCCTTGCTGTTGTATACGTTAAAGTAGCTTTCCGCAAGCTGTTTGTACACATATGGGTCCTTCTTTCGGGATAGTTTCAGGTATTCTTTGGCGGCATCCACATATTCAAATTCCTTGAACAGTTTATCTGCCGCTGCTGTTTCTTTGGTTTGTGCCGCCACCGTTAAAAAGGCGAACATAAAACCAAGACTGATATATAAATTCTTCATGTTTCTTTATGTCGCTTTTAGGTTAGAAATAACGTGGGGAACGGGATACTTTCTTCGGGAAGTTCACATCGAACAAAAGCATGATCTCGTGCGAGGACGGGGTGGTCACTTTC
>Ga0302347_1000113_pt1 | contig 151042 bp, 145 predicted proteins | sample PhyWR1_FD_202178 | JGI IMG/M metagenome (GOLD analysis project Ga0302347, IMG submission 202178) | Leaf surface microbial communities from wheat plants in UC Gill Tract Community Farm, Albany, California, United States - DLSL W.R1 (v2)... | ecosystem: Host-associated > Plants > Phyllosphere >... | reverse complement strand
ACGAACGCACGGCGATGCGTCAGGGAGTGATCAGCCAGCGTACCGCGTGGATCCGCGAGCAGGCAAAATATTACATCGATGCGGGTATCCCCATTGATATCAAAGTGGTGTGGCATAACCGTCCTTTTGAGGCCATCATCCAGGAGGTGGTTGCCGAGAAACACGACCTGCTACTCAAAATGGCCCATCAGCACGACAAACTGGAGTCGGTGATTTTCACCCCTACCGACTGGCACTTGCTGCGCAAATGTCCGTGCCCGGTGTGGATGGTCAAAGACCAGCCATGGCCAGAAGGCGGTAAAGCGCTGGTCGCCGTGAACCTCGCCAGTGAAGAGGATTATCATAATTCTCTGAATGAAAAACTGGTCAAAGAGACGATTCATCTCGCCGAGCAGGTCAATCATACCGAAGTGCATTTAATCGGGGCCTATCCGGTCACGCCGATTAATATCGCCATCGAACTGCCTGAATTTGATCCAAGCGTGTATAACGATGCGATTCGTGGTCAGCATCTGCTGGCGATGAAAGCCCTCCGCCAGAAATTTGGCATTGACGAGAAAATGACGCACGTCGAAAAAGGTCTGCCTGAAGAGGTGATTCCCGATCTATCGGAGCATTTGCAGGCCGGTATTGTGGTGCTGGGCACCGTCGGGCGAACCGGTATTTCCGCTGCCTTCCTGGGGAATACGGCTGAACAGGTTATTGACCATTTACGCTGCGACCTGCTGGTGATTAAACCGGATCAGTATCAAACACCTGTTGAACTGGACGACGAAGACGACGATTAAAAACGGCTTCAGCGCCATAAAAAAAAGCCGCCCTCTCAGGCGGCTTTTTCATATATGACGTTTTAAAGCGCTTTCAGAATCGCATCCACGCTGGCTTTCGCATCGCCAAACAGCATGTGGGTGTTCTCTTTAAAGAAAAGCGGGTTCTGTACGCCGGCATAGCCGGTGTTCATTGACCGTTTGAAGACGATAACGTTCTGCGCCTTCCACACTTCCAGAACTGGCATACCGGCAATTGGGCTACCCGGATCGTCCTGCGCGGCAGGGTTAACCGTGTCGTTCGCACCGATGACCAGAACCGTATCGGTGTCGGTGAAATCATCATTGATCTCATCCATCTCCAGCACGATATCGTATGGCACTTTCGCTTCTGCCAGCAGAACGTTCATATGACCCGGCAGACGGCCCGCAACAGGGTGAATACCAAAGCGCACTTTGATGCCGCGCGCACGCAGTCTCTCGGTAATTTCCGCCACCGGATACTGCGCCTGCGCTACCGCCATGCCATAGCCTGGGGTGATGATCACCGTATGCGAGTTTTTCAGCATATCAGCGGTATCTTCGGCCGTAATTTCACGGTGCTCACCGACTTCTTCATCGCCCGTGGACGTAGCGCCATCGGTACCAAATCCACCTGCAATCACGCTGAAGAAGGAGCGGTTCATCGCCTTACACATAATGTAAGACAGGATCGCACCTGAAGAACCCACCAGCGCACCGGTGACGATCAGCAGGTCGTTGCTGAGCATAAAGCCCGCCGCCGCCGCCGCCCAGCCTGAGTACGAGTTCAGCATCGACACCACCACCGGCATATCCGCACCGCCGATAGACGCCACCAGATGCCAGCCGAAGGCCAGCGCGATAATGGTCATCACCAGCAGCGCCAGCACCTGCATGCCCACGCTTTCGGTACGCACAAACACGACCAGCAGCAGGAAAGAGACCACCAGCGCTGCAAGGTTCATCTTGTGACGGTTTGGCAACATCAGCGGCTTCGAGGAGATCTTGCCGCGCAGTTTGCCAAACGCAACGATAGAGCCGGTGAATGTCACCGCACCAATGAAGATACCAAGAAAGACTTCGGTCAGATGAATATTGACCAAAATCGGCTCCATACCCGGTTCGTGATACAGGTAGCTGTTAAAGCCAACCAGCACCGCCGCCAGACCCACAAAGCTGTGCAGAATCGCCACCAGCTCTGGCATTTCGGTCATTTCAACGCGTTTTGCCAGACGAATACCAATCGCGCCGCCGATGATCATCGCCACCAGAATCCACGCCACGTTGCCCGTATCCGGCCCGAAAATCGTTGCGATTAGCGCGATCGCCATCCCGGCGATACCAAAGTTGTTACCCCGTTGCGACGTTTCGTGTTTGGAAAGTCCCGCCAGACTGCAAATAAACAGGATCGCAGCAACAATGTATGCAGCTGTAACTAATCCTCCAGACATATGCTACCCCTTAGCCTTTACGAAACATTTTCAGCATGCGCTGAGTCACGGTGAAACCACCGAAAATATTGATACTGGCAATAAGCACCGCGATAAAGCTCAGGAAGCTGATCCAGCCGCCATGACCAATTTGCAGCAACGCCCCGACCACGATGATCCCGGAAATAGCGTTTGTCACCGACATCAGCGGCGTATGCAGTGCGTGAGAAACGTTCCACACCACGTAGTAACCGACGACGCAGGAGAGCGCAAAGACGGTGAAGTGACCGAGGAACTCTTTCGGCGCGACGTCTGCCAGCCAACCGAACAGAATAATCACCAGCGCCATCAGCGCATATTTACGCCAAGGGGAAACCGGTTCAGCCGGTTCTTTCGGCGCAGGAGCCGCTTTTGGCGCGGCCTTAGGCTGGGCAGAAACCTGAATTGGCGGAGCGGGCCAGGTGACTTCGCCATCGCGAACCACGGTCACACCGCGCACGACGACATCATCAAAATCAACGGTTACGTTGCCGTCTTTTTCCTTGCACAGCAGCTTAAGCAGGTTGACGAGGTTTGTGCCGTACAGCTGGGAGGACTGCGTCGGCAGACGTCCCGGCAGGTCGGTATAACCAATGATCTTCACACCGTTCGCCGTGGTGAAGACTTCGTTCGGAACGGTGTACTCGCAGTTACCGCCGTTTTGTGACGCCAGATCGACAATCACGCTACCCGCTTTCATGGAATCAACCATCTCGCGCGTAATTAGTTTCGGTGCTGGTTTGCCTGGAATCAGCGCGGTGGTCACGATGATATCCACGTCTTTTGCCTGCGCGGCAAAGAGCGCCATCTCGGCCTTAATAAACGCCTCAGACATCACTTTTGCGTAGCCGTCGCCGCTACCAGCTTCTTCTTCGAAATCCAGCTCAAGGAACTCGGCGCCCATACTCTGCACCTGTTCTTTCACTTCCGGACGGGTATCAAACGCGCGAACAATCGCGCCGAGGCTGTTCGCCGCGCCGATCGCTGCCAGACCCGCTACACCCGCGCCGATCACCATCACCTTCGCTGGTGGCACTTTACCTGCAGCAGTAATCTGCCCGGTAAAGAAACGTCCAAATTCATGCGCTGCTTCAACGATGGCACGATAGCCCGCAATGTTGGCCATTGAGCTCAACGCATCCAGCGACTGCGCGCGAGAAATACGTGGCACAGAATCCATTGCCATTACGGTGACACCGCGTGCAGCCAGCTTCTCAATCAGTTCTGGATTTTGAGCCGGCCAGATGAAGCTCACCAGCGTCGTGCCTGGATTCAGTAACGCAATTTCGCTCTCTTCTGGTGCGTTCACCTTCAGAATCACAGGTGATTGCCAAATCTCAGCGCCGTCGACGATTTCGGCGCCAGCCTGAATAAATGCCTCGTCATCGAAGCTCGCCAGTTTGCCCGCGCCGCTTTCGACCGCGACGGTAAAACCCAGTTTAAGCAGCTGCTCGACCGTTTTCGGCGTTGCGGCTACGCGGGTTTCATTGGCAAACCGTTCTTTTGGTACCCCAATACGCATAGTTTTCCCTTCCATCGGTTCTTGATGATGGTTTGTCGATAAATGACCGCGGTTCGTATTTGCCGTCGCCCGATCGCGACCCGACGAATGTATAACCACGGAAAATAAAACAGTAACAAACTTTCTATAACCTACTGAAAATAACGCTTGTGATCCACCGCAAGAAAACACTATTTCTGACTTTATCTGTGAAAAATAAGTGATCACGGTCTCTGACCGACATATTTACCTTATTTTCAGCGCGAGGCCCGATAAATAGGTCAAGCGAAGCGGCAAAAACATGATATAGCGCCACATTAGAACAACCCATTAACATTAAATTAACTCGTGAAAGTCATATGCCTAATCAGTTTTACTGTTCAAACGCCTGTTTATTCAACATATCACTAAATGTTATCGAACTTAATCCTGACCTCAGCACAGGCTGCAAAAAATGGCGCAGACAGCGACGGGTTTTAAATGCCATAATCGGCGACGATTTCAAATTAACAACAACACCAGCACCTGGTTTGCGCATGGCGAAGGATTATTTTTATGAAGCTTAAGAACACTCTCCTGGCGTCCGTACTTCTTTCTGTGACCGCCTTGTCTGCTAACGCTGCGACAGAGTTAACGCCGGAGCAAGCGGCCGCGTTAAAACCTTTCGATCAGACCGTTATCGTGGGTCGTTATAACACCATCAGCGAAGCCGTAGCAGCCGCATCAAAACTGGCCGATAAAGTCGGCGCAGCTTCATTCTACGTGGTTGATAGCTCCGACCATGGTAACAGCGGTAACCAACGCGTTACGGTTGCGCTTTATAAACAAGATGCCCCGAAAGCTGACGCGCCAAAAAATCGCGTGATTAACGGCGTAACGGAACTGCCAAAAGACCAGGCTATTGCGCTTGAGCCTTTCGACACCGTTACTATTCAGGGTTTCTATCGCAGCCAGCCAGAAGTTAACGACGCCATCACCAAAGCCGCGAAAGCGAAAGGGGCTGCCTCTTTCTATATCGTGCGCCAGGTGGATGCTAACCAGGGCGGCAATCAGCGTATCACTGCTTATATCTATAAAGCTGATGCGAAAAAACGTGTTCTGCAGAGCCCGGATGCGATTCCAGCGGATTCAGAAGCCGGACGTGCAGCGCTGGCGACCGGCGGTGCAGCGGCTAAGGCCGTTGAAATTCCAGGCGTGGCAACCTCTGCTGCACCAAGTTCTGATGTAGGCCGTTTCTTTGAAACGCAATCCTCTAAAGGGGGTCGCTATACCGTGACCCTGCCGGACGGCACCAAAATTGAAGAGCTGAACAAAACTGCCGCAGCGCAGATGGTTCCGTTCGACAGCGTGAAGTTCACCGGCAACTACGGCAACATGACGGAAATTTCGTACCAGGTTGCCAAACGCGCGCAGAAGAAAGGGGCTAAGTATTATCACATCACCCGCCAGTGGCAGGAACGTGGTAATAACATCACCATCAGCGCCGACCTGTACAAGTAACAGCACCACGGATCTGAAAAGGCGGCGCAATGCCGCCTTTTTTCTTAATTTGATCGAAATTCTGCCTCACATCATTGCATGCCAGCAAGACACTCCGTAAAATCCCGCGCCTTAGTGTGATCCACCATTTTTATGCGCCTGTGCGAAATAATTATTCTGGATTTGGACCTTTCATAACAGGAAGCCAATGGAAAAGAAACTAGGCCTGAGCGCATTAACTGCGCTTGTTTTAAGCTCCATGCTGGGCGCAGGCGTCTTCAGTTTGCCGCAGAATATGGCGGAAGTCGCAAGCCCTGCGGCGTTGCTCATCGGTTGGGCCATCACCGGCGTGGGGATCCTACTGCTGGCGTTTGCCATGTTATTGCTGACGCGTATCCGCCCGGATTTAGATGGCGGAATATTCACTTACGCGCGGGCTGGATTTGGCGAGTTAATCGGCTTTTGTTCCGCCTGGGGCTACTGGTTGTGCGCCGTCATCGCCAACGTCTCCTATCTGGTGATTGTTTTCTCCGCCCTGAGTTTCTTTACCGATACCCCTGAACTGCGTTTCTTTGGCGATGGCAACACCTGGCAATCTATTGTCGGTGCGTCGGTTCTGCTGTGGCTTGTCCATTTTCTGGTCCTGCGTGGCGTGCAGACGGCGGCGAGCATTAATCTTGTCGCGACGCTGGCGAAACTGGTTCCGCTGGGCCTGTTTATCGTCCTGGCGTTTGTCGCGTTCCGTCTCGACGTTTTCACCCTTGATTTCAGCGGCGTGGCGCTGGGCGTTCCTGTCTGGGAACAAGTCAAAAACACCATGCTCATCACGCTGTGGGTGTTTATTGGGGTAGAAGGCGCGGTGGTGGTTTCGGCAAGGGCGCGTAATAAACGCGATGTCGGGCGCGCCACGCTGCTGGCCGTTTTGGCTGCGTTAAGCGTCTATCTGCTGGTCACGTTGCTGTCTATTGGTGTTGTTGCCCGTCCCGAACTGGCGCAAATGCGTAACCCTTCCATGGCAGGCCTGATGGTCAAAATGATGGGGTCCTGGGGCGATGTGGTGATTGCTGCGGGGCTGATTGTTTCGGTGTGCGGCGCGTACCTGAGCTGGACGATTATGGCAGCAGAAGTGCCCTTCCTTGCCGCCACGCACAAAGCTTTCCCGCGTTTGTTTGCGCGCCAGAACCAGAACAGCGCGCCTTCAGCGTCTCTGTGGCTGACCAACATCAGCGTCCAGATCTGTCTGGTGCTGATCTGGCTCACAGGTTCGGACTATAACACCCTGCTGACCATTGCCTCCGAGATGATTCTGGTACCCTATTTCCTTGTTGGCGCCTATTTGCTAAAAATAGCCACCCGTCCCGTGCATTACGTGGTGGGTGTCGGTGCTTGTCTCTATGGGTTATGGTTACTGTATGCTTCCGGGCCAATGCATCTGCTGCTTTCAGTGGTGCTTTACGCGCCAGGTTTGCTGGTATTTATTTATGCCCGCCGCACGCATCAGCTTAGCCACGCGCTGAAACGACGCGAACTGGCATTGATTGGTCTGTTACTGGTTGCATCCGTACCGGCAACGTGGATGTTAATGGGATAAGCACACTCTTTCCCATTGTCGAACTGAAAAGGAGAACACGATGGGAAAAGCGCCACAACGCCCCATTCTGATTACCGGTGGAGGCCGACGTATCGGCCTCGCCCTTGCCCACCACTTTCTCACGCTTCGCCAGCCGGTTATCGTGAGCTATCGCAACGAATATCCCTCGATAGAAGGATTACGCCAGGCAGGAGCCACCTGCATTCAGGCCGATTTTTCTACAGACGAAGGGATTCTGAGATTTGCCGAAACGGTAAAGTCCACCACCCGCGGATTGCGCGCCATTATTCATAATGCCAGCGCATGGCAGGCTGAAACCCCCAGCACACCGCTCAGCGAAACGCTCGCCTGCATGCTGCAGATCCACGTTCACGCGCCTTATCTGTTGAATCATGCGCTCGAAGAATTACTACGCGGTCAGGGCCACGCTGCCAGCGACATTATTCATTTCACCGATTATGTTGTCGAGCGCGGCAGCGATAAGCATATTGCCTATGCGGCAAGCAAAGCCGCGCTGGATAATATGACCCGCTCGTTCGCGCGCAAACTGGCGCCGGAGGTAAAGGTCAACGCTATCGCGCCTTCGTTAATACTGTTTAACGAAGAAGACGACGCGGAATACCGCCAGAAAGCGCTGAATAAATCGCTGATGAAAATTGTGCCGGGCGAAAAAGAAGTGATCGACCTGATCGATTATCTGCTGACCAGTTGCTATGTCACTGGGCGTTCGTTTGGCGTCGACGGCGGTCGTCCGTTGAATTAGTGAAAACGGCTCCAGAAGAAGATTAACACCCAGGCGCTGAGGCTCCAGCACACCACGGCCCCGCCCAGCGCCAGGGGTAAACGCATCATCGCCGTGAAATACCACAGCGACAGCAGATAAATAAAATAGGGAATAATGGACCACATGCCAAACACGATGGTCGTGCGCAACGCGTCAATTCCACGCTCGGACGCCACTATGTAGTGGGCGATCAGCGCAAACGTCGGGAATAGCGGAATCAGACCAGCAATATAATAATTTTTCGTTTTCGCCAATAGACCTATCAATACCACCACCAGCGCACCCAGCGCCGCTTTCAACAAAAGCGCCATCCTTTTCCCTTAACAATCAAATAACAATAGCGGCCAGAATAGCGGAACTGAGGATAATTATGAAAGATTAATGGAAGGTTGAGGTGACGCGGTGTATGTTGACATTTTTCGCGATACAGACGTTTTATGAATAAGATCGTTTTTGTTGAGGATGAACCCGAAGTTGGCCAGCTTATCGCCGCCTACCTCGGAAAACACGATATGGATGTCATCGTTGAGCCACGCGGTGACCGCGCAGAAGAGGTTGTGCTGCGTGAAAAACCCGATCTGGTCCTGCTGGATATCATGCTGCCCGGAAAAGACGGTATGACCGTGTGTCGCGATTTGCGCGCGCAATGGGATGGCCCTATCGTTTTGCTCACCTCGCTTGATAGCGACATGAACCACATTCTGTCACTGGAAATGGGGGCGAACGATTACATTCTTAAAACCACGCCGCCTGCTGTTCTGCTCGCGCGCCTGCGCCTTCATTTACGTCAGCGCGTCGCCGCTGAAAATCAGATGCCGTCTCCGGCGCTTACACCGTACAAAGCCATGCGCTTCGGCACGCTATCTATTGACCCTGTGAATCGTCAGGTTCTGCTGTCGGGCACGGATGTCGCCCTTTCGACTGCCGATTTCGACCTGCTGTGGGAGCTTGCCACGCACGCCGGTCAGATTATGGATCGCGACGCGCTGCTGAAAAACTTGCGCGGGGTGAGTTACGATGGGATGGATCGCAGCGTTGACGTCGCGATTTCGCGCCTGAGAAAAAAATTGCTGGATAACGCGACCGAACCCTACCGCATCAAAACCGTGCGTAACAAAGGCTATCTCTTCGCTCCGCACGCCTGGGAAACCTGATTACTTTGTCATCCGGATGCGTTTATGAAAACGCTGATTGTTCCATTGTATTAGCGCCAAATCCGTCAACCTATTGTTAGCACTGAAATATTATTTAATTACAGTAGGTTGAATGTTTCCCGCAATAGAAATATAGGGCCAAAAGCAGACTTCAACATGCACTCTTTGCCCCAATACGTCCCTAAACTCACAGGACTACACTGAACAACCAGCCCGCAATAGCACTGCTCATCACAACCAGCCACGGCGGTAACTTCCAGAACAGTAGAGCAACCAGTGCCAACAGCGCCAGGATGAAGTCTTGCGGTGTGCGAATCGCGCTCGTCCATACTGGTTGATAGAGGGCTGCTAACAACAGGCCAACCACGGCCGCATTAACACCTAATAATGCCGCTTGCGCACGGGTGTTGCGGCGCAGATGCTCCCAGAAAGGTAAGACACCCACGATCAACAGGAAGGATGGCGCGAAGATAGCCAGCAGACAGACCAGGCCGCCGAACCAACCGGAGGGTCCATGATTTAGTGAAGCGCCGAGAAACGCCGCAAAGGTGAACAAGGGGCCAGGAACGGCCTGGGTAGCACCGTAGCCGGCCAGAAATGTATCTTTGCTTACCCAGCCGGTAGGCACCACTTCAGCTTGCAGCAACGGTAGTACGACATGCCCACCCCCAAATACCAGTGAACCGGCCCGGTAGAAGACACTCACCAGTGATAAAGTCTGATTTGGAAACATCGCCGTCAGCAATGGCAACCCTGTCAGTAGCACAAAGAACAATGTGAGCCACAACAATCCGACACGACGCCGTATGGCGATCGGCAGCGGGTCATGTATTGACCTCTTCTGGGGTTTAAACAGCAATAGACCAGTGACAGCAGCAATGACGATAGCCCCCACCTGCCCCCATGCCGACGGCACAAGAAGCACAAAGCAGGTCACTCCCGCCATGATGGTGATACGCGGTGTATCCGGGCAGAGATTACGAGCCATACCCCATACAGCTTGTGCAACCACCGCTACGGCCACCACCTTTAACCCTTGCAGCACCCCTAATGGCATCACATTCCCGTCGCTGGCCATCCCCAACGCAAAGAGGATCAGCGCCACTGCTGATGGCAACGTGAAGCCAGCCCATGCAGCTAACGCCCCCGTATAACCACATCGGAACAACCCGATCGCCATGCCGATCTGACTGCTTGCAGGCCCTGGTAGGAACTGGCAGAGAGCGACCAGGTCTGCATAGCTGCGCTCGGTCAACCACTTCCGCCGCGTCACAAACTCATCGTGAAAGTAGCCCAAATGGGCAATCGGGCCGCCAAAGGAGGTCAGACCCAGTCGAAGAAAGATCAGAAAAAGAGCCCAAGGGCTTTGGTCAGGCCTGGCAATATCGCTCATGGTCGCATCCAGATTTCTGGTTTCGTTAGATTATATTAATCGAGACCCAATAACGAAATGCGATAAAAATAAGCCATGATCCTGTGATCGTTGGCTTATGCCTTGTCCTTATGAGACGTCTGCTTTTGTAACATGGCTGACGTGGGCGAGAGTAAAAACGGGTTCCAGAAGCCGAACGGCGTGGTTGCAGACCAACACCCAAGGCGTAACGCAGCGTCCGACACAAATGACATGTTTGCCTGGTGACTTTTAAAGGCACAGCTCATGGGAACTCTCATAACAAACCCATAACTAAAAAATAATCATTATTTCAGTACGTTGTAATTAAACGACACGGCAGGCAGAAAGGGTTTACCATCATGGTTACAAGCCGGACAGTGCAACCAGAATGAAAACCCTTTCTTGCCGAACACGCCTTACAGCCATTAAGGCCACAGTAAATGGATAGTCAGTATTGGAATTTATCCCACAGTGCCGAAATTTGAGGATCCTTGAGCGTTTCTATCCGGCTTGTGGTATCAAACACCATCGTCTTATTGTCGTTGTTTGAATAATGCGGCCACCCCGGATTGCCATATTTAGCAAAGGCGGCCCAGGCGTTATTCATACTGTCAGACAAAGACTGAGGCGGGTTCACGCCGACAAAGTTTTCCGCTTCTTTTGTGTGAATCGTTCCGAACGTAAAGGGCACATCCACAAAATGGGCGGCGCCCAGACGGCCATTGTAGGCTGGTGACCGCCAGGAAAAGTCATAAAACCACGTGTTTTGATTGCGGCTCAACAGACGAGCTATGTTCAGCGCCGGCATCCTGAACGTATAGTCCGACATGATCTGGGCGTAAATGTCGCCCGGACTTTCCGCACTGATACTGTTTTTTGTATAAGCCTGCAGAGCACTAGCAGGGAGACCCAGCTCATCAATCACCGTGTTCACATCCTTAATAGTGATTTTTTGTATGCCGTCGCCGGGGAGCAAATAGAGTCTGAACTCGCTGTCGGTGCTGCCCACAATCACAGGAACGCGATTGCTGTCCGTCATCGCCAGATCTTCCATGGGGCTTTTGATGATGATTTTACCGTCCGCAACCGGCAAAAATGCCGTGCCGCCAAGAGAAAGCCTTCCCCATTGGGCTGTATCTTTGATTTGCTCTCCGACTTTCAGGACGTTCTGAACCAGATCCTCAAAAGGCACCCTGGCGACGGCTTCGGGGTCGGCAGGAATCCCCAGATTGTCGGTAAATTGCCGGGTGATTCGGCTTGCATCGGCCGGGCTAATCCATTGCATCGGAGGGCTTTGCAAAATAGCCTGCTGGTAAAGCCCTTTGGTCTCTGGATTGCCTAAATGGATGGCGACGCTTCCCGCTCCTGCGGATTGCCCGAAGAGTGTCACTCTGCCCGGATCGCCTCCGAAGTTTGCAATATTCCGTTGAACCCATTTAAGCGCAGCAATCTGGTCTGCAATGCCGCGGTTGTCTGGACGTTGAGCAAAATGCATAAAGCCATCCACGCCCACCCTATAGTTTACCGTGACAACCATGACGCCTTTTTTAGCAAACACGCTTCCGTCATAAACAGACTCTGTGGCATCTTCCCTGATCCAGGCTCCTCCGGGGATCCACACCATGACGGGCAATTTCCCTTCAATATTGTCAGGCCGCCATATGTTGAGGGTCAGGTCGCCGGCATGACCGACCAGCCGTTGCGCTGAGCTTCTTCCCGGTTGCGGCACGGGCGAGTCAGAGAGGGTTGCTTTTATACCCTGCCAGGGCTGCACGGACTGAGGGTTCTGAAACCGTCGTTCCGGGGTAAAGGGGTTGGCCGCATAGGGGATCCCTTTATAAATGAAGATGCCCTCTTCGGTACGGTATCCCTGAACCTTACCCGCCTCGGTGTCGACAACAGGAGCAGGCGCACCAGCAAAAGATAATGAACTCGCGACAATCAATGCACTGCCCAGTAAATATTTCATTCGCATTCCCTCTGAAATTTGCCCCGCGTAATTCCGGCTCCTGTCTGGCCTACAGGTCAAATCTGCCACCAGATAGTCCGGCGTTATCATCGATGCGCAGAGCGGTGATGTAGGCCCCTACTACCCTTTACGCGTCCTGCTTAATGGCCTCTGCCTGCTACGGCAGTATGTCCTTAACCCGTGAACAATACGATTGCGACGTTTGCCATTTCAGTCACCACCGTGTGAAAATTCGTTTTGCGTTATGCCAGTGCGGCCAGCGCTGCGCTGATGCTTTCTTCCCCTCTGTAAAGATCGTAACCGCTGATGATATGTTCTTTCCCATACGCCGTGGCAATCAACAGGGGCACGCCTCCCACGCCTTTTTCGTGCATGAGTCGCTTTACGCGGGCGATGCGCTGTTCAGTCTGGTTGCGCAGCACGGCATCATCTTCAAACTGGCTGGTCAGATCATCCGCATCACCCTCAGCACCGTGTTCCTGCGCCCAGGTGGCGCTGATATCCGCCACCACATCGCATCGAGAGGTGTCGCGACCCTCAACGTAGCGGGCGTGCTGAAGAACGTGGAGCAGGCCCGCCTCTGCGGCTGCACCGGCGTGCTGAAAAGCGGTCAGCGCGCGGTTCATGTAGGTCGAATCAAAACGGGTACCGGACAGCAGAAGTTGGTGATAGCTCTCGCTGAACGGCTGTCCGGTCAGCGATGTAATGCGCTGATCGTTGGCCCATGCGTGTTCAGCCCACTGGGCCGTAATCTGCCGAGCCCCCTCATCACTGAACAGGCCACTGGGCATCAGCTCAAGCCGGTCGCCGTGGTGTCGGGCCAGATAATGCAGGGCTGGCGCGCTGGCATAGCACCAGCCGCAAAGCGGGTCAAAAATGTACTGCAGCTTTTCGATGTGCATAGCGCACCCTCCTTTAATCAGTTGTGTTGATCATAATTAGATTACGCAATATGAAAAACAGGCATACAGTAGACACATTGTTGCATGAGGTGAACGAATGGACAGAGTTACGGCGATGGAAGTGTTTTCGGAAACGGTCAAACGCGGCAGCATCTCAGCGGCGGCGGAACATCTGGGCTTATCGCGGGCTATGGCCTCACGCTACATAGCCCTGATGGAAGAGTGGACAGGATCGCGCCTGCTTCACCGGACAACGCGAAGGCTCAGCCTAACAGTAGCCGGTGAACAGGCCCTTTTGTTGTGTCAGGACATTCGGACTCTGACGGATGGGCTTGCCGCTATGGGACCCGGCAGTGTTCCTGTGCCCAAGGGCAAACTTAAGATCACCTCCAATTCCATCTTTGCGGAATTTTGCCTTACGGAGCTGCTTGTTGACTTCCTTATTGCCTATCCGGAAATACAGGTTGATCTGCAAATCATGGACAGAACCGTTGACCTGGCCGAGGAAGGTATCGATCTGGCTATCCGGACTTCAAGCACACTTGCTCCTAACCTTTATGCCCGCAACCTCGGGTACTGCTCTTCCGTCTTATGCGCCAGCCACGCGTACCTGGACAAACACGGCACACCAGCCAGCCTGAGCGACCTGAAACATCACAACTGTCTTACCTATACCTACTTTGGCCAGAGCGCGTGGCGGTTCCATAAAGAGAGCGACATTGTCAACCTGCCGGTAACGGGCAGCATCAGTACCAACGAGGCTGCGATCCTTTTTAAGGCGACAAAGTTGGGGGCGGGTGTAGCCATGCTGCCTCTGTATGCCGTAGAGCAGGAGCTCGCGGCGGGGAGACTGGTTGCGCTGCTGCCGGAGTATGAGCTCGACAGGTTGTCTGTAAGCGCGGTTTATCTTTCACATAAGAAAATGCCTCAGGCCCAGCGCGTATTAATTGATTATTTGGTTGAGCATCTCAGACTCCCCTGAAGCGCAGAGATGAAAGGCAAAAAACATAACCGGGAGGTTGCGCGATGATATGGCGGGTCCCAGCGCATGGAATACTGCCAGGTACGTCGATTGCAGCCGATTGGGATGGACTGATCTTATCGGGCATCGTTAACGTCCAGAATCAGGCCTGCCCGGCTGATGTCCCATAAGCAATACCCGTGGATAGTTTGTCGATGCGTGACAGGCTCTCACCGCACCAGGCTGCGGATGTGGGGTAGAAAAAAGAGCGTATTGTGACGATCCAAAGCGAGAATTTTAAATACCTCTTCATTGCGTGTCGTTCGATTATTCTACTCAATAGATATTTTGGTAACGTATTCAATACTTAATAAAAACACCTCAGAAATATCTCTGCCAAAAATGTGAATATTTTCCGCATTTTAAAATTTAATTATTTGATAATAATTATCGTTAACACATGATGATATATTCATTCAAAACGCTCTTAATTCAATTAACTATTTCATAGTTGAGAGATTTTAACCCCTGACGATAACACCTGTGTAAATCCAGGTTTGACAATACAAATATTGGCAGAATAAACTTTTCCCCATTATGGCATCCAGCTCTCTGTTTTCCAGGAATTATCAGCCTAACCTTAATGGGGCAAAACACGTAGGAGGATCAAATGTACAACACAATTTTGGTTCCAATTGACATTTCCGAGGATGACCTGACACACATGGTCATTCCTTATGTTCAGGCGCATACAGCTCTTAACACGGCAAAAGTCCATTTTCTTACTGTTATTCCTTCGCAACCTTATTATTCATCTTTAGGTTTAGCCTACTCAGTAGAAATGCCGAAGATGAAAGAATTCCAGCATGCGGCCTTATCAAAACTGGATGAAATTGTGAAGCAATTCAAAATCCCTGCAGACAAAATACAGACTCATGCCGTAACGGGTTCACCGAAGGATCAAATTCTTAAACTCGCTGAAATGGTAAGTGCTGATTTAATTATAATTGCATCCCATAAACCTGATATATCAACGTATCTGTTAGGTTCAAATGCTGCCGCAGTTGTACGACATGCCAAATGTCCTGTACTGGTCGTTAGATAAAATTAAGTAGCCTGCATGTCGCAGGCTACTTTTTTTGTCATCGCTCATGGGGTAGCTAACTGAAAAATGACCTGCGCCTTAATTCCTGAATCCATAGACTGTCTGGTCAGTGCCTGCCTGTTCAGTGCTGCAATTGGTTTGATGAAATCGGGTCTTTTTCTTCTCCACCACACCACAAAGTTTGCAGCAACGTACTATTTTTTAATTGAGTTGTTATTGATAACAACGCAAGTGTTCGGCATGGCGTTCATTTTTCAAGTAAAAACACGTTCACAGTAAAGATTTCTTAACTTTCATTTCTGTCGATTTAACAGCGGTAACATTCTCTCAAGCGTGTTGTCGCGCACAATGTAATGATGAAATAACGCAGCAAGAGCATGAAACCCGATAAGAAAATATCCTGCATTTGCGATAAGTTCATGCAACTCTTTCAGATTATATTGTGTATCTGCATTCAGGCTGCTGGCTATGGGCATCGTTATTCCAAAGAATGACCACTCTACCTGACCAAAGTAAAGTGACGCGACCCCAAGAAACGGCAAAACGAGAAACATCAGATACAAGCATCCATGAACTGCTTTTGAAGCCACAATTTGCCAGCGCGGCGGCGCGGGTATAATTTCGGGGTCACGATGTGTGACCTTCAGTACAACTCTGACAACCATCAGCGCCAGCACGCTGAAGCCAGCTGTATAGTGAGCTATCGCCATTGTCGCACGAGTCGAACTGCCCTTCGGCGCGAAACCTTTTAATTCCATCGCGGCATAGGCTATGACAATAGCTATAAATACCAGCCAGTGAAAAGCTATCTGACTATTGGCGTAATTTCTTTTCATTCTTGGAACCCTTTTTTTGATGTATGCGTGAGTTTTAGCGGTTTATTATTAAGAATACCTTAATTCAACAACACGTCTCCAACATCAGATAAATAATCTCTCTTAAGGTTGTCATAATAATAATCACTCATATTGATAATATTGATATGAGAGGTTTGATGATGCGAATAATGCCCCCTTACACACTTAAATGGCTTCATGGCGAATACGAACAGAATGAAATTTCAGCACTGATTCGCGAAAATTATCATCAGGTTTATCGTGCGTCGATTTCACGTTGTTTGCCATGGCTCTTGGGTCTTTATGATGCAAACGGTGAACTCCAGGCAGCCAGTGGCGTACAGATTGCCTCTCATGGAGCACTCTATCTTGAAAATTATCTCGATAATCCTATTGAGACGATACTCACTGCACGCCTGATGCAGCCTGTCTCTCGCAATACGATCGTCGAAATTGGTAATTTCGCAGCCCGTGACGGAGCCAGCGCACGCATTATGTTTGCCGCACTTTGCCAGGTGCTCACGCACTACCATTTTTCATGGATTGTCTTTACGGGTACGAAAAAAATCCGCAACACCTTTCATCGCCTGAACCTGCATCCCCTCCTCCTGATGCCTGCTGACCCAGCGCGCCTGGGTAGCGCAGCATCAGAATGGGGAAAATATTATCAATATGATCCTCAAATTATGGCCGGTGAGCTTTCTGGCGGACACTCGGCGCTTAACCATGGCAGCCTGCTGCTGAGGCTATTGACCGATCTGCCGGAAGCCCCATGGACTCATGCGTCGGGAGAGAAAAATGTTTCTGAACGTACTTGAGCAGCAGGCTAATGATCGTCCTGAGCTAACGGCCCTGCAGGGCGAGTCCGCCACATGGAACTGGCAGAGATACCATGAGGATGTAATAACGACAGCTACACGACTTCGGTCTCTCAATATTAAGCGACTGGCGCTTGAACTCGACAATGGGCCTGAGTGGGCCATTATCGATCTTGCCTGCCTGTCCGCTGGGATTGTGATTGTGCCCCTACCTTCTTTTTTCTCTGAAACACAAAAAGAGTGGGTACGATCTTCAGCATCCATTGACGCGCAAATTGGTGGCAAATCCCTGAAGGGATGGCTTAGCCATGAATTCCCGTTTGGCAGGCTGCAAATCAGAAAGCTAACTGCCCAGACCTCCTTACCTCCGGATACGGCCAAGATTACCTTTACCTCTGGGACGACCGGTGAACCTAAAGGGGTCTGCCTGAGCCAGAAAGGTATGTTCTGGACAGCACAAACGCTGGCTGATGCTCTGAATGCGATCAGACCGGAAAGGCATCTTGTCAGCCTTCCACTCAGCATCCTGCTGGAAAATTTGTGCGGTATCTATATCCCATTACTGCTGGGTGCACAGACGGTGATATTGCCCTCCGCCAGTACAGGTTTTGAAGGTTCCAGCCAGTTTAACCCCGGAAACTTTTTACAGGCTTTGATGAGATGGCGTCCACAAAGTCTCGTTCTGGTACCAGAAATATTGCGGGTGTTACTCCATCTGCACCAGACGGTTCCAGACAGCACCCGTTCCCTGAGCTTTGTCGCTGTTGGTGGAGGAAAGGTCCCTGCGCCATTAATGGAGATGGCAACACATACAGGATTACCCGTTTTTGAAGGTTACGGGTTATCAGAATGTGGTTCTGTTGTCGCTCTGAATCTTCCGGGGTCGACAAAAAAGAACAGTGTCGGCAGACCATTGCCCGGCGTAAGGGTCAGTGTTGATCACTTACAGCAACTCAGCGTGATGAGTCCGGCCAATGCCCTGGGGTATCTTGGGGAGGAACCCCAGAAAGCAGACGTGATCACAGGCGACCTTGCGACGGTTGATGAAGAAGGATTTATTCATATTCTCGGTCGATTGAAAAATGTTCAGATCAACGCATATGGTCGTAATTTTTCACCAGAATGGCCTGAAGCAGAAGCGATGGCATGTCCCGCTGTGCGCCGTGTTGTGATTTTCGGTGACGGTTTGAGACGTAACGTTGCTCTCGTAGATGCTTTTGAAGGACAGCAGGATCTGGCGCGTGAGCAGCTTATGGGAGTTTGCGCGCACTTGCCTGACTACGCCCAATTTCATCGACTGCTGTTCACGTCCGAAATATCTTCTCCCGAAATGATTACCGCTAATGGTCGCCCTAAACGGAGCGCCATCTGGCAGTCCCTAAAAGAAAATATTCTCACCTGCAGTGAGGAGGAAGACGCATGAGCTTTTATCAAGAATTACAGAATCAGACCGCTGTTGAACGTCAACGTTTACTTTCGTCCCCTGCTATCGCCCGGTGTAAAACAGGCGATATCTCGCCGGAGATGTATATCGCATTTTTGACGCAAGCTTATTATCACGTCAGCCATACCGTTCCACTGCTGATGTGTGCTGGTGGTCGGCTTCCTTCAACGCACGAAGCAGTGCGCGGCGCACTAGCCGAATATATTGATGAAGAATATGGGCACCAGGAATGGATCCTCAATGATATTCGCGCATGTGGTGGTAATCCTGAGGCTGTTAGAGAGGGTATGCCGGGCCTGCCCATCGAAATGATGATTGCCTATCTTTACTACCGTATTGAGCGGGTAAATCCAATGAGCATATTTGGCATGGTGCTCGTGCTGGAAGGCACCAGCGTGGCAATTGCAACAGCTGTCGCGGCTCAACTGGAGAATACGCTGGCCCTACCTCAACAGGCAACAACCTACCTGCGCTCTCACGGAGAACTCGATCAGGGGCATCTGCAATTCTTTGCATCCCTCATGGATTCAGTCACTGATAAGAGTGACCAGGACGCCATTATCCACACCGCGCGCCGTATTTATCATCTTTATGGGCAGATGCTTGATCAGTTGGGAGAGAGTGCATATGAATCTGCTTAACAAAACCGTTCTGCTCACCGGCGCCAGCGGCGGGATCGGTCAGGCGCTGGCCAGAGAACTGGCGCAAAAAGGGGCGAGACTCTATCTGGTTGGTCGCAATGAAAAAGCAATGACTCTTCTACAGAATACCCTCCCTCACCCGGAGCGCCACAATATCGCGCTGATGCGTAGCTATTCCGACGAAGAGATATCGGCGCTTGCCGCCAGGTTTTTAAAGGACGGTGGGCTGGATATCCTGATCAACAACGCTGGGAGCAGTTGCTTTGCGTTGTTTGAAGAACAATCATTTGATGATATTCGTGAACAGATCCGCACCAATATCGAGATTCCAGCCCTACTGACCCGGGCCTTACTCGATAAAATGAATACGCCTGGCATCGTGCTTAATATTGGTTCAATTTTTGGAGAAATAGGCCATCCGGCATGGAGTGTCTATAGTGCGACCAAGGCTGCGACCCACCGTTTTTCCGAAGCCCTTAGCAGGGAATTACAGGGCAGTGGTATTACCGTTCTGTATGCCGCGCCACGTGCAACAGAAACCTTACTGAACAACGACCACGTGTATGCCCTGAACCGGAAACTCGGTAATAACACCGATTCACCAGTGTATGTGGCTGCCCGACTTGCACGCCTTCTTGAAAAAGAACAGAAATGTTATCGCTTTGGCATGATGGAACGTCTTTTCGTCAAGATTAATGCCTGGTTTCCCACCGTCGTCGACGGAGCATTAGGCAAAAAATTGCCTGTAATTCAGGAATTCGCCAGAAAATCGGTCAGAGGAGACAACAAATGAAAACCCTGTACGCAATCTTGCTTGTTACAGCAGCACCCGCGTCAGCACTGGCGGATACGACACTTGGGGATTTACAACACGACTGGTCTGTCTGTCAGTATCAAACGCTGGAGGCCAAAAAAGAGAACTGCTTCAGTACCGTTAGCCAGAAAGCCCACAATGCCAGTCAGGCACAAAAAAACACTAACGCGCCACTTTTGATTTGGTCAGCCATCATCGACAGTAGTTGGGCTGGGGCGAAAGGCGGTCTGGGTGCGCTAAGCCTTGTTAAAGAAGCCCGCAGCAACCTCGAAAAAGCGATTGAAATTGACCCATCCGCCCTCCAGGGATCAGCCTGGACCAGTCTGGGCGCTCTGTATTATCAGGTTCCCGGCTGGCCAATTGGCTTTGGTGATAAAGAAAAAGCAGACGAGATGTTGAAAAAAGCGCTGGCCATTAACCCGGATGGTATAGACCCTAACTACTTCTACGGTGACTATCTTCTTAAAGAGAAAAAAACAGATGAAGCCAGGCGCTACCTAACCAAAGCACTTAAAGCCCCAAATCGTCCTGGGCGTGAAATCGCTGACAGTGGTCGCCGCCGTGATATTGCGAGAGACCTGGAGAGCATCCAGTAAAAACATCTTTCGCAACAGAACTCAGGATGCCGTTTGATGAGTAACAGGAGAACGGCATCTCTTCCTCCGACTAATAAAAGAAGTGCGATAGGGCTGAAACATAAATTAATCGTCGATCACCATTTGTTATCAGAATCCAGACTAAATGTATGAACTGTTCAAAATATTCAAATTAAATATCCGTTCAACTTCACCAAAGGTTAAATAATAGAACACATCACTCTGGCCGTTTACTCTCCTTCTCGCTCCATGCTGTTAAATCAAATTCTGACCCGCGAAATGCCCAACACCAATCGATAAGCCCATTGCCATGGCACTCCAGAAAGTAATTCTTATTATGGCTTTTACCGGAGATGCATTGCCAACTACCGAAGAAATATAACCAAGAATAGCAAGTGAAAAAAGCGTGGTAAGAATGATGAATGCAGAAATATAAGCGTGCGGCGCTAACCACGCAACGATTAAGGGTAAAATGGCCCCAACAGAAAAACTGACTGCCGAGAAGAGAGCGGCTTGCAGTGGTTGCGCAGAATTAGTCTCCGTTAATCCTAGTTCTTCACGAGCGTGAGCCCCCAAAGCGTCCTTCTCCATGAGTTGCTCAGCAACCTCACGCGCCAGGGTCGGGTTGAGACCACGTTTTATATACAGAGCAGTAAGTTCCTGTGTCTCTCCTTGAAAATCATTTTCCAGCTCACCTTTCTCCTGAGCAAGAGCTGCGTTCTCAGTATCAACCTGTGAAGAAACAGAAACATACTCGCCTGTTGCCATCGACATTGCACCTGCCACAAGCCCTGCAACCCCGGCAAGTAGAATACCCGATGAAGAAGTATTCGCTGAAGCAACGCCAAGTACCAGACTGGCTGTCGAAACAATGCCATCATTAGCCCCTAGAACAGCAGCCCTAAGCCATCCCACTCTTTCGATACTATGTCGTTCGAGATGCATTATTAAGCCCCCGGTTAAACAACTATTTAATAAAACCATGCCTGATGAGAATAAACTCATCATAACCATTTCATTTTATCATTCTTAACAAGTTATTGAGATTGCGCAAGTATAACCCTCAATCTGCTTTCACCCTTGAACTTTAATTTTTTAATGAGGAATGATAATAGATATCATGGGCTTTTAATCATGGTTCGCAAGAGCATATTAATCAGGTTAATTGCTAGCTTAATGTAGTATTAATAAAGATTAGTGACAGGTATATTTTCAGGGGTTCAACGTTTGATTGCTGATGGCATTCATTCTTTCTCAGATTTAGTGGCTGGGACCTGCTCACAGCATTAGATACACATTTCAGCAAGCCGCTTCACTTAGGAATCTTCATGCCGCCAAACGTCTTGCGCCGGGTGTAAAGGTTGCGAGTGAGATAGCATGCTCTCAGGCAGCCCCCAGTTTCGGCCTCGCGAAGGATACTGACGATCTGTTCTTCGGAAAACGCTTCCTAAAGAGGATGTCTACAGTGGCGAAGAAGGCATTACTGGCATCGCGGTGTGTTAATCAGCGTGGCACAGGCAAGGGTCATACGTTTGCATGTTGCATGTTGTCAGCCGGAGCAAACCCTGCTCTCATAGCAACTTAAATGGGACATAAAAATGCACAGAGGGTTGATTACATTGATTTTGCCTGGATACATGCTTTGGACGGCGATCGGATTGCGCTCCTCAATCAGCGCGTAGATGAATATAACCCTGCCCTCATAGCGCCGCTAAAGGTAAAATCAGTTTAGTTAACTCATTGTAATAATGGTGTGATTTCATGAAAAAGCTGTTTGTGCAGTTTTATCTTTTGCTGTTTGTCTGTTTTCTGGTGATGACCATGCTGGTCGGGCTGGTCTATAAATTCACCGCCGAACGCGCAGGCAGACAGTCTCTGGATGACCTGATGAAAAGTTCGCTCTATTTAATGCGCAGCGAATTACGTGAAATCCCCCCGCACGACTGGGCGCGCACGCTGAAAGAGCTGGATCTGAATCTGTCGTTTAATATGCGCATCGAGCCGCTTAAAAATTACAGTCTGGATGCCCCCACCGCTCAGCGCCTGCGCGAAGGCGACATCGTGGCGCTGGACGACCAGTACACCTTTATCCAGCGGATCCCGCGCAGCCATTACGTGCTGGCCGTCGGCCCGGTTCCGTATCTCTATTTTTTACACCAGATGCGGCTGCTGGATATGGCGCTGATGGCCTTTATCGCCATTTCGCTGGCCTTTCCGGTGTTTATCTGGATGCGTCCGCACTGGCAGGATATGTTGCGCCTGGAGGCTGCCGCGCAGCGCTTTGGCGACGGTCATCTGACGGAGCGTATACATTTTGACAGCACCTCCAGCTTTGAACGACTGGGCGTCGCCTTTAACCAGATGGCCGACAATATCAACGCCCTGATTGCCAGTAAAAAGGCGCTGATTGACGGCATCGCGCATGAGTTACGTACGCCGCTGGTGCGCCTGCGCTATCGTCTGGAGATGAGTGAAAACCTGACCGCTGCGGAGTCTGTGGCGCTGAATCGCGATATCGGTCAGCTCGAAGCACTGATAGAAGAACTGCTCACCTACGCCCGTCTGGATCGCCCACAAAACGAACTGAAACTCAGCACCCCGGATTTTTCGGCGTGGATAAGCAGCTATGTTGAGGATGTGCAAAGCGTCAATCCGCAGCGCGAGCTGTTACTGGACAATCATCCCGGCGATTACGGTGCGCTGGATATGCGCCTGATGGAACGCGTGCTGGATAACCTGGTGAATAACGCCCTGCGCTACAGTGAGAACCGACTGCGAATTCGTTTAGAACTGAACGGCAGCGAGGCGAGTTTATCCGTTGAGGACGATGGACCCGGTATTGCGGCCGAAGAGCGCCATCGGGTATTTGAACCGTTCGTGCGCCTGGATCCGAGCCGCGACCGTGCCACCGGCGGCTGCGGGCTGGGGCTGGCGATTGTCCATTCAATCTCTCAGGCCATGGGCGGACACGTCAGCTGCGAAGCCAGCGATCTGGGCGGCGCAAAATTCTGCTTTAGCTGGCCGGTTTATCACCACATTGCTCTGCCTGCCGCGGTCTGATGCGGGTTATTCCTCATCAGGAAGACATTGCAGGTGACCATGTCGCACACCGCGCTGGGCGATAACATCATCAGCAAAATGCTGGATATCGCCCATATCGCCTTTTAACACCGCGATCTCAAGACAATCTTCATGGCTGACGTGAACGTGCAGAGTCGCGACGGACAAATCGTGGTGGTGATGTTGGGTCGACACCAGACGCCGGGCCAAGTCGCGCTTCTCATGTTCGTAGACGTAAGAGAGCACCGCAAACCCTTGCGTGCCGTGTTGCTGCAGGGTTTCCTGCGCCAGCGCACCACGCAAAATATCGCGAATCGCTTCCGAGCGGTTGTTGTATCCACGACGTTGACTCAGGCTATCCAGCGTTTCCAGTAAATCATCATCAAGCGTTATGGTGACACGTTGCATCGGGTTTTAGTCTCTGGTGTAGCGCGACGGCGCACGGGATAAGCGGGAAGCACCGCGTTCTGCAGCATTCTTCCGGCAACGGATGAAAACGTGAGTACCTCACCCACAGATTGAGTTTCTACAATTTGCCCCTGATCCATCACCATCACACGGTGACAAAAACGCTCCACCAGCCGTAAATCATGGGTAATAAACAGACAAGCGGTGCCGAACTGCTGCTGGAGTTTTTTGAGCAGGCGAATCACACCCGCCTGAAGCACCAGATCAAGATTCGACAGGGCTTCATCGAGGATCAATAGTTTAGGTTCAACGGCCAGGGCACGCGCCAGACAAACGCGTTGCAACTGTCCCCCGCTGAGCTGCGGCGGGCGTTTATGCAAAATACTGTCGTCCAGATCCACCGCCTGTAACAGCGAACTGGCGCGCGTCATTTGTTCGGCTTTAGATAACGTCAACAGATGACGCATCGGTTCACGCAGAATGTCGCACACCGTTTTACGCGGGTTCACGGCGCTGATTGAATCCTGAAAAACCATCTGAACATCGCGGCGAAAGGCTTTGTGTTGTACCCGGTTGAGGCTCGTCAGAGACTGGCCTTGCCAGTACACCTCGCCCTCATGGGGAGATTCCAGCCCCACCAGTAAACGTGCCAGCGTGCTTTTCCCACATCCACTGCGTCCAAGCAGAGCCACGGTTTCACCGGCTGTCAGGCTCATCGACACGTCGCGTAATACCGTCTGTGACGGCGTATATTTGTGCGAAAGCGCAGAAACCGAAAGTAACGTCATGATGCCAGCTCCTTGCCATAAAGCGCCAGATGGGCAGCCACCAGATTGCGCGTAACCCGATGCTGCGGCATATGAAACACGGTCTCAACGTCGCCCTGCTCCACAATCACGCCATCGTCCATCACCGCGACTTCATCCGCCAGACGCGCCACGACGCCCATATCATGCGTAACCAGCAGCATTCCGGGGGAGCGGGTTTGCATGATGGAATCCAGCAAATCCAGAATTCTTGCCTGGGCGACGGCATCCAGATCGGTGGTCGGTTCATCGGCGACAATAAACGGGGCATCGCACAGCACAGCCATCGCGATCATCATTCGCTGCAACATTCCACCGCTCATCTCAAAAGGATAAAGCGTTAAGACGCGATGCGCATCTTCCAGCCCGACGGCGCGTAAAGCGGCGATAAGCGCGGCGTTATCAGCGGGCTTGCCGACCGCCAGACAGGTCTCGCGCGCGTGGGTTGCCATGGAATGCAGCGGATTAAACGCGCTTCGTGGGTTTTGCATAATCGTGGCGACCGTTTTTCCGCGCAGCGTTCGGGGTGACATCAGCGTTCCGTCAGCCAGCACCTGGCCTGCGGTCTGACGAACGCCCGCTGGCAAAACGCCGAGCGCGGCGGCGCAGGTCAGTGATTTACCGCTGCCGCTACCGCCCACCAGAGCCAGCACGCGCCCCCGCGTAAGCGTGAGCGATACGCCCTTCACCAGCGGTTTGTCCGCATCAATCACCATATTGCGTAATTCTATCTGCTGGGGCATCAGTGGGCATGCTCCGTCTCAAGATGAGGATCAAGGTGATCGCGCAGCGCGTCACCCACCAGATTAAAGGCCATCACGCTGATGAACAGCGCCAGGCCAGGCCAGAACATTTGCAGCGGCTGAGTCCAGATATACTGGCGCGCGTCGTTGATCATCACGCCCCATTCTGCGGTGGGTGCCGTCACGCCCAGCCCTAAAAACGACATCCCGGCGACGTGCAGCATCATGTGTCCGATATCCAGCGTCGCCAGCACCAGCAGCGATGGCAGCGCAGCCCCCGTCAGATGATCGATAAAGACGCGCGCGTGCCCCGCGCCAGAAAGACGCGACGCCAGTACAAACTCCCGCTGGCGCAGTGAAATAACCAGACTGCGCACCATGCGCGCATACCAGGCCCAGTGCGACAGGGCGATAGCGATGATGACGTTGGTCAGCCCCGTTCCCAGAACGCCCACCAGGAAGAACGACAGAATGGAGGTCGGAAAGGTCATAAACATATCGGCCACACGCATGGTCAACTGATCGACTCGCCCGCCCAACAGCCCTGCCGCGCCCCCTATCGTCAGGCCCAGCACCAGCACCAGCAACAGACAGGCGATTACCGATCCCAGCGATACGCGTGTTGCCGCGAGCAGACGAGAGAAAATATCACGCCCGAGATGATCGGTCCCCAGCCAGTGCTGGCTGTCAGGCGACAGCAAACGCGCGGGCAAATTAATGGCTTGCGGATCGTAGGGCAACCACCACTGGCTGGTGAGTGCGACAGCCGCGAGCAACACGATGATGATCATTGCCAGACGAACCGGCCAGCGCGTCGTGCGTAAAAAACTCATGCGTGCGCGCCCTCATGGCGGCGAATACGCGGGTCAAGCGCGGCATTCAGCACGTCCACCGTCAGATTACAGATAACAAATACCACCACCATGATCAGCGTAAAGCATTGAATCACCGGATAGTCACGGTTAAAAATGGCTGACACGGCGTAGCGCCCCACGCCCGGCCAGGCAAAAATATTCTCGATAATCATCGTTCCGCCGATCAGCTCGCCGATATGCATCCCGACAGCGGTAATCATCGGCAGCGAGGCATTGCGTAAAATGTGGCGGCGCTCGGTCTGTTTGTCGCTCAATCCGCGCAGTCGGGCCCAGGTAACATGCCGCTGTCCGGCAACATCCAGCATGCTGGCGCGCAGCAACCGGGCATTAATTGCCAGCGACATAAACGCAATCGATACGGCAGGCAAAATCAGATGCTGCCAGTCGCCGTAGCCCATCGCGGGCAACCACTTGAGGTAGACGGAGAAAAACATCACCAGCAAAAAAGCGAGCCAGAAATTGGGCATCGACACGCCGAGAAACGACACAGCGCGCACGATAAAATCCGGTAAACGATCGCGGTGACGCGCGGCCCAAATGCCCAGCGGCACCGACGTCAGCAGAATCAATACCAGCGCCGCCCCCGCCAGCAGCAGCGTCGCGGGCAGAAAATGCAGAACATCATCCAGCACCGGACGCTGAGTGGCATATGAGATGCCGAAATCCAGATGCAGTGCTTTCCAAAGCCAGGTGCCGTACTGAACGACGAGCGGTTGATTCAACCCCAGCATCACGCGGGTAGACGCGACCATGTCCGGCGTCGGCGGTAAGTTTGATAGCCGCAGATAGTCCAGCGCCGGGTCGCCCGTTCCCAGGCGCAGCATCAGAAAGATAATCACCGAGGCAGCCAATACCATCGGGATCAGCAGCACGATACGCCGCAAAATGTAACGGATCATCAGCGTTTCACCGGCTGAATGTGCTCAAAGGGAATCTCGGAGGCAATGGGGGCGAAAGGGATCGCGCCCAGCTCCGGTTTTGCCACCACCATCATCGACACATAGCTGATCGGCAAATAGACGGCGTCATTGTGCAGGCGTGTGAGGATATCGCGGTACAGCGACTGGCGCTTCGTTTCGTCAGTCGTGGAAAGCACCTCGCCGATCGCTTTATCTATTAAGGGTTTGTCCGCCAGCCCGCGCTGTGCCTGATAATCGGCGTGCGACGGTACGCGCATGGAGCTCATGAAGGCGTGGGGATCGTAAGGCGCGCCCCAGGTACGGTTGAAAATCATGCCGAAACGCCCGTCACGCTGGCGTGCATAAATACTGCTCTCTTCTTCCCCAACCAACGCCACCGCTACGCCGACCTGACGCATATCGGCCTGAATAATTTCCGCCATCGATTTGCTGAGCGCATCGGTGCCAATAAAGGCCAGCTCAATTCGCAGTGGCTTACCGTTTTTCTCCCGAATGACGTTGCCCGACGGCACAAGCCATCCCGATTTATCCAGCAGTGATTTCGCCTGCTGCGGATCGTACTGACGCGGTTTGAGGCCGATGTTGGCGTACGGAACCGTCGGGGCGAAGAGCGTGTCCGCAACCTGTTGTGTGCCGTACAGGGCATTTTCAATCAATGATTTTTTGTTCACCGCATGATTAAGGGCTTCACGCACCGCGAGTTCATCGGTTGGCGCGTGTGTGGAGTTGAGCGCCAGCATCACCGTTTCAATGGGCTGCGAAAGTTGGGTGCGAATGGCCGGATTTTGGCTAAAGCGTGCAAAGGTATCGAGCGGTAACAGCCCTTCGTTGCCATACAGCAGATCGATATCGCCCGTTTCAAAGGCCACGGCGCGCGTAGTGGGATCGGGGATCACGTTAACCGTTACCTGACGAATCTGTGGCTTTTCACCCCAGTAACGATCGTTACGCACCAGCACGTCATATTGATTCAGTTTCGATGCTTTCAGCACCCACGGCCCCGTTCCAATCGGTGCTTTGATTCCGTTCAGGGTTTCATGATTTTTAAACTGCGACGGGGCAATAAACCGGAAAGGACGCGGCAGCGAGAGTTCTTGCAGGAAAGGATAATAGGCACTTTTTAGCGTGATTTGCAGCTCGTTCGGGCTCAGGGCTTTGACATCGGTGATTTGATTGGTCAGCTCAAGCCAGGCGTGACGCTTACGGTTGTCCAGCACGGCGCGAAAGTTCTCGACTACTGCCTGCGCAGTGAACGCTTCACCGTTCGAGAATGTGACACCGTCACGTAAAGTGAATACCCACACTTTCCCATCCGCCGAGGGCTTCCAGCTTGTCGCCAGCCACGGCTTAACGGTTCCGTCAGCCTGATATTTCACCAGCGGCTCATACACCATGCTTTGGGCAAACATTTGATTGGGCGTATAAAGATGCGGATTGAGTGGTCCAACGTTAACGGGCCATGCCGTGGTGATTTCATCAGGTGCCGCTGCGTGCAACAAGAATGACGCACCAGCCAGCAGCGCACAGAAGATTCGGCCAGGTCTGGACAAAATAGTTGCCTCTCATCATTAAGGAGTAGGAAAAACGTGTGACGATTCTAATAATTCATCATACTTTTAACCTGCTCTGGATCAACTGAGGGGCCGCACGTGTCGCTTAATATACAAAACCCGTATGATTCATCAGCAATCAATAAGCTTTTCATTATCCTGCTGGACACACACCGCACCCTGGCCTGACCCGGTGTGCTGTGCTATAAAAAAGTATGTTGTAACTAATGAGAGTGTTTTATGGCGACTTACGATCTTATCGAACGGTTGAATTCCACTTTCCGCCAGATTGAGCTGGAACTGATTAATCTTACTGAACGATTAAAGGGCTGTCGGCTGCTGGCCGCGCGCGTTTTTACATTGCCGGATGTAGCCAAAGGCGCGGAGCACGAGGAGCTGAACACCATAGAAGTGGAACAGCATATTGGTCAAGAGGCCGTGGAGCTGACGCTCGCCCACTACCGTCATCTGTTTATCCAGCAGCAGTCGGAGAAACGCAGCAGCAAAGCCGCCGTGCGTTTGCCGGGGGTGATTTGCCTGCAATGCGATGGCGCGCTGCGCGAGGAGATTGAAACGCAGATAGCGCATATTAATACGCTCAAGGTGGCGTTTGAAAAAATCATCACTGAGGAGTCCGGGTTGCCTCCTGCTGCGCGTTTCGAATGGGTGCACCGCCAGTTGCCGGGGCTAATTACGCTGAACGCGTATCGATCGTTAACGGTGTTGCGCCAACCGGCAACCCTGCGATTTGGCTGGGCGAACAAGCATATTATTAAAAATTTCACCCGCAACGACGTGCTTTCGCTGCTGGAAAAAAGCCTGAAATCGCCTCGCACCGTTGCGCCCTGGTCTCGCGAACAGTGGATTGAACGGCTCGAGGAGGAGTACGACACTATCGCCGCCCTTCCGCCAGACACTCGTCTCAAAATCAAACGACCGGTAAAGGTCCAGCCGATCGCCCGCGTCTGGTATGCCGGCCAGCAAAAGCAGGTGCAGTATGCCTGCCCGACGCCGATGATTGCACTGTTTGATGCGGAGCAAGGGGCGATGGTGCCCGATATTGGGGAACTGTTGAATTACGATGCTGATAATATTCAGCATCGTTATAAGCCTCAGGCGCAGCCGCTGCGGTTGATCATTCCGCGGCTGCACCTGTATGTGGCCGAGTGATTATTTCAGGCTGCCGACCATCTCTTCAGGACGTACCCAGGCATCGAATTCTGCGTCGGTAAGATAGCCCAACGCCAGCGCAGACGCTTTCAGGGTCAGTCCCTCTTTGTGCGCTTTTTTGGCAATTTCCGCTGCTTTATCGTAGCCAATATGCGTATTAAGCGCCGTCACCAGCATCAGCGATTCATTCAGTAGCTGACTGATACGTTCACGATTTGGTTCAATGCCGACGGCGCAATGCGCATTAAAACTCTCCATGCCATCCGCCAGCAGGCGCACCGATTGCAGGAAGTTATGGATAACCATCGGACGATAAACGTTCAGCTCGAAGTTGCCCGACGCACCGCCCATATTCACCGCCACGTCGTTGCCCATCACCTGACAACACAGCATAGTCAGCGCTTCGCATTGCGTCGGGTTGACTTTCCCCGGCATGATGGAGCTGCCAGGTTCGTTTTCAGGAATGCTGATTTCACCGATGCCGCAGCGCGGCCCAGACGCCAGCCAGCGCACGTCATTGGCGATTTTCATCAACGATGCCGCCAATCCTTTCAGTGCGCCATGGGCGTGAACCAGCGCATCGCACGTGCCGAGCGCTTCAAATTTATTCGGCGCCGTGACAAACGGCTGATGGGTCATCTCCGCCAGCGCTTTGGCGACGCGCACGGCATACTCCGGATGGGTGTTTAGCCCTGTGCCAACCGCTGTCCCGCCCAATGCCAGCTCGGCCAAATGCGGAAGACTGTTTTCGATGTGTCTGAGATTATGTTCCAGCATCGCTACCCAGCCAGAAATCTCCTGCCCGAGCGTCAGCGGCGTGGCGTCCTGCAAATGTGTACGGCCAATTTTGACGATATTGCTGAATGCCTGTGATTTATCGGCGAGCGTGTTTCTTAACACGTTGAGCTGTGGAATAAGATGTTCGCGAAGGGCCACGATCGCCGCCACATGCATCGCCGTCGGGAACACGTCGTTGGAACTTTGACTTTTGTTCACGTCGTCGTTCGGGTGAATTTTACGTTCCATGCCGCGCACGCCGCCCAGCAGTTCGCTCGCGCGATTTGCCAGCACTTCATTCATGTTCATGTTGCTTTGGGTGCCGGAGCCGGTTTGCCAGATAGCGAGCGGAAATTCGTCGACGTGTTTATCGGCAAGCACTTCATCGGCGGCACGAATAATCGCCGTCGCTTTTTCGGCGGGCAGCAGGCCTAAATCCTGGTTAACTTTCGCCGCGGCGCGTTTGGTGAGCGCCAGCGCGTGGATCAGCGAGACGGGCATTTTCTCGGTCGAGATGCGGAAGTGCTCTAACGAACGTTGAGTTTGCGCGCCCCAGAGTTTGTCAGCGGGGACGTCGATAGCGCCCATGGAATCTTTCTCACTGCGATGCGTTGTCATTACTTTCTCCTTGATAACAATGAAGTTGGCGACATTGCTCACATGTCAGTCAGGATAAGTATTGTTGGCTATCAATTTGCTGCATGGCGCTTTGTGCGCTCTTATCGATGCCCGGCGTAACCGGGCATCGCGATTAACTTACTTTACACAGGCTGAGCACTGGGAGGACTGGATCTGTTTGAAGAAATCGTTGCCTTTATCATCCACCAGGATAAACGCCGGGAAGTCTTCTACTTCGATTTTCCAGATAGCTTCCATTCCCAGCTCGGGATACTCGACACACTCCAGGCTCTTGATGCTGCCTTGCGCCAGTACTGCGGCCGGGCCGCCAATGCTGCCGAGATAGAATCCGCCGTGCTTATGGCAGGCATCCGTCACCTGCTGGCTGCGGTTGCCCTTCGCCAGCATGATCATGCTGCCGCCGTTGGCCTGCAGCTGATCGACGTAGGAGTCCATGCGCCCTGCGGTAGTGGGTCCAAGCGAACCCGACGCGTATCCCTCCGGCGTTTTGGCCGGTCCTGCGTAGTAAATCGGGTGATCCTTCACGTACTGCGGCAGCCCTTCGCCGTTATCCAGACGCTCCTGCAATTTCGCATGGGCAATATCACGTCCGACGATAATCGTGCCATTCAGCGACAGACGCGTAGAAACCGGATATTGCGACAGCTGAGCCAGAATTTCATTCATTGGACGGTTGAGATCGACATGAACCGCTTCGCCCTCGCCGGCCTTGCGCAGCGCTTCAGGGATGTATTTCCCCGGGTTGTTTTCCAGCTTTTCGATCCAGATACCGTCGCGGTTGATTTTGGCTTTGATATTGCGGTCGGCGGAGCAGGACACGCCCATCCCTACCGGGCACGAGGCACCGTGACGCGGCAGGCGAATCACGCGGACATCGTGGGCAAAATATTTGCCGCCAAACTGCGCGCCCAGCCCAAGATTTTGCGCTTCGACCAGCAGTTCCTGTTCGAGCTGAATATCGCGGAACGCCTGACCGTGTTCGTTCCCTTCTGTCGGCAGCCCATCGTAATATTTGGTCGACGCGAGTTTGACCGTTTTCAGGGTGCTTTCCGCAGACGTTCCCCCTATCACAAATGCAATGTGATACGGCGGACAGGCTGCCGTGCCAAGCGAACGCATCTTGTCGACCAGATAATTTTTGAGTTTGCCCGGTGAAAGCAGCGCTTTGGTCTCCTGATACAGATAGGTTTTGTTCGCTGAGCCGCCGCCTTTAGCGATACAGAGGAATTTGTACTCGTCGCCGTCCACGCTGTAGAGGTCGATTTGTGCAGGCAGGTTGGTGCCGGTGTTGACCTCTTTGTACATATCCAGCGCAGCGTTTTGTGAATAGCGCAGGTTATCTTCGATATAGGTGTTGTACACGCCATGCGCCAGAGCCGCCTCGTCACCGCCGCCTGTCCAGACGCGCTGGCCTTTTTTACCGGTGATGATGGCCGTGCCAGTGTCCTGACAGGTCGGCAAAATGCCTTTCGCAGCGATATCGGAGTTACGCAGGAATTGCAGCGCCACATATTTGTCGTTTTCGCTGGCCTGCGGATCGGTCAGGATATCGGCGACCTGCTGCTGATGCGCGGGGCGGAGCATAAATGAGGCATCATGAAAAGCCTGCTGCGCCATAAGCGTCAGCGCCTGTGGCTCAACTTTGAGGATCTCCTGACCTTCAAATTCAGAGACAGAAACGTGGTCGCGGGTTAACAGATAGTATTCGGTCTGATCCTGACCTAAAGGGAAAGGATTTTGGTAATGGAAGGGTTTGTTCGACATTTGGCTCTCACTGACGACATTGCACATTCTGATCCAGGCAGATCTTCGTCTACCCTGCTTAAAAACGCGTTGGCTTATCCTACACAAATTTTTAACAAAAACTGAGACTAGTACGACTTTTTGTGCGCGCAGGTTACTTCTATGCGGTTTATTGCTTTAATACAGGCAGATAATTCCACATTAGAAACAGGGCTTGATAATGCAAAAACTCATCAACTCGGTGCAGAACTATGCCTGGGGAAGTCAAACTGCGTTAACGGATCTCTACGGCATCCCCAATCCAGATAATCTGCCAATGGCGGAACTGTGGATGGGCGCGCATCCGAAGAGCAGCTCAAAAATTGAAGATGCCAGCGGCAACGTGCGCGCGCTGCGCGATGTGATTGAGGCGGATAAAACTGCACTGCTGGGAAATGCGGTTGCTGACCGTTTCGGCGAACTGCCCTTCCTCTTTAAAGTGCTGTGCGCCGATCAACCGCTGTCGATTCAGGTTCACCCGAATAAGAAAGCGTCTGAGCTGGGCTTTGCAAAAGAGAATGCAGCGGGCATTCCCCTTGATGCGGCCGAGCGCAACTACAAAGATCCGAATCATAAGCCGGAGCTGGTGTTCGCGCTGACGCCATTCCTGGCGATGAACGCCTTCCGCGAGTTTTCTGAGATTGTCTCTTTATTGCAGCCGGTTGCCGGTGCGCATAAAGCGATTGCGCATTTCCTTGAAAACCCCGACGCCGAAAGCCTGAGCCAGCTTTTTGCCAGCCTGTTGAATATGCAGGGTGACGAAAAGTCCCACGCGCTGGCGATTTTAAAAACCGCTCTCGACAGCCAGCAAGGCGAACCCTGGCAGACCATTCGCGTGATTTCTGAATTTTATCCGGACGACAGCGGTCTGTTCTCCCCGCTGCTGTTGAACGTGGTGAAGCTCAATCCTGGTGACGCCATGTTCCTGTTCGCTGAAACGCCACATGCCTATTTACAGGGCGTTGCGCTGGAAGTCATGGCGAACTCAGACAACGTGCTGCGTGCTGGCCTGACGCCGAAATACATTGATATCCCGGAACTGGTTGCTAACGTCAAATTTGTCGCAAAACCGGCGGCAGATCTGCTGACCCAGCCGGTGAAAAACGGCGCGGAACTGGATTTCCCGATCCCGGTCGAGGATTTTGCATTCTCCTTGCACGATCTCAGCCACACAGAAACGACCATTGCACAGGAGAGTGCAGCGATCCTGTTCTGCGTCGAAGGCGAAGCGGTGCTCAATAAAGGTGAACAACGGCTGGTGCTCAAACCGGGCGAGTCCGCGTTTATTGCGGCGAACGAATCACCCATTACGATAAGTGGCACAGGCCGTCTGGCCAGAGTTTTCAATAAGTTCTAGCAACTTACTGACGTTTTTAACAACTCTTGCTAAGCTAGACAGAGACTTCTTACATTGCCAGGCGGTTAACTCCGCCTGGTTTCATTTTAGGGATAATGACGATGAAAAAATCGGTTATAGCGGTTGGGGTTGTAGTCGCGCTGGGCGTGGTCTGGACGGGAGCGTCCTGGTTCACCGGTAAGCAACTGGAAAGCCGTCTGGCAGAGATGGTCGCACAGGCCAACAGCGAAATGAAACGCACCGCCCCGGAAGCTGGGCTGGAGCTCAGCTATCAGGATTATCAGCGCGGCGTGTTTACCAGCCATATGCAGCTGGTTGTTAAGCCCGCTGCCGGGACTGAAAACACCTGGCTGAAAGCCGGGCAAAGCGTTGTGCTGGATGAAGTTATCGATCACGGTCCGTTCCCGTTTGCGCAGCTGAAGCATTTCAACCTGATCCCTTCCATGGCGTCCGTAAAAACCACGCTGGTCAACAACGAAGCGTCCAAGCCGCTGTTTGATCTGGCGAAGAACGAGCCACCGTTTGTTATTGATACCCGCATTAGCTATGCCGGTGATACGCGCTCTGATATCGCCCTTAAAGCCCTGAACTACGAAAAAGGCGACGAGAAAGTGGCCTTCAGCGGCGGCAATTTCCAGCTTGATGCCGATCGTGAAGGTAACGAATTCTCACTGTCGGGTAGCGCAGAAAGCGGACTGGTTAACGCAGTGAATGAATACGACCAGAAGGTTCAGTTGACCTTTAATAATCTGAAAGCTGACGGTAGTAGCCGCCTCACCAGCTTTGACGAGCGTATTGGCGATCAAAAAATTTCCCTCGGTAAGCTGTCCATCGGCGTTGAAGGGAAAGAGATGGCCGTGCTGGAAGACATGGATCTCAACGGTAAATCTGAGATTTCTAAAGACGGCAAGAATATCGACAGCCAACTGGACTACACCCTGAAAAGCCTGAAGGTACAGGGTCAGGATTTGGGTTCAGGCAAACTGACCGCCAAAGTGGGCAATATCGATGGCCAGGCGTGGCATCAGTTTAGCCAGCAGTATCGTGCGCAGAGCCAGGCGTTGCTCGCGGATAAAGAGCTGATGACAAAGAATCCTGAGCTGTATCAGCAAAAAGCGATGGATGCACTGCTCAGTAATCTGCCCATTCTGTTAAAAGGCGAACCGGTTATTACGATTGCGCCGCTGAGCTGGAAAAACAGCAAAGGCGAAACCAACTTTAACCTGTCGTTGTTCCTGAAAGATCCCGCGACTGCAACTGGCGAGGCACAAACGCTGGCGCAGGAAGTGGATCGCAGCGTGAAATCGCTTGAAAGCAAGCTGACCATTCCCGTGGATATGGCAACCGAGTTTATGACTCAGATTGCGAAGCTGGAAGGGTATAACGAAGCGGACGCCGCAAAACTGGCGAGCCAGCAGGTGAAAGGGATGGCGGCCATGGGCCAGATGTTCCGTATCACTACGCTTGAAGACAACGTGATTGGGACCAGCCTGCAATATGCCAATGGCCAGGTCACACTTAACGGTCAGAAAATGCCGCTGGAAGAGTTTGTCGGCATGTTTGGTATGCCTACCCTTGGTCTGCCGGGACAGGCAGCACCTGCCGAACCCGTAGCCCCCGCAATGCCTGCTGTACCGCAGCAGTAATTTTTAAAGCCCCTCGGTTGAGGGGCTTTTCATTTGCCCGAAACGCGCGTCTCTCAGAAACATCCCGCTATTTCACCGTCACCAGTCGCGCCGACACAATCTGATGACCGGCCTGCACTTCCGATTTATCAATGCGCTGCATGATGCGATCCGCGAGCGTATAACCCATCTCACGTGCAGGGGTCGTCGCCCAGACGATGGGTAAATCATCGAGCGCATTTTCACCGACGTCAGCAAATGCCCCCAGCGCCACCTGATGGTCGAAAAACGCCTCAACGCCGCCCTCTCCCGTCTGGCGACCCGCACGAATCAACCCGAACCATGCCCCCATCGCAATAATGTCGTTATAGCAAATGACCGCGCTGATAGTTGGGTTGCTGCTAAGCAATGCGCCCATCGCTTCCGCCGCTTTCTTTTGACTGGACTCGCACTCGACAACCCATTCGCTGTGGAAAGGTAAACCATATTTGATCAGCGTGGCGCAGTAGCCGCCCACTCGCTCGGCGCGCGTCAGTGAAGAACTTTTACCGCCTAGCCATGCAATACGCTGATGCCCGCGACGAATAAGATGTTCGGTCAGCATTTGCGCGGCCTGCATGTTGTCGGGACGCAGCGTGTCGGCTTCATCGAGATAGCTGGCACGTGAAGCAAATACCAGCGGAATGCCTTTGTCGGCCGCGCGTTCGCAAAGTTCGCTCCCCGCGCCAGAAGCGCCCGCGATAATTACGCCGTCCACCCCCTGAGTAAGTAACATATCCAGACGAGACAGCAGCTGTTCCGGCTCGCGGCCACCGTGCATCAGAAAAACCATCCGCCCCTGTGCTTCCAGTGCTTCGGTAAGCCCCGCGGTCAGTTCAGCATAAAACGGGGATGTCAGATCGCGAACAATCAGGCCGATGACGCCACTTTGCCCGCCTCGCAGTGATGCCGCCTGTCGATTGCGCACAAACCCCAGTTGCTCAACCGCATCATTGACGCGCTGGCCCGTGGCGGCAGAAATTCGTCCTTTCCCACTCAAGACCAGCGACACGGTGCTAACCGAGACGCCCGCCGCCAGCGCAACGTCATTAATGGTGATTTTTTTCGCAACAGACATGTGAACGCGTAACTCCCTGATGTTCAGACCGGTAAAACGTTTTATCAATACGTTATCTTTATACTGCGAATTAAAGCATGAGAATGTGATTCAGAGCGCACTAAACTTTGGTAAAACGTTTTATCTTTCGCTGCAATGAAGACGTAACATTTATTTTAACAATAAAGGAGTCGTTTTATGACGGCGAAAGCAGCACAAAAAATATCGTTGTGGGAGTTTTTCCAGCAACTGGGTAAAACCTTTATGTTACCCGTGGCGCTCCTCTCTTTTTGCGGGATCATGCTGGGGATCGGCAGTTCATTAAGCAGCCACGATGTCGTGACGCTGATTCCGTTCCTGGGCAATCCGGTGCTGCAGGCGATCTTTGTCTGGATGAGCAAAGTCGGCTCCTTCGCGTTTAGCTTCCTGCCCGTAATGTTCTGTATTGCTATCCCGCTGGGTCTGGCGCGTGAGAACAAAGGCGTCGCGGCTTTTGCCGGTTTCGTCGGTTACGCCGTCATGAATCTGGCGGTGAATTTCTGGTTGACGGCGAAGGGGATTCTGCCGACCACCGACGCAGCCGTTCTCAAAGCCAATAACATCCAGAACGTGATCGGCATTCAGTCGATCGATACCGGTATTCTCGGCGCGGTTATCGCCGGGGTGATTATCTGGATGCTGCACGAGCGTTTCCATAATATTCGTCTGCCGGATGCGCTGGCCTTTTTCGGCGGTACCCGTTTTGTGCCGATCATTACCACTGTGGTGATGGGCCTGTTTGGCCTGGTGATCCCGCTGGTATGGCCGGTCTTTGCCCTGGGCATTACCGGTATTGGTCATATTATTAACAGCGCGGGTGACTTTGGCCCGATGATTTTTGGTACCGGTGAGCGCCTGCTGCTGCCGTTTGGTTTGCAGCATATTCTGGTGGCGTTGATCCGCTTTACCGAAGCAGGCGGCACGATGGACGTCTGCGGCCACGATGTGAGTGGCGCGCTGACCATCTTCCAGGCGCAGCTGAGCTGTCCAACCACGCATGGCTTCTCTGAGAGCGCCACACGCTTCCTGTCACAGGGTAAAATGCCGGCCTTCCTGGGTGGTTTACCGGGGGCGGCGCTGGCGATGTACCACTGTGCGCGCCCTGAGAATCGTCATAAAATTAAAGGGTTGCTGATCTCTGGCGTAATCGCCTGCGTGGTCGGCGGTACGACCGAGCCGATCGAGTTCCTGTTCCTGTTCGTCGCCCCGGTGCTGTATCTCATTCACGCGGTGCTGACGGGTCTGGGCTTTACCACCATGGCGGTTCTGGGCGTCACTATCGGCAATACCGACGGCAACGTGATCGACTTCGTGGTGTTCGGCATTCTGCATGGCCTGTCAACCAAGTGGTATCTGGTGCCGGTTGTCGCGGCCATCTGGTTCGCGGTGTATTACGCGATCTTCCGCTTCGCAATCACTCGCTTTAACCTGAAAACGCCGGGTCGCGATACGGACACCGCCAGCAGCGTTGAAACGGCTGTCGCAGGCACGGTCGGGAAATCAGGCTATAACACCCCGGCAATTCTGGCGGCACTCGGTGGCGCGGATAATATTACCTCGCTGGATAACTGCATCACTCGTTTACGTCTGTCGGTCAGCGATATGTCCAAAGTCGACACCAACGCGCTGAAAGCGAATCGCGCTATCGGCGTGGTACAGCTCAACCAGCATAATCTGCAGGTGGTCATTGGCCCGCAGGTGCAATCGGTCAAGGATGAGCTTTCAACCCTGATGAGAACGGTAGAAGCCTGACGTCTCGCCCCCTTCGCTGAAGGGGGTTTTCACTTAAAGGACGAACAAAAATGTTTGATTTTTCAACGGTGGTCGATCGGCACGGAACCTGGTGTACGCAGTGGGATTATGTGGCCGACCGTTTTGGCGCTGCCGACCTGCTGCCGTTTACCATCTCGGATATGGATTTCGCGACCGCGCCCTGCATCACCGCGGCGTTGTACCAGCGCATTAGCCACGGCGTATTCGGTTACAGCCGCTGGAAAAATGACGAATTTCTTGCCGCTGTCGCGCACTGGTTTAAGCAACGTTTTAACAGTGATATCGATGTGAACTCAATTGTGTATGGGCCGTCGGTGATCTACATGGTTTCCGAACTGATCCGCCTCTGGTCAAAACCTGGTGATGGCATCGTGGTTCACACGCCTGCGTATGATGCTTTCTATAAAGCCATTGAAGGCAATGAGCGCCACGTTGTGCCCGTGGCGATGGAAAAGCAGGCTTCGGGCTGGCAATGCGATATGGCCAAACTCGAAGCGGCGCTCTCTCAGTCTTCAAACACGGTTTTACTGCTTTGCAGCCCGCAAAACCCGACCGGCAAAGTCTGGACCCGAGACGAGTTACAGACGATGGCTGAACTGTGCAAGCGCTACAACGTTGCGGTAATCAGCGATGAAATTCATATGGATATGGTCTGGGGAGATCATCGCCATACGCCGTGGAATGAAGTGGCGCGCAGCAAATGGGCGCTCCTGACCTCGGCATCGAAAAGTTTTAATATTCCGGCCCTGACCGGCGCGTATGGTTTGATCGATGATGACGAAAGCCGTAACGCCTATCTGAGTGCGTTGAAAGGGCGCGATGGACTCTCTTCCCCTTCTGTTCTGGCACTGACGGCACATATCGCGGCGTATCAGCAAGGTGAGCCGTGGCTGGATGCGCTGCGAGAATATCTGGCTGACAACCTTCGCTATATCGCTGAAAAATTAAACAGCACTTTTCCGAATCTTCACTGGCAGCCGCCAGAAGCCACCTATCTGGCGTGGATCGATCTTCGCCCTTTAAACATTGATGACAACGCACTGCAAAAAGTGCTGATTGAGCAACAAAAAGTCGCCATCATGCCGGGATTTACCTACGGCGCGGAAGGCAATGGATTTGTGCGCCTGAATGCGGGTTGCCCGCGCAGCAAGCTGGAGCAAGGTGTCCAACGGCTCATTGCCGGGATCACCACCCTGCTCTAATCACATTGCGCAATAGAATATTCCGTTGCGCAAATAGCTTTTTTCCCCGTTTTGTTTTTATAATGTGTCGCACTTTAACCAGAAAAAGAGTGCGACCATGATCGATACACGCCTACCTTTAACGGACATTCACCGCCATCTTGACGGCAACATTCGCGCCCAGACCATTCTCGACCTTGGCCGCCAGTTTAATTTGTCACTTCCCGCAGCAACGCTTGAGTCATTAATTCCTCATGTACAGGTCACCGCTAACGAACCGGACCTTGTGAGTTTCCTGAGTAAACTCGACTGGGGTGTCAAAGTGCTGGCGTCTCTGGATGCCTGTCGCCGCGTGGCGTTTGAGAACATCGAAGACGCAGCGCGTAACGGCCTGCATTATGTCGAATTACGTTTTTCCCCTGGTTATATGGCCATGACCCACGGTCTGCCGGTTGAAGGCGTGGTAGAGGCGGTTATCGAAGGCGTTCGCGAAGGTTGCAAAGCCTTTAACGTCCAGGCGCGTTTAATCGGGATTATGAGCCGCACTTTCGGCGAGTCAGCCTGTCTGCAGGAGCTGGAGGGTCTGCTGGCCCATCGTGACCATATCACGGCTATCGATCTGGCTGGCGATGAGCTGGGCTTCCCGGGCAGTCTGTTCCTCTCTCACTTCAACCGTGCACGCGACGCTGGCTGGCATATCACGGTTCATGCCGGGGAGGCGGCGGGCCCAGAAAGCATCTGGCAGGCTATTCGCGAGCTGGGCGCAGAGCGTATCGGCCACGGTGTGAAAGCCGTTGAAGATCGCGCGCTGATGGATTTTCTCGCAGAACAACGTATCGGCATTGAATCCTGTCTGACGTCCAATATTCAGACCAGCACCGTCGCTTCTCTGGCGCAGCATCCGCTAAAAACATTCCTGGAACATGGCGTTCTGGCAACGTTGAACACCGACGATCCGGCGGTACAGGGTGTTGATATTATTCACGAATATAATGTTGCGGCACCGCAGGCGGGTCTGAGCCGTGAACAGATTCGTCAGGCGCAGATTAACGGGCTGGAAATTGCGTTCTTAACGGCATCTGAGAAACAAGCGCTGCGCGAATTAGTCGCAGGATGATTTGAAAGGCCGGCATTTCGCCGGCCTTCTTTTTTACGCGAGGCAGAGCGTCGAGCGATGCTTAGCGGATTCGATACCCAGTTCAATCAGCTCCATAATCTGAATGGCCTGACTGGCCGGCACCGGGTTTTCGCCCGTGCCGTTAAGCGCATCGCGGATTCCCGCGTAATAAGCCGGATAGTTTCCCGGAAGCGTCAGCCAGGTTTCCTGTACCTGCTCTTCACCTTCCACGCGCGTCAATACGCCATCACGCATGTCGTACCCCCAGTCTTCCTGCGGCAAACGCTCGCCGTTTTTCAGTCGGTCTTCCTGCGGATCTAAGCCAAACTTAACGTAACTGCCGCGCGTACCGTGGACGATATAGCGAGCAGATTCTGCTGCGGCCAGCATAGTGCCGTGAAGCACTACGCGGCGCTGCGGATAGCTCAGAACGGCGTGGAAATAATCCGTGGCCTGTGCGCCTGGACGCAGTTGCGCCAGATCAACCGTCATACTGACCGGCAAACCGAACAGATTAACGGCCTGATCGAGTAGATGAGGTGCCAAATCGTACCAAATTCCACTGCCCGGGCCGGCCTGCTCGCGCCAGCGGTTGCGCACCTGAGGGCGGAAACGGTCAAAGTGGGATTCGAAGTAAGCCACCTCGCCTAACGTTCCTTCGCCGATCAGCGCTTTGACCGTGAGAAAATCACTGTCCCAGCGACGGTTATGGAAAACGGAGAGCAAGCGCCCCTGGCTTTTTGCCAGCGCGTCCAGCTCACGCGCCTGCGACAACGTTACGGTGAACGGTTTATCGACAACCACATGCTTCCCCGCTTCGAGCGCCGCTTTCGCCAACGGGAAGTGGGTATCATTTGGCGTAGGAATAACAATCAAGTCGATATTGGGATCGTCAAAAAGTTTTTTAGGTTCAGAAACGACGGCCACGGTTGGCCAGTCCGCATGTACTTTTGACGCATCACTGCTTGAGACGGCGGCCAGCTCCATCCCGGGCGTGCCCGCGATCAGCGGCGCGTGAAAGGTCTTACTGGCATAGCCGTAACCAATTAATCCAACGCGAATTTTGTCGCTCATGTCGTTGCCTCTTATCTTGTCGTACACGCATTTTCACACTATCAACAATGACGTCACAATCATTTTGTAATGGATTACATAAACAAAAATAGCACGATCCCACGTAGGTCCCGGAGATATTCAGATAACTCACTGAATTGCTGAAGGTAAACCGTCTTCAAAAGACTTGCGATGCGGGATATCGCGCTGTAACATTCACATCCTGTATTTATGGATAAATTACAAACTCAAATCATGGCGTCAATAATCAATCGAATCATTGAGTTAGCAGGATGGGTTGTCCTGGGTGTTTCCGTCGTTCTTCTCGGCGTGGCAAGTCATATTGATAACTATCAGCCGCCTGAGCCGGTTGCCGCCTCGCAGGCAAAGTAACCTTCCCCACTTAAAGAGTGACACATGTTGTCAGTTGCATATTGCCTGGGATGTTAATCAGGGTTAACCTTCTTTTCCAGGTGTCGTCCGACGCCTGTTTTCTCCCTAGAAAACTCCTAATTTAGCCTTAACATTTGAATGGGCCATTTACGCCTTTCTTTATCCGTTTATTATTCGTGCGAATTACCCTACAGGTGCTCGGTACGACTTACTTTAAAATGGAAACTTATTAATATGACGGTTCAGGACTATTTATTAAAATTTCGCAAAATCAGTTCTCTCGAGAGCCTGGAAAAACTGTTTGATCATCTGAACTATACGCTGACCGACAATCAGGAAATCATCAATATGTACCGTGCAGCCGATCACCGCAGAGCAGAGCTGGTTTCTGGCGGACGCCTGTTCAATGTCGGCGAGGTTCCGAAAACCGTTTGGCGTTACGTGCTCTAAGACGGTACCCAACCGCGCGAAATGTTATATACTCGCGCCCCGGCAAATTTGCAGGGTTTCATTTCGCGCAGAATTTTGGGAGATAACATGGCCACATTGCCTGGAGAGAAAATCGGAGGCTGGTTATTCGCTCCGCTTGCCTGGTTGCTGGTTGCATTATTAAGTGCCTCGCTGGCGTTGCTGCTTTATTCCACCGCGCTCGTTACACCCTACGCACTTAAGAATTTGACCTCACAAAGCACAATGAATATCGCCATGTGGTTTATTTCTTTCGGCTTTGCGATTGCGATGTGGTACTACACCCTATGGCTGACCATTGCATTCTTTAAGCGACGTCAGAAAGTGCCTAAACACTATATTATCTGGCTGCTTATTTCTGTGCTGTTGGCGTTAAAAGCCTTTGCCTTTTCGCCTGTTTCAGACGGATTAGCGGTGCGCCAGCTGTTGTTTCCGCTGCTGGCAGCCTCACTCTTTGCCCCTTACTTCAGGCGCTCTGCTCGCGTGAAGAAGACCTTTGTGAATCCGTAATAACCTTACAGTTATCCTGTTGTCGCCCGGTGTGGTTTATCCGATAATAGGCGGCTTTTTTATTTCAGGCGTAATAATGACAGATTACTTACTGCTCTTCGTCGGAACGGTACTGGTTAACAACTTCGTGCTGGTGAAGTTCCTTGGCCTTTGCCCGTTTATGGGGGTTTCCAAAAAGCTGGAAACCGCTATGGGAATGGGCCTGGCGACCACTTTTGTAATGACGATGGCCTCAATTTGCGCCTGGTGGATTGATACCTGGATATTGATCCCGCTGGGCTTGATCTATTTGAGAACGCTCGCGTTTATTCTGGTTATCGCTTTTGTGGTGCAATTTACCGAAATGGTGGTACGTAAAACCAGCCCCGCGCTGTACCGTCTGCTCGGCATCTTCCTGCCACTGATCACGACCAACTGCGCCGTTCTCGGCGTTGCGCTGCTGAACATCAACCTCGGGCATAATTTCCTGCAATCCGCGTTGTACGGTTTTTCCGCCGCGGTCGGGTTTTCGCTGGTGATGGTACTGTTTGCCTCCATTCGCGAACGTTTGGCCGCCGCAGATATTCCGGCCCCTTTTCGCGGGAACGCCATCGCGCTCGTGACGGCTGGTTTGATGTCTTTGGCCTTTATGGGCTTTAGTGGTTTGGTGAAGTTGTAATGAGCACTATCTGGATTGCTATTGTAGCCATCAGCATTCTGGGGCTATTTTTTGGCATAATCCTGGGTTATGCCTCGCGCCGCTTTGCGGTCGAGGGTGATCCCGTCGTCGAAAAAATCGATGAACTGTTACCGCAAAGCCAGTGTGGGCAATGCGGTTACCCTGGCTGTCGCCCCTACGCTGAGGCGGTGGGCAGTCAGGGCGAAAAAATTAACCGTTGTGCGCCGGGTGGCGAAGCCGTGATGCTGAAAATAGCCACGCTGCTTAACGTTGATCCCCAACCTGTTGATGGCGATGAAAGCGCGCAAGAGCCAGCGCGCGTGTTGGCCGTTATTGACGAAGCCAACTGTATTGGCTGCACGAAGTGCATCCAGGCATGTCCTGTTGATGCGATCGTCGGCGCAACGCGCGCCATGCATACCGTCATGGCGGATTTGTGTACGGGCTGCAACCTCTGCGTTGCCCCCTGCCCGACGCAGTGCATTGAACTGCGTCCGGTCGAAACGACTCCCGAAAGCTGGAAGTGGGATCTTCAAACCATTCCAGTTCGCATAATTCCAGTGGAACACCATGCTTAAGTTATTTTCTGCTTTCAGAAAAGAGAAGATTTGGGATTTTGATGGCGGCATTCATCCGCCAGAGATGAAATCCCAGTCCAGCGGCGTACCGCTGCGCCAGATTCCGCTGGCGAACCGTTTTATCATGCCGTTAAAACAGCACATCGGCGCTGAGGGCGAACTGCGCGTCAACGTGGGCGATACCGTGCTGCGCGGCCAACAGCTGACCTTCGGTCGCGGACGTATGCTCCCGATCCACGCCCCAACGTCCGGAACCGTGGTGGCGATTGCCCCGCATACGGTGGCTCACCCTTCGGCACTGGCGGAATTGAGCATCATGATTGAGCCTGACGGCGAAGACCGTTGGATCGATCGTGAGGGCTGGAGTGATTTTCGCGCGCAAAGCCGCGAGGCGTTAATTGAACGCATCCATCAGTTTGGTGTTGCTGGTCTGGGCGGCGCTGGCTTCCCGACCGGGACCAAACTGCGCGGCGGTGGTGATAAGATCCAGACGCTCATCATCAATGCCGCGGAATGTGAACCTTATATAACCGCCGACGACCGTCTGATGCAGGATTGCGCGGCACAGGTCGTAGAAGGCATCCGCATTCTCGCGCATATTTTGCAACCCCGCGAAGTGCTGATCGGTATTGAAGATAACAAACCGCAAGCGATTTCAATGCTCCGTGCGGTGCTGGCAGGCAGTCATGATATTGGCCTGCGCGTGATTCCCACCAAATACCCGTCCGGTGGTGCAAAACAGCTCACGCAGATCCTGACAGGAAAACAGGTTCCGCATGGCGGACGCTCCTCCGATATTGGCGTGCTGATGCAAAACGTCGGAACGGCGTATGCGGTAAAACGCGCGATTATTGACGGTGAACCCCTGACCGAACGCGTGGTCACGCTTACCGGTGAAGCAGTTTCGCAGCCCGGTAACGTCTGGGCGCGCCTGGGCACACCGGTTCGCCATCTGCTGGAGCACGCGGGATTCTCTCCGGGTAGCGAGCAAATGGTCATTATGGGGGGCCCGCTGATGGGCTTTACCCTGCCGTGGCTCGACGTGCCGGTGGTTAAAATTACCAACTGTCTGCTGGCTCCATCGGCCAGCGAGATGGGTGAAGAGCAGGAAGAAAAAGGCTGCATTCGTTGCAGCGCCTGCGCTGATGCCTGCCCGGCGGATTTACTGCCGCAACAGTTGTACTGGTTCAGCAAAGGTCAGCTTCACGATAAAGCGAAGGCCCACAACCTGGCCGACTGCATTGAGTGCGGTGCTTGTGCCTGGGTGTGTCCGAGCAGCATTCCGCTGGTGCAATACTTCCGTCAGGAGAAGGCCGAGATTTACGCCATTTCGCTTGAAGATAAACGCGCAGCAGAAGCAAAAGCGCGCTTTGAAGCGCGCCAGGCACGTCTTGAACGCGACAAAATCGCCCGTCAGGAACGTCACAAGAAAGCGGCCGTTCAGCCTGCCGAGAAAGATCAGGAAGCGATTAATGCCGCGTTGGCCCGCGTTCGTGAGAAAAAAGCGACCGCCGCAGAGGTTGTGGTTATCCCTGCCGGTGAGAAACCTGACAACCGCGAAGTGATTGCCGCGCGTGAAGCACGTAAAGCACAGGCGCGAGCCCATCAGGCAGAAAAGGCACAAGTTTTAGCGTCGGAGGCCGGTGTCGATCCGCGCAAAGCTGCGGTTGAAGCCGCTCTCGCGCGTGCTAAAGCGCGTAAAGCTGGCGCATCGGAAGAGACAACCGCGCAAAACACGCCGGTCGATCCGCGCAAAGCTGCGGTTGAAGCGGCTATCGCTCGTGCTAAAGCGCGTAAAGCCGCCGCATCAGAAGAGACTATCGTGCAAGACGCGCCGGTCGATCCGCGCAAAGCTGCGGTTGAAGCGGCTATTGCACGTACCAAAGCGCGTAAAGCCGCCGCATCAGAAGAGACTATCACGCAAGACACGCCGGTCGATCCGCGCAAAGCTGCGGTTGAAGCCGCAATTGCGCGTGCCAAAGCGCGTAAAGCCGCCGCATCAGAAGAGACTATCGTGCAAGACGCGCCGGTCGATCCCGATCCGCGCAAAGCCGCGGTTGAAGCCGCTATCACGCGTGCTAAAGCGCGTAAAGCTGGCGCATCAGAAGAGACAATCGCGCAAGACACGCCGGTCGATCCGCGCAAAGCCGCGGTTGAAGCCGCTATCGCGCGTGCTAAAGCGCGTAAAGCTGCCGCACCGGAAGAGGCGACCGTACAAAACACGCCGGTCGATCCGCGTAAAGCTGCGGTTGAAGCCGCTATCGCGCGTGCTAAAGCGCGTAAAGCCGCGGCACAAGACGCGGAACACGCAGCGAATGACGACCCACGCAAAGCCGCAGTCGCCGCCGCGATTGCACGCGTTCAGGCTAAGAAAGCCGCACAGCAGGCAGTAAACGAGGATTAAATGGTTTTCAGAATCGCAAGCTCCCCCTACACCCATAACCAGCGCCAGACGTCACGCATCATGATGCTGGTCTGCCTGGCCGCATTGCCAGGCATTGCCGTCCAGTTCTGGTTTTTTGGCTGGGGGACGCTGTTTCAAATTATCCTCGGTTGCGTCAGTGCACTCGCTGCAGAAGCGCTGGTCCTCACGCTGCGTAAAATGCCGGTCTCGCGCATTCTAGCGGATAACTCCGCACTGCTGACTGGCCTGTTGCTGGCGATCAGCATTCCGCCCTTCGCGCCATGGTGGATGGTGATCCTGGGGACAGTCTTTGCCGTCATCATTGCAAAACAGCTGTACGGTGGTCTTGGGCATAACCCGTTCAACCCGGCCATGATCGGGTATGTGGTGTTACTTATCTCATTCCCGGTGCAGATGACCAGTTGGCTGCCGCCGCAGGAGATTGCCGCGACCGCTCCCGGCTTGCTGGATGCTCTACAGGTGATCTTTACCGGGCATACCGCTACCGGGGGAGATATGACCACGCTGCGAATGGGCGTTGATGGAATCAGTCAGGCCACGCCTCTCGACACCTTTAAAACGTCACTGCATGCCGGTCACAGCGTCGATCAGATCATGCAATACCCTATCTTTAGCGGCGTTCTGGCCGGGGCTGGCTGGCAGTGGGTCAACCTGGCGTATCTGCTCGGAGGGGTTTTCCTCCTGTGGAACAAAGCGATCCGCTGGCATATTCCGGTGAGTTTCCTGGTGACGCTGGCGTTCTGCTCAACCCTGGGTTGGCTCTTTTCGCCTGAATCGATGGCAAGCCCGCAGATCCACCTGCTCTCCGGTGCGACGATGCTGGGCGCATTCTTTATTTTGACCGACCCTGTCACCGCCTCCACCACTAACCGTGGGCGTCTCATCTTCGGCATGCTGGCTGGTCTGCTGGTCTGGCTGATTCGCAGTTTCGGGGGATATCCGGATGGCGTTGCGTTTGCTGTTTTACTGGCCAACATCACCGTGCCTTTAATTGATTACTACACGCGTCCTCGCGTGTACGGTCACCGTTAAGGATTTGCCATGCTGAAGACAATGCAAAAACACGGCATGACGCTGGCCATTTTCGCGGCAGTGCTGACCGGATTGACTGCCCTGGTCAATCAACTGACTAAAACGACCATTGACGAGCAGGCCGCGAAGCAGCAAAAGGCGTTATTCGATCAGGTCATTCCGTCTGATTTCTACGACAATAATTTGCAGGAAAGTTGTTTTGTCGTTCAGGCTCCGGAGCTAGGTAAAGGCAACCACCGCGTGTTTATCGCCCGAAAAGGTGATAAAGCGACAGGCGCAGTGATGGAAGCGACGGCCCCAGACGGGTATTCCGGCGCAATCCAACTGCTGGTCGGCACTGATTTTTCCGGTACGGTTCTGGGCACGCGCGTGACAGAGCATCACGAAACGCCGGGTTTGGGTGATAAAATCGAAGTGCGTTTAAGTGACTGGATTTTGCACTTTGCCGGGAAAATCATTCACGGCGAAGATGACGCTGCTTTTGCGGTGAAAAAGGACGGCGGTGAGTTTGATCAGTTTACCGGTGCCACTATCACTCCACGCGCAGTCGTCAATGCCGTGAAGCGCGCCGGACTGTATGCCGAGACGCTCCCGTCGCAACTCAACCAGCTTCAAGCGTGTGAGGAATAACAATGAGCCAGGTTAAAGACGTTATCGTTCAGGGTCTCTGGAAGAACAACTCCGCGCTGGTCCAGCTACTGGGGTTGTGCCCCCTGCTGGCCGTAACGTCCACCGCCACCAATGCCCTTGGGCTGGGCCTGGCGACGACGCTGGTGCTGACGCTCACCAACTTAGCAGTATCCGCGTTGCGTCGCTGGACGCCATCGGAAATTCGCATCCCGATTTACGTCATGATTATCGCGTCTGTCGTGAGCATCGTGCAGATGCTGATTAACGCCTATGCATTTGGCCTGTATCAATCGCTGGGGATTTTTATCCCGCTCATCGTGACCAACTGTATCGTGGTGGGCCGTGCTGAAGCCTTTGCGGTCAAAAACGATCCGCTGATCTCCGCTCTCGATGGTTTCGCGATTGGCATGGGCGCGACCTGCGCCATGTTCGTCCTCGGGTCGATGCGCGAGATTCTGGGGAACGGAACGCTGTTTGATGGTGCGGACGCGCTGTTGGGCGGCTGGGCAAAATCACTGCGTATCGACGTGTTCCATACCGACACACCGTTCCTGTTAGCGATGCTACCGCCCGGCGCATTTATTGGCCTTGGCATGATGCTGGCGTTAAAATACCTGATCGATGAAAAACGTAAACGCCGCGCCGCGGAACGTCGCGTGCAGGAAGGGATGCCAGAGAAAGCGTCATGAATAAAGAAAAACGCCTTACGATTTTGACGCGTCTGCGCAATGAGAATCCTCATCCGACGACAGAGCTGAACTTCACCTCTCCTTTCGAGCTGCTGATCTCAGTCCTTCTTTCCGCGCAGGCAACCGACGTCAGCGTGAACAAAGCGACGGCAAAGCTTTATCCTGTCGCGAACACGCCACAGGCCATTCTGGCGCTCGGCGTCGAGGGTGTGAAATCCTATATCAAAACCATCGGCCTGTTTAACAGCAAGGCGGAGAACGTTATTAAGACGTGTCGTATCCTGCTGGAACAGCACGGAGGCGAAGTTCCCGAAGACCGTGAGGCACTGGAAGCCCTGCCGGGGGTGGGACGTAAAACAGCGAACGTCGTCCTTAACACCGCCTTTGGCTGGCCGACGATCGCCGTCGACACCCATATCTTCCGCGTCTGTAATCGCACCCATTTTGCGCCAGGGAAAAACGTCGAACAGGTCGAAGAGAAGCTGCTGAAGGTCGTACCCGCGGAGTTTAAAGTCGACTGTCACCACTGGCTGATCCTGCACGGGCGTTACACCTGTATCGCGCGTAAACCGCGCTGTGGCAGCTGTATTATTGAAGATTTATGCGAGTTCAAAGAGAAAGTCTATTCCTGATGAAGAGGGCTCAGCCCTCTTTTGCTGTCCGCCTTTCTTCACGCAGACTACGCCTAACCGCATTCCTCTCATTTTGCGAACAATTATCCCCCACCTTGCCTTTTTATCCTGTCGATGATCCGGCGCTTTAACACCCATCCAGGTTAATTGTTTTTTCGTGAACGAAAATTTCTATACATTTGTGATCGCGATCACTCTGATAACGCGATGTTGGATTTTTGTTTAAAAAGACATCCCAAGCCTTTGTCCAGACAAGTTGCATACCTTCATTAGCCAAAGATTAAACCATTCATTTTTAGGATTATGGGCTATATCACTGGATTGATAGCTTGTCAGCAGAACATATCGCCATAAGGCCTCGTGACCGGGGATTGGGTAGTGAAAAAAACCGTCATTTCACATGCTGAAAGATTTAACGCTGAATAACATTTATATGACCCCTGGATTATACCGCCATCGTTATATGTAACAGAATATTGCAAATGTATTGCCAGACGAGTCAAGATAGTGAACATTACCCGCCGTTTCCCCCTCCCAATATAACTATAAGGCGAATGGACTTTGGTCATTACGCCGTGAACACCCCCGTTAATATGGGATGTAAAAAAAGAGGTATAAGTGTCTACTGCAAACAATAAACCAACAGATGAAAGCGTTAGCTTAAACGCCTTCAAACAGCCTAGAGCGTTTTATCTCATTTTCTCAATCGAGTTATGGGAACGTTTTGGCTTTTACGGCCTGCAAGGGATTATGGCTGTTTACCTGGTCAAACAACTGGGTATGTCCGAAGCGGATTCGATCACACTGTTCTCTTCTTTTAGTGCTTTAGTCTACGGTCTGGTCGCCGTTGGCGGCTGGTTGGGCGATAAAGTCCTCGGCACCAAACGCGTTATCATGCTGGGCGCAATCGTTCTGGCCATCGGTTATGCACTGGTCGCGTGGTCTGGTCATGATGCAGCTGTCGTTTATATGGGTATGGCGACGATCGCCGTAGGTAACGGATTGTTTAAAGCAAACCCGTCTTCCCTGCTCTCTACCTGCTACAACAAAGATGACCCGCGTCTTGATGGCGCATTCACCATGTATTACATGTCGGTGAACATCGGTTCCTTCTTCTCAATGCTGGCAACGCCGTGGTTGGCCGCGAAATTCGGCTGGAGCGTTGCGTTCTCGCTGTCCGTCGTCGGTATGCTGATCACCGTTGTTAACTTCGCGTTCTGTAAGAAGTGGGTGAAAAACTACGGGTCAAAACCCGATTTCGAACCGGTTCATATCGGCAAACTGCTGGCTACGATTGTCGGTGTTGTCATCCTGGCGACAATCGCAACATGGCTGCTGCATAACCAGGGCGTGGCGCGTGCCGTACTGGGCGTGGTGGCACTGGGTATCATCTGCATCTTTGCGAAAGAAGCGTTCGCCATGCATGGCGCTGCGCGTCGTAAGATGATTGTGGCTTTCATCCTGATGCTGCAGGCGGTTGTATTCTTCGTGCTTTACAGCCAGATGCCAACGTCTTTGAACTTCTTCGCGATTCGTAACGTAGAACACTCAATTCTGAGTATCGCGTTCGAACCGGAACAGTTCCAGGCACTGAACCCATTCTGGATCATGATTGGTAGCCCGATTCTGGCCGCTATCTACAACAAAATGGGCGATCGTCTGCCGATGCCACACAAATTTGCTATCGGCATGGTGCTGTGTTCAGGTGCGTTCCTCGTGCTGCCGCTGGGGACGAAATTTGCTACTGACGCGGGTATCGTTTCGGTTAACTGGCTGATTCTGAGCTACGCCCTGCAGTCCATTGGTGAGCTGATGATCTCTGGTCTGGGCCTGGCGATGGTTGCACAGCTGGTTCCGCAGCGCCTGATGGGCTTCATCATGGGTAGCTGGTTCCTGACTACCGCTGGTGCCGCACTGATTGCAGGTAAAATTGCGAACCTGATGGCCGTTCCAGAAAACGTGACTGACCCGCTGGTCTCACTGGAAGTGTACGGTCGTGTATTCATGCAGATCGGTATTGCGACAGCGATTATTGCTGTTCTGATGCTGTTGACTGCACCGAAACTGAATCGTATGACGCTGGACGACGACAAGACTGCAAAAGCGACGGATACCGCGACTGCATAATTGCCATCGGGAAACGACGGAAGAGAAGCCGCTAACTGTGCGTTAGCGGCTTTTTTTTTATTCTACCTGGCGTTAACATCATTATAACCTCAGCAAAAAGGAGTTACCGATGAAACTGTTCTATAAACCTGGCGCCTGCTCTCTTGCCTCTCATATCACTCTGCGCGAGAGCGGAAAAGATTTTACGCTTGATAGCGTAGACCTGATGAAAAAGCGTCTGGAGAATGGCGAAGACTTTTTCGCTATCAACCCGAAGGGACAGGTTCCGGCTCTTGTTCTTGACGACGGTACGTTGCTCACTGAGGGTGTGGCTATCATGCAGTTCCTGGCCGACACGGTTCCCGATCGCCAACTGCTGGCGCAAACGGGCAGCGCATCACGCTATAAAACGCTGGAATGGCTGAATTACATCGCCACTGAACTGCACAAAGGCTTCACGCCGCTGTTCCGTCCGGATACGCCGGAAGAGTACAAACCTACCGTGCGCGCTCTGCTTGAGAAAAAACTGCACTACATTAACGAATCGCTGAAGGATGAGCAGTGGATCTGTGGCCAGCGCTTCACCATCGCAGATGCGTATCTGTTTACGGTCTTGCGTTGGGCGCGTGCCGTGAAGCTCAATATGGAAGGATTGAATCATATTGATAGCTATATGGCGCGTGTTGCAGAGCGTCCTGCGGTAGCCGCAGCGCTGAAAGCTGAAGGGTTGAATTGATTTAACGTTCGTTGCCGTGCCGGGTAATGGCGGTGCCTTACCCGGCCAGTAAAAATTTACAACTCAGTGGCGCTGAAATAATGCTCCGGCTTCGCGATGCGATCCTGTGCCGCCACAACCTGCAATTCGTACTCCTGCATTTTTTTCGTGGCGATCATAATTTCATAAACCGCTGCGGTAACATGCTCCAGCGCCTCACGCAGCGCTGCGCCTTGCAGCAGTTTCACCAACAGCAAACCGCTGGTTACATCTCCCACCCCCACGGGCTGACGAAGACCAAAATCCACCAGCGGGCGGCTGATATGCCAGGCTTCATCTTTTGTCACCAGCAGCATTTCGAACCGATCCAGGCTCAAGCCAGCGCGCGCAAGGTGTTTAACCAGCACAACTTCGGGTCCCTGAGCGATGAGTTCGCGTGATGCGGAGACCGCTTCTTCAACGGTATTGACGGGGTGCTCACAGAGGATTTCGAGTTCTAACAGATTAGGCGCAATAATATCGCTCGCGGGAAGCGCATAACGAACATGAAACTCAGCCACGCCCGGCGCAACGATGCAACCTTTTTCAGGATGCCCCATTACCGGATCGCAAAAATACTTTGCCGAAGGGTTAGCAGCTTTAACCTGACGAACGATGCCAAGAATATGTTCACCCTGCTCCGCAGACCCCAGATAGCCGCTTAACACGGCATCACAGCGCTTGAGCTGATCGATATCCGCAATCCCCTGCACAATGTCTGTCAAATGCGCTGGCGGCATGACGCAGCCCGTCCATTTGCCATATTGCGTATGGTTAGAAAACTGTACGGTATTGAGTGGCCAGACGTTGGCACCAAGACGGCGCATCGGGAATTCCGCTGCGCTATGCCAGCATGTCCAAAAACAACGTGGGACTGTATGGCGAGGATGTTATTCATTTTGCTTACCACAACCCTGAAAAAATAAAGGGGCGTGGTTTCCCACGCCCCTTATGTCTTGATAATTACTTCCAGCAAATCAGACAGTAATTTTTCTTACCACGACGCAGCAGCGTATAACGCCCATACAGGCGATCACTCTCGACGAAGGTGTATTCCGGATCCGCCTGCTTCTCGCCATTAATGGTGATGGCATTGGAGGCGATAGTTTTACGCGCCTGTCCGCGAGACGGTTGCAGCTCAGAATCCACCAGCGCCTGCATCAGGTCCGCGCCCTTTTCCATCTCAACCATCGGCACGCCATCCTGCGCAAGCTGTTCAAAATCAGCTTCGCTCAGATCGCTCAGGGTACCGTTAAACAGGCTTGCGGTGATGCGTTTTGCAGCCGCCAGGCCGTCCTCACCGTGAACCAGGCTGGTGACCAGATCGGCCAGCACATACTGCGCACGTGGTGCTTTACCGCTATTTTTATCTTCTTCTTCAAGGGCATTGATCTCTTCAATGTCCATGAAGGTGAAGAACTTCAGGAAGCGATACACGTCAGCGTCAGCGGTGTTAATCCAGAACTGGTAGAACTTGTACGGGCTGGTCTTTTTAGGATCAAGCCATACCGCGCCGCCTTCGGTTTTACCGAATTTCGTGCCATCCGCTTTGGTGATCAGCGGAACGGTCAGACCGAATACCTGGTTTTGATGCAAACGACGGGTCAGGTCGATACCGGAGGTGATGTTACCCCACTGATCGGAGCCGCCGATCTGCAGCGCCACGCCGTGCAGTTCATTCAGACAGGCAAAGTCATAACCCTGCAACAGGTTGTAAGAGAATTCGGTAAAGGAGATGCCCTGATCGTCACGGTTCAGACGCTGCTTGACCGCTTCTTTGTTGATCATCTGATTGACGGAGAAGTGCTTGCCGATGTCGCGCAGAAAGGTCAGCACGTTCATGTTGCCAAACCAGTCATAGTTATTCGCGGCAATCGCTGAGTTTTCACCGCAATCGAAGTCGAGGAACGGCGCAACCTGCTTGCGAATCTTGTCCACCCACTCCTGCACGGTGTCTTCCGTATTCAGTTTACGCTCGGCGGCTTTAAAGCTCGGGTCACCAATCAGACCGGTTGCGCCACCTACCAGTGCAACAGGCTTATGGCCCATCTCCTGGAAGCGTTTCAGGCATAACAAAGGAACAAGATGCCCCAAATGCAAGCTGTCAGCGGTGGGATCGAAGCCGCAATAGAGCGCGATCGGGCCTTGCGCCAGTCGCTCTGCTAACGCTTCTTCGTCCGTCACCTGAGCCACGAGGCCCCGCTCTTGCAATTGTTTAATCAAGTTACTGCTTGCCATCAAATTCTCCATGTATAAACGACTGCACCTCTGTCGGTACACGACTTTTCGCCTGGTGCGAAAGGTACATAGAATAAAGCGCTGACACCTGTAGCGCCAGCGCTTAACACAACAAATTTCGGGGATTACGGGGCAAGACGGTCGATTTTCCACGCGGCATTGTCGCGTTGGTATAAAAAGCGGTCATGAAGGCGATGTTCACCGCCCTGCCAGAACTCCATCTGTTCAATAGGAACACGGAATCCGCCCCAGAAGCTCGGCAAGGGGACTTCACCCTGCTGAAACTTCTGCTTCAGCTCAAGGAATTTACTCTCCAGCACGCCACGCGCAGAAATGCGGCTCGACTGTTTTGACACCCAGGCGCCGATTTGGCTATCGCGCGGGCGACTGTGGAAATACTTCAGTACCTCCAGCGTAGAGAGTCGTTCCGCTTTGCCCGTTACCATCACCTGACGCTCCAGCATGTGCCACGGGAACAGCAGGCTGATACGGGGATTATTCTCAAGATGATACGCTTTACGGCTGCCAAGATTGGTGTAAAACACCAGCCCTTTTTCGTCGTAATGTTTGAGCAAGACGATCCGCTGATAAGGCTGACCATTTTCATCCACCGTCGCCACAACCATGGCCGTAGGATCGGCCAGTTTGGCTTCGCAGGCTTGTTTCAGCCAGCGCTCAAACAGATCCAGAGGCTCAGCGGGAAGATCCTGACGACGGAGACCGCCTTTGGTGTACTCGCGGCGCAGATGCGCAATTTGCTGCAATTCATCGTTATCGGACATGGCGTTAGCTGAAATGAGAAGTAGGTGGCGCTATTGTGCGCCGCCCCTGGAAAAATCTCAACGCTTCGGATTTTGAAGCTCACAGTTGTTCAGCACTACGCGGTCACGTTTATAGACTGTCGCGCTATCGCCTTTAGACCAGAACACATAGATTCCATCCGTATATCGTGTGCCAGAGGCTGACATACCTTGCTTTAAGTTCAGTAGCGTATTGTCGTAAACAAAACTGGCTTCCTGACGCGTATTGTTCAGCTTCACGGTCAACGGTTTTTCATCACAGCGGTATTCCAGGGAATCGGTGTGCATACGTTCGACAAACTGGTTGTAATAGCTACAACTGGCCAGTAAAAGAGGGGCAAAAGCAACGAGCAGTTTTTTCATGGGCGAGTTCCGAAGACTATCCAGGTCTGTAGAGGGCGAATTCACCCTCCTGTATTCCTTTATATTTTACCGCCAACGGTCCCCGCTGAAATTAAGCTAACTCTGATTATGACGGGGATTTGCTGGAAAAATAGCGCCTAACACGCTGGCTTCACGTGCGCCAGTCACGGACGGTAAATTACCCGGCAGCCCGGCGACCGTGCGCCACGCAAGCCAGGCAAACGCCAGCGCTTCCATGTCATCTCCGCTAATACCGGCTTCATCTGTGGTGCTGACTTCTGTCCCTGGCAGCAATCCGGCAAGTCGCGCCATGACCAGCGGGTTTCGACTTCCGCCACCGCAGACCAGAAGTCGCTCACAGCCCCCGCTCAACATCACCTGTTCAGAAATCGTCACCGCCGTGAGTTCAACAAGCGTTGCCTGAACATCCTGCGGAGCAAGGCCGGGGAATTGTCCAAGTTGACGCTCAAGCCAGCCGTAATTGAAATACTCACGCCCCGTGCTTTTTGGCGCAGGGGCGGAAAAATAAGGATCGCTTAAAAACGTTTGCAGCAACGGGATAATCACTTTCCCTTCACACGCCCACTGTGCATCTTTATCGTAAGCCTTACGGCGCTGACGCCAAATCCAGGCGTCCATTAGCATATTTCCAGGGCCCGTATCGTAACCGCGCACCGGTTGCCCTGGAATGAGCATAGATAAATTAGCAATCCCACCAATATTCAACACCATACGGCGTTCAACCGGGTGCGCCAGCAACGCCTCGTGAAAGGCCGGAACCAAAGGCGCGCCCTGCCCGCCAAGTGCGATATCACGGCGACGGAAATCGCCTACCACGGTCACGCCTGTTTTCGCCACGATCTGATTATTATCACCGATTTGCAGCGTATGCGGTGCTTCGCCCGTCGGCTCATGCCAGACGGTTTGTCCATGGCACCCGATCGCCACGATATCCTTAGGGTGGAGATTTTCCTGATGCATGAGCGCCAGTACCGCGTCACCAAACAGTGCACCGAGCTTGACGTCCAACTGTCCCAGTTGGGAAAGCGTGAGTTGTTGGCCCTGGCAAATGCCCAGAATCGCTTCTTTTAACGCAACGGGAATCGGCCAGGTGAGGCTGGCCTGCTGCGCCACCATATTTTCATCAATTGCGGCAAGGACAACATCGACTCCGTCCAGGCTTGTGCCTGACATAACGCCTATATAGCGACCCGATTTCATGCACTTTCCTTAAATTGCGTGGGCTGATTGCCTCACTCCACCATAAACAGATGGGCATTTCTACGACGGGTTAATATTTTTTAACAATGTCAGAGGCAGAGCAGTGGTCGCGCTTCGTTTATGTCTCGTTAAGTCAAATTCAAGTACAATTTTCCTATTGTTAGTGCAAAGATATGATCTATGGCTGCCAATGCCATATAATTTAGCCATAACGGATGCTCAATTTGAGCGTTTTGGGTGAACAGGAGATTCAAATGATTTTACGTGTACTGGGCGTTTCGCTGATTGGATTAACTCTTGCAGGTTGTGTAAACAACGACTCACTTTCTGGGGACGTTTACACCGCTTCTGAAGCTAAACAAGTTCAAAACGTGACTTACGGTACTGTTGTAAACGTTCGCCCGGTTCAGATTCAGGGTGGCGATGACAATAACGTAATTGGCGCAATTGGTGGGGCTGTGCTGGGCGGATTCTTGGGTAACACCGTGGGTGGCGGTACCGGACGTTCACTGGCAACTGCTGCGGGTGCTGTTGCCGGTGGTGTCGCAGGCCAGGGCGTTCAGGGTTCAATGAACAAAACGCAGGGTGTTGAGCTGGAAATTCGCAAAGATGATGGCAACACCATTATGGTGGTTCAGAAACAAGGCAAAACGCAGTTTGCCAGCGGCCAACGTGTCGTACTGGCAAGCAATGGCGGCCAGGTAACTGTTTCTCCACGCTAATATCGACAGAATGTGGCCTTCGGGCCACATTCTCTAATATCTTCTATCCATTCGTTACATAATATTAAGCATGTACAATGTTTAATTTACGCACCTCCTTTTATATTGTCCCAGCGCAAAGTAATTCCGTCGAAAACCGATAGTCTCCCTTTTTACTCTCTGCTTTAAAGCTGATTTCTCATACTGAAGAAACGCCTATGATTACGATAAATCGACGACTGGGAAACAGATATGTTGCCTTTACTTTTTTCTGCCTGATGTTCTTTGTGGCGTTACATTTCCTTTCCGTTAAACTGCTAAACTTCGCGCCCGCCTTTTCCCCATTACTCTTTCCGCTACTCACCAGTTTCCTTGCGGTTTTTCATTTATTCATTGCCTGTTTTATGGTGATGAAATACTGGTGTGACAAAAAGCGAATTTATCATCTCGCTATCGCGTTCGCCTTTTCGGGCTCAACCGTCCTGTTATTCGGAACACTGAAATGTTTTCCTGTCTGGCTGATGCAGCCCGGCATGCCTCACGTCAATTACAGTGGCGCAATGATTTTCTTCTTGATGCGCAACGTCATGATGGCCGTTTTGCTCACGCTTGCCGCGGTACTGTTCATTGTTCGCCATAACCCGTTAACGCGCCTGATGCGTCACATGATCTTTGCTGGATTATTGCTTTTTACGCTGACAATGGTGGTGCTGGCGTGGTTTTATTCAAGTCATAGCGAGCTGTTCCCTCTCGATCTTATCGACAATAAAACCCGACAGTTCACGGTATTATGGAAACAAACAATTAATGTGGCGTTGATTATATTATGGCTTGTTGCGCTCATGACATTGTTAATCATTACCCGCTTGCGCAATCTATTCTGGGCGAGCGGGACGTTCTTATGCGTTTGCTACGTGGTTATATTAGTCACATTATTGCCCGCCGAATTCATTGGCAGTTCAGTCTGGTATAGTGCGCGTTTGTTTGAAACCGCAGCGTCATTGTTGATCATTTTAACCCTACTGCATGATGTCTTCAGTCTTTATCGAAACTCCCATCTCAAATACCAGCAGTCTTATCAGAATTCAATTCGCGATGCGCTGACGCGACTCTACAATCGCAGCTACTTTTACGAAAGCCTGAATCAGGCACTGGGCAAGATAACGGCCAGTCATCCGGTTTCCGTTATTGTTTGCGATCTCGACTATTTCAAACGTATTAACGACAACTACGGTCATCTGCAAGGGGATAAAGTGCTGCAGTTCGTCGCCAATTTGCTGATGGACTCAGTGCGGCCGCAGGATATTACCGCGCGCATTGGGGGAGAAGAGTTTGTGTTGTTGCTGAGTAATACACATTCTGAAGCCGCGAGGCTCGTGGCAGAACGCATTCGCCTGAGTTTAAGCAGCTTTGATCGGCTCACTACAGAAGGAATGCTCCCGGAACCTATCACCATTAGTATGGGCATTTACACCGCCACTACGTTGCCGGTCACCGCTGAGGAGTGCGTGGAGCGTGCGGATAAGGCGATGTATGAGGCAAAAGAGACAGGTCGAAATCGAGTGGTGGTGTATCAGGAAAATAAAGCCTTGCGAGACAAGGCTTTTCATGACGTTAGTCGCGGGTTTGCAACTCGTTAATGTTGTGCTCAAGACGCGCAATCATTCCGATGAGTTGCTCCAGTTCTGCAGGCGAAATACCCGACAGAATTTCCCCACGTGTTTTACTGATAACGGCTTCCATCTCAGTGATGATAGGTGCCGCTTTGTCAGTCAGTTTGATACGTTTGGCACGACGATCGCTGGCGCAGGTTTGCCGGGAAATTAACCCCTTCTCCTCCAGTTGATCGAGCGTTCGTACCAAAGACGGCTGTTCAATTCCTATCGCTTTTGCCAGTTGAATTTGCGACTGCTCAGGCGGCAACTGATGGATGTTATGCAGCGTAACCCAGTGCGTCTGCGTCAATTCCAGAGGTTTCAGGCGATGGTCAATCAGAGCACGCCAGATGCGTACCAACCTGGCCAGATCAGAACCTAATGGCGATTCCAATTTCATCTCCTTATAATTAGCTTGCTAAGTTATTATACTGATTTTAGAATAGTGTGCAGCAATTATATTGCCAAAACAAATGCAATACGGCATTCCTCCACGTTGGACATATAATTTACAATTATGGCTGTTTATCGTGCTAAGCACTTCAGGCCACTTTCCACTGCAAAGGATCTCTGCTTGTGACGTTCTCATTTAGCGCTGCAGGATTACCCCTTCAGGACCTGATTGTCGGTGCTTCTGTCTATTTCCCTCCCATTTTTAAAGCGGTGATGCTGGGCTTTCTTATCTGGCTTGTCGCGCACAGAGTGCTTCGTGACTGGATGTATTCCGGCGAGATCTGGCATCCGATGCTGATGGATCTTTCTCTGTTTGCCCTCTCCGTCTCTCTGGGTCTGGCTTTACTGATTGCGTGGTGAATATGTCTCTGAAAACCGTAAAATACTTTTCTACTCTGTTTGTTCTTGCGCTGGCGCTCGTCGCGGGGTGGTGGTTGTGGAATTTTTACATGCAGTCGCCCTGGACGCGCGATGGAAAAATTCGTGCCGAGCAGGTCAGCATTACGCCTCAGGTCTCCGGCAGCATCACGACTCTTCTCATTAACGATAATCAGTTCGTTAGACAAGGGGACGTTTTATTTCGAATTGATGAGACACCGTTCCATATTGCGGTGCTGAATGCCGAGGCACAGCTTACAAAAGCGCAGTCCGATTTGGCTAAAGCGAATAACGAAGCCACTCGCCGCCGTCATCTTTCGCAGAATTACATCTCGGCCGAAGATCTCGATACTGCGAATATTAACGTCAAGGCGATGCAGGCGAGTGTGAAAGTAGCCGAGGCAACGCTGAAGCAAGCGCAATGGCAGCTGACGCAAACCGTAGTCAAAGCGCCGGTAGATGGCTGGATAACGAATCTTTCGACCCGCGCGGGGGATTATGCAACGCAGGGGAAACCGGTATTTGCGCTGGTGGACAGCCACTCGTTTTACGTTATCGGGTATTTTGAGGAGACGAAACTTCGCCACATTCGACAAGGCGCTCCAGCACAAATCACCCTCTACAGCAGTGCCATGACGTTACAGGGTCACGTAGCCAGCATAGGCCGCGCGATCTACGATCAGAGCGTTGAGACCGATTCGGGTTTAGTTCCCGATATCAAACCTAACGTACCATGGGTACGCCTTGCCCAGCGCGTTCCGGTACGCGTTGAGTTCTCCGCCCTCCCCAAAGACGTTACGCTGGTGTCCGGGACGACCTGTACCGTGTCTATTGGGAATCATTGATGAAACTGGCCGCGTTCTCATGGCGTAAGTTGCCATGGCTCAACGCCACCCGCCCGCAGTGGCGGTATGCGTTGCGCAATGGCATCGCCATGTGTCTCGCGCTTACCGTCGCCTATTATCTGAATCTCGATGAACCCTACTGGGCGATGACCTCAGCGGCTGTCGTCAGCTTTCCAACTGTGGGCGGCGTGATCAGCAAAAGTCTGGGACGTGTTGCGGGCAGTTTATTGGGTGCCACAGCGGCGCTGATCATTGCCGGACACACGCTGAACGATCCCTGGCTATTTCTCTTGAGCATGGCGGCCTGGCTGGGGCTGTGTACCTGGGCATGTGCGCATTTCACCAATAATGTTGCCTACGCATTCCAGCTCGCGGGGTACACGGCGGCAATTATTGCTTTCCCGGTCGTCAATATTCTGGACACGACAGAGCTGTGGGACATCGCCCAGGCTCGCGTGTGTGAAGTCATTATCGGCATCCTGTGTGGCGGGGTCATGATGATGATTCTGCCAAGCACCTCAGACGGGACGACGCTGATCTCCGCGCTAAAAACCCTGCATACGCGACTGCTCGAACATGCGAGTCTGCTCTGGCAACCCGACACCAACGACACCATCCGGCTTGCACATGAAAAAGTGATTGGGCAGATCCTCACCATGAATTTGCTGCGCATTCAGGCGTTCTGGAGCCACTACCGCTTTCGTCGCCAGAACAGGTTGCTAAATTACCTGCTCCACCAGCAGCTCAGAATGACCAGCGCCATTTCAAGCCTGCGTAGAATGCTGCTGAATTGGCCCAACCCGCCGGAAAATACGCGACATATTATTGAACAGGTTTTGGCCGCGCTGGCTCATCCTAATACCGATATGTACACCGTGGCGCGCATTATTGCCCCACTCGCGCCAGTCGATGAGTATGATTATCGACACCGCGCCTTCTGGTCCCGGCTACAGTATTTTTGTCGTATTTATCTGCGCAACAGTCGCTGGATCAAAACCCTTGAAGACGCGACGCCTGTGACTGAATTCTCCGTGCCCGCGAGTCCTTCGCTGACACGACATACCGACAATCTTGAGGCACTGTGGAGCGGATTTCGCACCTTCTGCGCCCTGATGCTGGTTGGCGCGTGGAGCATCGCCACTCAATGGGAATCGGGTAGCGTGGCCTTGACGCTGGCTGCAATCAGTTGCGTGCTTTATTCCGTCGCCACCTCCCCGTTTAACTCTCTCACGCTGCTGCTGCGCACGCTGGTGTTGCTTTCGCTCTTCAGCTTTGTGGTGAAATTTGGGTTGATGGTTCAGATAACCGACCTGTGGGAATTTCTGTTATTCCTGTTCCCGCTGCTCACCACAATGCAACTCCTGAAATTGCAAATGCCTAAATTTGCAGGATTATGGGGACAGCTGATCGTCTTTATGGGGTCATTTATCGCAGTGACGAATCCGCCGGTCTATGATTTTGCAGATTTTCTGAATGATAATCTGGCGAAAATTCTGGGTGTTGGCCTGGCATGGCTGGCGTTTGCTGTACTGCGACCAGGATCTGATGCGCGTAAAAGTCGACGACATATCCGTGAATTACGACGGGGTTTCGTTGACCAGCTCAGCCGCAAGCCGCACCTTCGCGAAAATGAATATGAGTCATTGGTTTACCATCACGTGAGTCAGTTAAACAGCAGTCAGGATGAATTATCCCGTCGCTGGCTACTGCGCTGGGGCGTCGTGCTGCTGAATTGCTCACATGTCGTGTGGCAGTTGCGCGCGTGGGAAACGCGTTCAGATCCGCTTTCGCAGGTGCGGGATGTGTGCATTACCTTGCTGCGGGATGTGATGAGTGAACGCGGTGTTCAGCAACGACCGCTGGCGGTAACGCTTAACGAATTGCAACGAATTTGCGATACCCTCGCGCGCCACCATCAGCCGGCAGCGCGCGATCTGGCGTCAATCATCTGGCGGTTACACTGCTCGCTTTCACAGCTGGAACAAGCACCGCCACCCGGCACGATTGCCGATCAAATCACGCCACAGGCATAACGCGCCCCGCCGCCGCCCAACGGTTTAGGCTGATCGGACATGTTATCGCCGCCAACGTGGATCATCAGCGCTTTGCCTTTTACGTCATCGAGCTTTTTCAGCCGCGGCGCAACAACAGCCTCTGTCGCTTTCCCGTCATTATTAACCACTAATACAGGAAGATCGCCGGTATGCCCCATGCCTTCTGGCCCTTCATGTTTGGCCGTTTGGTGAGGATCTAAATGACCGCCAGCCGCTTCTGCCGCAGACGCTTTTCCGTCTTTAAGCGCAGGCTGACAACTGCCTTTGGCATGAACATGAAAACCATGTTCACCGGGAGGGAGAGCCTTGAGATTGGGCGTAAACTCCAGCCCTTTGTCGGTTTCAGTAATGTTTACTGTCCCGATAGACTGGCCTATTCCCTGAGAGGTGACGAGATTTATTTCAACTTCATCGCTGGCTGCCTGTGCGCCTGCACACACAAGCAGCGCGATTGCTGCCAGAGCAAAATGCTTCATGAGACCTCCACGGGTTATTTTTGCCCCTTAAGTTTATACCAGGGGCAACGTTTTCACCGGAAAGTCGCCAATAAACGTTATTAAGGTACGTCGTAACCCAGCGCTGCTTTACGAATTCGGAACCATTGCTGACGCGTCATCTGCAGCTCTTCAGCCGCGATAGCCGAACGCACGCGCTCAATTTTGCCCGAGCCGATAATCGGCAGCGGTTGAGAAGGCAAGCGCATGATCCAGGCGTACACGACTTGCTCAATGCTTTCGGCGTTGAGTTCACGGGCAACGGTCTGGAGCTCATCACGTAACGGCTGGAAAGCGTCGTCATTGAACAGACGGCCACCGCCGAGACAAGACCACGCCATAGGCCGAATACGCAGCTGTTGCAGCTGATCGAGCGTGCCATCAAGCAGCAGTGGCTGGTGTACCGGGGAGATTTCAACCTGGTTGGTCGCGAGCGTAAACGGTAAACGGGACTGAAGCAGCGAGAATTGCGCAGGGGTAAAGTTGGATACGCCAAAGTGACGCACTTTTCCGCTCTGGTGCAAATTGAGGAACGCGGCAGCGACTTCATCGGCGTCCATCAACGGGTCTGGACGGTGGATCAGCAGCAGATCAAGGCGGTCGGTCGCCAGATTCATCAGCGACTGCTCGGCACTTTTGATGATGTGATCGCTGTCAGTGATGTAATGCCCCAGCGCATTGTCCGGATTCGCCGTAGTCGCGATGCCGCATTTAGTGACAATCTCCATACGTTCACGCAGCGCAGGCGCTAACTTCATCGCCTCGCCAAACGCGGCCTCACAGAGATAACCGCCATAAATATCAGCATGATCGACGGTGGTGATCCCCAGGTCGAGATGTTCCTCAATGAAACTCACCAGCTGGCGCGGGGACATATTCCAGTCCATTAAGCGCCAGTAACCCATGACAAAACGTGAAAACTCCGGGCCCTGCGGGGCAAGGGCAATGCGCTGAACCATAACAATTTCCTCAAGGAAGTAATGTCATGAGTATACGCATTAACACCGCTAAAAAAGTGAAGGTTGCTGGGGTTCTTCGGTTTCGGAAGGTTTGTTTGCGCGTAATTTACGCAACAAACGCTGACGGCACAGGCGGATCACGTCCTGCTTCTGCGCATCGCTCATCTTTTGCCAGTTAAAACGTTCGTCACGACTGCGCATGCAGCCCCGGCAAAAACCGCGTTCATCCGACTGACAAATGCCCCGGCATGGGCTCTGGACGGGGAAAAACTCCAGCTGCTCTGCCACACATACCTCCTAGACTCTTCTCATCTACAGTGAAGCCGCTAAACGCCACGGCCGCAAGGAATTTACGGAGAAATGTGGCATTAAGGTTTCACTAATCTTCACTCCCTATACTCATCTCATCAATAAAACAGTTGGTTTCTCAATGATGTGGTCAGTGAAAAAGTTACAGTGTAGCGATTTAACCTTCACCCTGGGCTGTGCCCTGTTTTTTACCCTCGTTAATGCGATGTTCATTAGCCGTAGCTGGAGCATTATCGCGCCTGCACATTTGCATGACCTGTTATTCGCCGCATCGGTGCCTCTGGTGCTGTTTTGCGGGTGGGTGATCGTTTTTAGCGTGATAGGTCTCCCTTTTATCCGCAAGCCCTTGCTCATTTTGCTCGCGTTGGGATGCGCTGGTGCAACTTACTTTATGCATACCTACGGCGCGGTTATCGATAAGAACATGATGGTAAATGTTTTCGAAACGAACTCGCAGGAAGCCACCGCGCTGGTGACACCGCAGATGCTGCTGTGGATTGCAGGCATTGGCCTGATCCCCTCCATCGCGTTGCTGTTTATTCGTGTTCGTTCCGGTAAATGGTGGTACACGCTGCTGATGCGTTTTGCCGCCTTCCTCGGCGCGTTAATGGTCATTATCCTGGTAGCCTCTGTGTTTTATAAGGACTACGCCTCGCTGTTTCGCAACAACAAAAGCATTGTCAAAATGGTCACCCCGGCCAATTACGTCAGCGCAATGATGAAATACAGTCAGGAACGCTGGTTTGCAGGCGACCAAACGCTGGTGCGTATCGGACAAGATGCCCATAAAGGCCCGGCAATCCTTGCCCAGAAGAAAAAGACCGTACTGATCCTGGTGGTGGGCGAAGCGTCTCGCGCAGCAAACTATTCTCTGAACGGGTATGAACGCGACACCAATCCGCAGTTGAAGCAACAAAATGTGATCAATTTCCCGCATGCCTCATCGTGCGGCACAGAAACAGCGGTTTCCGTTCCTTGCATGTTCTCGGGTATGCCGCGTAAAAAATATGACGCCGACTTAGCGCATCATCAGGAAGGGTTGCTGGACGTACTGGCACATGCTGGCGTTAACGTCCTCTGGCGTGAAAATGATGGCGGCTGTAAAGGCGCATGTAATCGCGTCCCGCATACCGACATGACGCAGTGGAAGCTGGATCAGTTTTGCAAAGATAAATCCTGTATTGACGATGTGAATTTCAATCGGCTCGATAACGTGCTGGACGGCCTTAAGCAGGATACCGTACTGGTGATTCACCTGATGGGTAGCCACGGCCCGGCCTACTATCAGCGCTACCCGCGGGCATACAGACGCTTCACCCCAACCTGCGACACCAACCAAATTCAGGACTGCGATCACCAGGCGCTGATAAATACTTATGACAACACCATTCTTTATACGGACAGCGTGCTCGGCAAGGCGATTGACACCTTAAAAGCACGCCAGGCGACGATGAATACCGCCCTGATTTATCTGTCCGATCACGGTGAATCACTGGGTGAGAATGGCGTGTACCTGCACGGCACACCGTATCTGTTAGCACCAGAACAACAAACGCATATTCCCTTTATGTTCTGGCTCTCACCGGACTACGTCAAAAACTTCCGCGTAAATGAGACTTGCTTGCGCGAGCAGGCGGCAAAACAGACCGTATCGCAGGATAATTTATTCTCGACCGCGCTGGGTATGATGAACATAAAATCATCGGTTTATCAGCCACAAATGGACATTCTGACACCGTGTCGCGCATCATGACGCTTGCATTAGACCGAACGGTCTATTAGAGTGACGGCATGAGCAGAAATACTGAACACGATACGCGCGAACATTTACTGGCAACCGGCGAGCAGCTTTGTATGCATCGCGGGTTTACCGGCATGGGTCTTAGCGAGTTGCTTAAAACCGCTGAGGTGCCTAAAGGTTCGTTTTATCACTACTTTCGCTCGAAAGAGGCGTTTGGCGTCGCGATGCTGGAACGGCACTATGCTTGCTACCATCAGCGACTCGCCACTCACTTTTCGTGTGGCGAAGGCAGCTACAGGGAGCGTGTTCTTAACTATTATCAGGAAACACTGAGACAATTTTGCGAGAAAGGCATTATCAGTGGTTGTCTGACCGTCAAACTGTCTGCCGAAGTGTGCGATCTTTCTGAAGATATGCGCACGGCGATGGACAAAGGAGCCAGCGGCGTTATCGCTTTGCTGGCCCAGGCGCTGGAAAAAGGTCGCGATGAAAAAACGCTGAACTTTACCGGTGACGCCCTGACCCAGGCTCAAGTCCTTTATGCGCTGTGGTTAGGGGCAAACCTGCAAGCTAAGATTTCCCGCAGCGCCGTGCCGCTCGAAAGCGCGCTGGCGCATGTGGAAAACAGCATTACGACGCCTGTCGTTTAACAGGCGTTTTTATTTATTAAATCACTAGACGACCGGTCTACTCAGGAGTCACGATGTCAGCAGAAAAATTATTCACCCCACTAAAAGTGGGCGCGGTCACTGCGCCGAATCGCGTATTTATGGCCCCACTCACCCGTCTGCGTAGTATTGAGCCGGGTGATATTCCTACCCCGCTGATGGGTGAATACTATCGCCAGCGCGCCAGCTCGGGCCTGATTATCTCCGAAGCAACGCAGATTTCCGCACAGGCTAAAGGTTATGCTGGCGCACCTGGGCTGCACAGCCCAGAGCAAATCGCGGCATGGAAAAAAATCACCGCGGGCGTTCATGCTGAAGATGGTCGCATCGCCGTTCAGCTGTGGCACACCGGTCGTATCTCACATAGCAGCATTCAACCTGGCGGCGAAGCCCCTGTTTCCGCCTCCGCGTTAAACGCTGGCACGCGCACTTCTTTGCGTGATGAAAACGGCCAGGCCATTCGTGTCGACACCTCTACGCCACGCGCACTTGAACTCGACGAAATCCCAGGCATCGTTAACGATTTCCGTCAGGCTGTGGCGAATGCGCGTGAAGCCGGCTTTGATTTAGTTGAACTACACTCTGCACACGGTTATCTGTTGCACCAGTTCCTGTCACCGTCATCCAACCAGCGTACCGATCAGTACGGCGGTAGCGTTGAAAACCGTGCTCGCCTGGTGCTTGAAGTGGTGGACGCCGTGTGTCAGGAGTGGAACCCGGATCGTATCGGTATTCGTGTTTCTCCAATCGGTTCTTTCCAGAATGTGGATAACGGTCCAAACGAAGAAGCTGATGCACTGTATCTGATCGAAGAGCTGGCAAAACGCGGGATCGCGTATCTGCATATGTCCGAGCCAGACTGGGCAGGCGGCGCGCCGTACTCTGATGCATTCCGTGAAAAAGTCCGTGCGCGTTTCCAGGGTGTGATTATCGGTGCAGGCGCCTACACGCCTGAGAAAGCGGAAGATTTAATTAACAAAGGTTTGATCGACGCGGTGGCATTTGGTCGCGATTACATCGCGAACCCTGACCTGGTGGCACGTCTTGAGCGTAAAGTGGAATTGAACCCGCAGCGCCCTGAGAGCTTCTACGGCGGCGGCGCTGAAGGCTACACCGACTACCCTTCTTTATAATCCCTCTGCTGTCCATTGATAGCGGCGATGATTCGCCGCTATACTAAAACATCGTTTCTGTTCAAAAAGATAAGCCATTGAGTTGGTTAAGAGGAAATTATGCGCCTACTTCACACCATGCTGCGCGTTGGCAACCTGCAACGTTCGATCGATTTCTACACAAACGTTTTGGGGATGCAGTTGCTGCGCACCAGCGAAAACCCGGAATATAAATATTCACTGGCGTTTGTGGGCTACGGTCCGGAAAGCGATGAAGCCGTTATCGAGCTGACCTATAACTGGGATGTCGACAGCTATGAGCTGGGCACGGCGTACGGCCATATCGCGCTGGAAGTGGATAACGCCGCTGAAGCCTGCGAACGCATCCGCAGCAACGGCGGTAACGTCACTCGCGAAGCCGGTCCGGTAAAAGGCGGCACCACGGTCATTGCCTTCGTTGAAGATCCAGACGGTTATAAAATCGAACTGATTGAAGCCAAAGACGCTGGTCGCGGTCTGGGCGATTAATCCCTCCGGGCGCATTTTGCGCCCGTTGTTTTACTGCATCCCCTCTCAAAATTTGCCATAATGCGCACTGCTTTTTTTCCCCTTGTAAGAGACCCTGATGTCCGATAACGCTCAACTTACCGGTCTGTGCGACCGTTTTCGTGGTTTTTATCCTGTTGTTATTGATGTTGAAACAGCCGGATTTAACGCTAAAACCGATGCGCTGCTTGAGATTGCTGCCATCACGCTGAAAATGGATGAACAGGGCTGGCTTACACCGGACACCACGCTACATTTCCATGTTGATCCTTTCGAAGGTGCCAATCTTCAACCCGAAGCGCTGGCTTTTAACGGCATCGATCCGCATAACCCACTGCGCGGCGCGGTAAGCGAATATGACGCGTTGCACGCCATCTACAAAATGGTGCGCAAAGGGATGAAGGACAGCAATTGCAATCGCGCGATCATGGTGGCGCACAACGCTACATTCGATCACAGCTTTATGATGGCGGCCTCTGAACGCGCATCACTGAAACGCAACCCGTTCCACCCGTTTGTGACCTTCGACACCGCCGCGCTGAGCGGCCTGGCGCTGGGGCAAACGGTGCTGTCTAAAGCCTGTATCACTGCGGGCATTGATTTTGACGGTACGCAGGCGCACTCCGCGCTGTACGATACGGAACGCACGGCGGAATTATTCTGCGAAATAGTGAACCGCTGGAAACGCCTTGGCGGCTGGCCACTGCCGATGGCCGAAAGCGATAGCGAGGAATAAAAAAAAGCGACCGGATGGTCGCTTTTTTATGTCTGGTGCAAAAATTATTCTGCGTCAGGTTCTTCGGTTTTGTACTTCGCCGCGGTTTCTTTGATCAACTGCTGCAGTTCGCCACGCTGATACATTTCGATCAGGATGTCGCAACCGCCAACCAGCTCACCATCAACCCACAGCTGCGGGAACGTTGGCCAGTTCGCATATTTTGGCATTTCAGCGCGGATATCCGGGTTCTGCAGAATATCAACGTAAGCAAAACGCTCGCCACAGGCTGAAAGCGCCTGCACGGCTTGTGCGGAAAAGCCGCAGCTTGGGAGCTTTGGAGAACCTTTCATGTACAGCAGAATCGGGTTTTCAGCGACCTGGCGCTGAATTTTTTCAATAGTCGTGGTCATTTCTTGCTTCCTTATACTTCTGTTACGGCAATCGTCTGACATTGTAGCGGTTCAGACCAATATCGGAAAATAACATTTTTGTCACGTTTATATATCTTAACGTGTGTCTGCTGAAGTTGCATTCGCAATATAGTTTAACCCTGCGTTGTCTGTGGCCTTGCTCATAGTGTGAGCAAAAGCGCTTCAGTTTGGCGAAAATCTTTGCACTTGCTAGCGAAACGCGATTTTAGATCTAAAAAGAGACTTAACGAATTGGGTTTTTATAGATTAGAATCGACGGGCTTTGTAAATCACACGCAGGTATTATTGATGACCTGCTTTAACCAGGGGAATGCCCAGTGGCGCGGATAAATAAAATCTCGATCACGCTCTGTGCTTTACTGTTTACAACACTCTCATTCACGCCTATGGCTAACGCCTCTGAGCAGGCGCGGCATTCGGCCGTACAAAAAACGCATCTGGCGAAAAGCACAGAACGTAAGAAAAAAACCACCAGTAAAAACGAAAAGAAAAAGACAGCGACTCACAAGCAGCAAACCGTTTCCAGCAAGACCAGCAAACCTGCCGCTAAGAAATCCCGCAAAACATCTCGTACCGCCTCAACTCTCGTCACTGAAAAATGCACCGTGCGTAAAGGGCATAAATCAAATTGTCTGAAAGTGGGGAAAACGGCGAAACTCTCAGAAGTGCATAAAGTCCGCGTGCAGAAGGCACAAAAAACGGCCATGAATAAACTGATGGGACAAATTGGCAAGCCTTATCGCTGGGGAGGCACCTCGCCGCGTACCGGTTTTGATTGCAGCGGTCTGGTGTATTACGCCTACAAAGATTTAGTGAAATTCCGTATCCCGCGTACCGCTAACGAAATGTACCATCTGCGTGACGCGGCATCCGTCAATCGTGGTGAGCTGGAAAGCGGCGATCTGGTGTTCTTCCGCACGCAGGGTCGCGGCACCGCCGACCACGTTGGTGTTTATGTGGGCAATGGAAAATTCATTCAGTCCCCACGTAGCGGCCAGGATATTCAGATAACCTCCTTGAGCGAAGATTATTGGGTCCGCCACTACGTTGGCGCTCGCCGCGTAATGACCCCGAAAACCATCCGTTAATCCCTGCCCTGCCGCGCTGTCGGCAGGGTAAGTTCCTCTTTTGCCGACTCTTTCAATTTGCTACTCTATCCTTGCATTCAGTGTGGTTATTGGGTGTATATAAAATAATAAGGAGAGAAGCAATGTCGTTCGAATTACCTGCATTACCGTATGCAAAAGACGCCCTGGTCCCCCATATTTCCGTGGAAACCCTGGAGTACCATCACGGCAAACATCATCAGACCTATGTCACCAACCTGAACAATCTGATCAAAGATACGGCCTTTGAAGGGAAAACCCTGGAAGAGATCGTGCGCAGCTCAGAGGGCGGTGTATTCAATAACGCCGCACAGGTCTGGAATCATACTTTCTACTGGAACTGTCTGGCACCTAACGCAGGCGGAGAACCCACTGGCGAACTGGCAACTGCCATCAACAAGGCTTTTGGCAGCTTTGCAGAATTTAAAGCGAAGTTTACGGATGCGGCGGTTAAAAACTTTGGTGCAGGCTGGACCTGGCTGGTGAAAGAGGCGGATGGCAAACTGGCGATCGTGTCGACATCCAACGCGGGAACGCCGTTGACTTCAGCTGCAACGCCGCTAATGACCGTCGATGTGTGGGAACACGCTTACTATATCGATTACCGTAACGCTCGCCCAAACTACCTGGAGCATTTCTGGGCGCTGGTTAACTGGGAATTTGTTGCGAAGAACTTCGCCGCGTAAAAACGACTCGCAGAAGGGCTAACCCTTCTGCGTTTTTATCACTCGGCTGCGCAAGCGGGTTGCGGTTGTTGACGCCCGGACAAAAGCACCAACAGCAGACCCAGCCCCGCAATAATCGCCCCCATAACCGGAACAAAACTGTATCCCAGCCCAGCGGAAATCACCGCGCCCCCTGCCGCCGCACCAAGCGCATTGCCCAGGTTAAACGCCCCGATATTCACGGAAGATGAAAGCCCAGGTGCTTCGTGCGCCACTCGCATGACACGCATCTGCAACGGCGGTACTACCGCAAACGTCGCAGCACCCCATACCACCATGGCGATAGCGGCACCGAACTCGTTACGTGCCAGCCAAGGAATGGCGACCATGATGACGATCAGTAACGTCAAGAATCCTTTCAATGTACCGCTCACTGAACGGTCCGCCAGCTTGCCGCCCAGATAGTTGCCGAGGGTGAATCCCACACCAATCAACACCAGCATTGCCGTCACAAAGAACGGTGTGGCATGCGTAATGTCGTGCAGCACGGGCGAAATATAGGTATAGAGCGTAAACATAGCTCCAGCGCCCAATACCGTCGTCAACAGCGCAGACAGCACCTGCGGACGGAGCAGAACCGACAGCTCTTTGCGCACGTCGGGACGCTCGCCTGCCCCGCCTTTCGGCAACGAGAAGAACAGCGCGATCATCGCCACGACACCCAGCATCGCTGTCGCAAGGAAAGACATACGCCAGCCGATGACTTCACCCAGCCAGGTGGCCGCCGGCACGCCGCCAATATTCGCAATCGTTAGCCCCATAAACATCGTGGCGACCGCGCTCGCCTGTTTGTGCTTGGGTACCACGCTTGCGGCCACTACCGACCCCAGGCCAAAGAATGCGCCGTGATTGAGGCTTGTCAGAATGCGCGACAACAGGAGGGTGGTGTAGTCCGGAGAGAGCGCCGAAAGCACATTACCCAGCGTGAAGATGGCCATCAGAAAAATAAGCGCATTACGACGCGCGCGATGGGAAAGCAGTAACGTCATCAGGGGTGCGCCGATCATCACGCCAATGGCATAAGCACTGATCAGCATGCCCGCCGCAGGAATAGAAACGTCAACCCCTTTAGCGATAACCGGTAAAAGCCCCATTGGGGAAAACTCGGTGGTGCCGATCCCAAATGCGCCAATCGCAAGGGCCAGCAGTGGAAAATTGATTTTCATTCATTAACTCCGGATACCGTGCCTTTATGCGACACAGAAAAACATGCCGAAAGCATGACAGCAATCACAAAAAATGAGAAGTTAACAAATTGGCAAAAGATTATTGTCGGGAGAGTAACAATGAAAGGAAGAAAACGAGGGAGAAGGCTCTCCCCCGCCTGAATCAGTGCAGAATAGCTGTAAAACTTGCCGCAACAATCAAACCCAGCACGATAATCGTGGTCGTTAACGAAAACTTAAGATCGGTATTCATCAATTTTTCTCCTTTTAATCCCCACATGAAAAGTGAGCTTGCTCATTTTTACACAGTTTACCTCAAAAATCTTCCTGGATTTAGGCTGATAACCGTTTTTGCGCTTCCCCTTTTCATCAAGATAAGACAAAATTCCACGCTAAATTTATAAGCGTACCGGCCACTGACCCCCTCCTGACGTCCTGTGTCGTTTTCCCGGCGTATCGCAATTCAATTTGCGAGATTAGGGTGAGAGAAGGCAAACGTTTACCTCTCAATTTATCAGGAGCTTAGGATATGGTCTGGAGTGACAGCTAATGGCAACAATTAAAGATGTAGCGAAACGCGCAAACGTTTCCACTACAACCGTATCACATGTAATTAACAAAACCCGTTTCGTGGCGGAAGAGACGCGCAACGCCGTTTGGGCTGCAATCAAAGAATTGCACTACTCACCGAGCGCTGTTGCTCGCAGCTTGAAAGTGAATCACACCAAGTCAATTGGTCTGCTGGCGACCAGCAGTGAAGCGGCCTATTTCGCCGAAATTATCGAAGCGGTTGAGAAAAACTGCTTCCAGAAAGGCTATACCCTGATTCTGGGAAATGCCTGGAACAGTCAGGAAAAACAGCGCGCTTACCTGTCGATGATGGCGCAAAAGCGCGTCGATGGCCTGTTGGTCATGTGTTCCGAATATCCAGAATCCGTGCTGTCGATGCTCGAAGAGTATCGTCATATCCCAATGGTGGTAATGGATTGGGGTGACACGCGCGCTGACTTTACCGATTCCGTTAACGATAACGCCTTCGAAGGCGGTTACATGGCTGGCCGTTACCTGATCGAACGTGGTCATCGCGAGATTGGTGTCATCCCCGGCCCGCTTGAGCGCAACACCGGTGCTGGCCGTCTGGCAGGCTTTATGAAAGCCATGGAAGAAGCGCTGATTACCGTCCCGGAAAACTGGATTGTACAGGGCGACTTTGAGCCAGAATCGGGCTACCGCGCGATGCAGCAGATTGTTTCGCACTCACATCGTCCGACAGCCGTGTTCTGCGGCGGTGATATTATGGCGATGGGTGCGCTTTGCGCAGCCGATGAGCTGGGTTTACGCGTCCCGCAGGATATTTCCGTGATCGGGTATGATAACGTGCGCAACGCTCGCTACTTTACTCCCGCGCTGACGACGATTCATCAGCCGAAAGACTCCCTGGGTGAAACGGCGTTCAACATGCTGATGGATCGTATCGTCAGCAAGCGTGAAGAGTCTCAGTCAATTGAAGTCCATCCGCGTCTGATTGAACGTCGCTCCGTCGCTGACGGACCGTTCCGCGATTACCGTCGTTAATCGTTTCTACGGGGCCGGTTATTCCGGCTCCCGTAGCCACTCTCTGTTTAGCGTTTCACTATCACCTAAATAGTCCAGCAGCCAGGCCAGCGCAGGCGACATATCGTTTTGCTGCCATGTCAGGCAACAGGCCGCAACCGGAAACGGATTTTCAAGCTCGAGCGCCACCCATTCTCCGCGATCAATCCGTGGACGCGCGAAATGCACAGGCACCATCCCCACACACAATCCAGCCGACAAACAGGTTGCCGACGATTCCCAGTCTGGCGCGACGACCCGCCGCTGGTTATCAAGCAGCCAGGTGATGCGCTTTGGCAGCGATCGTGACGTGTCCTCCATCACCAGCGACGGCCAGTTGCGCAACACGTCGTCACTCAGCGGGCCTTCCATCGTGGCCAAAGGATGATCGCTTGCCACCACGCAGCGCCAGCTCAATGTTCCCATATCCCGAAAGGCATAGCGGCCCCCGACGGGAATGGCCTGTGTCGCGCCGATCGCCATCTCCACCCTACCGTCGGATAACGCATCCCATACGCCATTAAACACTTCCTGGGACACGCGAAGTTCCACATCCGAGAAATGGCGATAGAAATCGACTACCATCTGCCGCGTCCGTTGAGGTTTAACGATGTTATCCACCGCAATCGAAAGATGACCGCGCCAGCCATTGGCAATCTGCTGGCACTGTTCACGCGTGATCATCATTTTTTTGATAACAGATCGGCCTTCTTTCAAAAACCACACGCCAGCGGGGGTCAGAACGACATCCCGATGACGGCGTTCGAACAGGGGTACTGCCAGCCACTCCTCCATCTGACGTACCGTGTAGCTGACGGCAGAAGGTACGCGATGCAGTTCTTGCGCGGCTCCGCTAAAGCTACCATTTCGGGCGACAGCATCCACAACTTCTAATGAATATTCAGACCACATTTTTTGCCTGCAAAATTTTTGAACGCAACCGCCAAATATTAGCGTTTCACAAGCCAGATTGCACTCCCTACACTCTGCGCCAAAGTACACCTGCCTTCATTAGGAAATGACAATGCAACCCAACAACGGATTCTTAGTCTGGCTCGGCGGTTTGAGCGTGCTGGGCTTTTTAGCCACCGACATGTATTTGCCGGCGTTTGCCGCGATGCAGGAAGACTTGCAGACACCTGCTGCCGCGATCAGCGCAAGCCTCAGCTTGTTCCTGGCCGGTTTTGCCTTCGCACAGCTGCTGTGGGGACCGCTCTCTGACCGTTATGGCCGCAAACCTATTCTTCTTCTCGGCTTAACCATCTTTGCGCTGGGATGTCTGGGCATGCTGTGGGTGCGTGATGCAACCTGGCTGCTGGTACTGCGCTTTGTGCAGGCGTTTGGCGTGTGTGCTGCCGCAGTGACCTGGCAGGCGCTGGTCACCGACTACTATCCCGCATCCCGCGTTAACCGTATTTTTGCGACCATCATGCCGCTCGTGGGGCTTTCACCGGCGCTGGCGCCGCTGCTCGGGAGCTGGATTCTGGTGCATTTTGACTGGCAGGCGATCTTTGCCACGCTGTTTATCATCACCCTGGTTCTGATGTTGCCCGCGTTTGCGCTTAAGCCCGCTCAAGCCAAACCTGTCGAGAACAATGCGGTACGTGTCACCTTTATGTCACTGCTGCGTTCCCGCGCTTATCGTGGAAATGTGCTGATTTACGCGGCCTGTTCCGCGAGCTTTTTTGCCTGGCTCACTGGCTCACCGTTTATTCTGCACGACATGGGTTACACTCCTGCAGTGATTGGCCTGAGCTACGTACCGCAGACCATCGCGTTCCTTGTCGGCGGCTATGGCTGTCGCGCAGCGCTGCAAAAATGGCAGGGTCAACAGATGCTGCCCTGGCTGTTGGTGCTGTACGCGCTGAGCGTTATCGGCACCTGGGCTGTCGGGTTTATTCCAAACGTCGGCCTGGCTGAAATCCTAATCCCGTTCTGCGTGATGGCCGTCGCCAACGGCGCTATTTATCCGATCGTGGTTGCCCAGGCGTTGCGTCCGTTTCCTCATGCAACGGGTCGTGCTGCGGCATTACAAAACACGCTGCAATTGGGTCTGTGTTTCCTCTCAAGCCTCATTGTCTCGGCATTGATCGCAACGCCATTGATGACGACCACCAGCGTGATGCTGGTGACGGTCGCGCTCGCCGCACTCGGCTATCGCATGCAAGTTTCAGCCACTGAAAATATACAAGATGGAACGGCGGTAGAATCGTCACAAGCATAGTCGTGGACGTAATTTTGTGATTTACAAGTACTTAGGCTGCTAACAACTTTCAGTTGAATGCGTGATTTTTGAAGCCTATACTAAATTTGGTTCATATAAATACGATAAATATTATCTGTTAACGGGAGCCGGAGTGCTCCCGTTTTACCATGGAAGGCTTTTCGGCAAGGGTTATCCCCCTTCCTCTGTTCTACGTCGGATACTAGCCTCACGGATAATTCCGTGAGACTTCTCACAAACCATAAAAAGCGGCTACGCTGTTTGAAGGTTCTGATCACATCAGGTGATGGAGAAGCTATGAGTTCATCGTGCATAGAAGAAGTCAGCCTTCGGGACGACAATTGGTCCCGAATCGTGAGTGAGTTATTGAGTCGCGCGGGCATTACCGTCAACGGGCCCGCCCCTTCTGATATTCAGGTCAAACATCCCGATTTTTTTAAGCGCGTGTTACAGGAGGGATCGCTCGGATTGGGCGAAAGCTTTATGGACGGCTGGTGGGAGTGTGAGCGGCTGGATGTTTTTTTCAACAACGTGCTGCGCGCCGGCCTTGATAGCCAACTCCCTCACCATCTGAGAGACACTTTACGCATCGCCTCTGCCCGCCTGTTTAATCTGCAAAGTAAAAAGCGGGCGTGGATTGTCGGGAAGGAACATTACGATCTCGGTAATGATCTGTTCACGCGGATGCTCGACCCCTTGATGCAGTATTCTTGCGCTTACTGGAAAGACGCCTCGACGCTTGAGGAGGCACAGTTAGCCAAACTCCACCTCATCTGCGAGAAATTACAGCTACAACCCGGCATGCGCGTGCTGGATATTGGCTGCGGCTGGGGAGGACTGGCGTATTACATGGCCAAAAATTACGGTGTCAGCGTGGTGGGCGTGACCATTTCTGCCGAACAGCAAAAAATGGCGCAGGACCGCTGCCAGGGTCTCGATGTCACCATTTTATTGCAAGATTACCGTGATCTTAACGACCAGTTTGACCGCATTGTCTCTGTTGGGATGTTTGAACACGTCGGCCCCAAAAATTACGATACCTATTTCGCGGTCACCGATCGCAATCTCAAGCCAGACGGCGTGTTCCTTCTCCACACAATCGGTTCCAAAAAAACGGACCATACTGTCGATCCGTGGATCAATAAATACATTTTCCCGAATGGCTGTCTCCCCTCAGTCCGCCAGATTGCGAAGGCCAGCGAGCCTCATTATGTGATGGAAGACTGGCATAATTTTGGCGCGGATTACGATACCACGTTGATGGCCTGGCACGCCCGCTTCCAGGCCTCGTGGCCTGACATTGCTGATAATTATTCAGATCGTTTCAGGCGGATGTTTAGCTATTATCTGAACGCTTGCGCGGGGGCTTTTCGCGCCCGTGATATCCAGCTGTGGCAGATTGTGTTTAGCCGGGGTGTAGAGCACGGCCTGCGCGTGCCGAGATAGTTATCACGCGTATAAGGCACAATTGAAAAATCCGGAAATGATCACCATTTCCGGATTACTCACGCTGGCGTTAATAAACCGTCCACACGGGTGGTAGAGATTAAACGTACTGAATCATTCTTCCGAGCCGAATTGAGTTGCCGCTTGTTTCGCAGCCAGTACGCGTTCTACGGTGTCGACTACAGCCTGCGTTTGCGGATCAATTTCGATATTGATGCGATGACCGATCTTTTTGTTGCCAAGCGTGGTGCGCTGCAGCGTTTCTGGAATTAAATGCACACAGAAACGCGTTGGAGTCACTTCGCCAACCGTCAGGCTAATCCCATCAACACCAATAAACCCCTTATACAAAATGTATTTCATCAGGGTGGGATCCTGGAGCTTAAACCAGATCTGACGGTTGTTTTCAGACGTGAGGATTTTTGAAATCTCAGCAGTGGTCATAATATGACCTGACATTAAATGACCGCCAATTTCATCGCTAAATTTCGCCGCGCGTTCAACGTTTACCGAATCGCCTTCGACCAACTCGCCCAAATTGGTAATACGCAGCGTCTCTTTCATCAGATCAAAGCTAATACGATTACCGTTAATTTCCGTTACCGTCAGACAGCAACCGTTGTGCGCAACCGATGCACCTGTTTCCAGCCCGTCGAGCATATGATCCGGCAGCTCTACAACATGGGTACGGAAATTGGGTTTCTCATCAATAGACACCAGTTTTGCTGTGCCCTGCACGATACCAGTAAACATGCTTATCACTCCTTTTTTATCCGCGCGGCGTTGACACCGCTTAATCGCATCACAATAACAGCTGGAAAAACAGGTTGCCAGTGAAGCGCATTTTCTGGCGATTTTTTCACTAGATAAAAGAATAAACCCCGCTACAATAGCTGGCATCCCCCCTGCATTTTCTTCTTGCTGCCAGTTATGGCGGGTTTTGTAGTCTTTCAAATAACAACAATATAAAAGGTGTTCACGTGCAGAAGTACATGCTAGAAGCGCGGCAGTTATTAGCACTGGCAATACCAGTGATCATCGCGCAAGTCGCTCAAACCTCAATGGGATTCGTGGATACGGTGATGGCCGGCGGATACAGCGCCACCGATATGGCTGCCGTGGCGATCGGTACCTCTATCTGGCTCCCGGCAATTCTTTTTGGCCACGGCCTGCTGCTCGCGCTGACGCCCGTTATTGCGCAGTTGAATGGGTCAGGACGTCGCGAGCGTATCGCCCATCAGGTGCGTCAGGGTTTCTGGCTCGCCGGTTTTGTCTCCATTCTGGTTATGGTTGTACTGTGGAATGCGGGCTACATCATTCGCTCCATGGATAACATCGATCCCGCTCTTGCGGATAAATCCGTCGGCTATTTACGCGCTCTGCTGTGGGGCGTGCCAGGCTATTTGCTCTTCCAGGTCGCGCGAAATCAATGCGAAGGTTTGGCCAAAACCAAACCCGGTATGGTCATGGGCTTTATCGGGCTGCTGGTCAACATCCCGGTCAACTACATCTTCATTTATGGCCATTTCGGCATGCCTGAACTGGGAGGCGTCGGCTGCGGCGTGGCAACCGCAGCCGTATATTGGGTCATGTTCTTTAGCATGATTTCCTATGTGAAGCGCGCACGTTCCATGCGTGACATCCGCAATGAAAAACGCTTCAGCAAACCTGATATGGATGTTCTCAAGCGTCTGACACAGTTGGGTTTACCTATCGCGCTGGCGCTATTTTTTGAGGTGACTTTGTTTGCCGTTGTCGCTCTGCTGGTTTCACCGCTGGGCATTGTGGATGTTGCAGGGCACCAGATCGCGCTGAATTTCAGCTCGCTGATGTTTGTTCTGCCTATGTCGCTGGCGGCCGCGGTGACGATTCGCGTTGGCTATCGCCTGGGACAAGGATCAACGCTCGATGCACAAACTGCCGCGCGCACGGGATTGGGTGTGGGAGTGTGTATGGCGCTCTGCACGGCACTTTTTACCGTCGCCCTGCGCGAGCAAATCGCCCTGCTGTATAATGACAATCCGGAAGTGATTACCCTTGCGTCGCATCTCATGCTGTTAGCCGCGATATATCAGCTCTCGGATTCCATTCAGGTTATCGGCAGCGGTATCCTGCGTGGCTATAAAGATACGCGGTCGATCTTCTTTATTACATTCACCGCTTACTGGGTTCTGGGATTGCCAACCGGTTATATTCTGGCACTAACAGATCTGGTCGTTGATCGCATGGGACCGGCCGGATTCTGGATGGGATTCATCATCGGTTTAACGTCCGCCGCTATCCTGATGATGCTGCGGATGCGTTTCCTGCAACGTCAGCCGTCCAGCGTCATTTTGCAACGCGCAGCACGCTAAACCGCAGATAGCCGCCTGCGGGCGGCTATTTTCTCTTCACTTTGCGCGGTAATTCCGCAATCGCGTGAAATACGAAAGAAAATTGCGATTTCTCTCTTGCCTGTTCTCCCCGGTGCCGCTAATATTCGTCCCCGTTGTCCCAGACAACACGTTGCGTTCATAGCTCAGTTGGTTAGAGCACCACCTTGACATGGTGGGGGTCGTTGGTTCGAGTCCAATTGAACGCACCATTTTGCGTCCGTAGCTCAGTTGGTTAGAGCACCACCTTGACATGGTGGGGGTCGGTGGTTCGAGTCCACTCGGACGCACCATTTCAGCTCTGAAATGGTGCACATTCCTTCTTTTGAATCCTGATTCATCCCTCTGCTAAATTCCTCCTTTCGTTTCATTTGCTCATTACCCGTTTTCTACCACAATTATTCTGCATGGCCGTTATTTCCCATGGAGTCGGTACAATAAAACAGGTAAGTCACGATGAAAAAAATTGCGATAATTGGGGCCGGGCCTACGGGCATCTACACGTTTTTCTCTTTGCTCAGACACAAGACGCCGCTTTCAGTGACAATCTATGAGCAAGCCGAAGAAGCCGGTGTTGGGATGCCGTACAGCGATGAAGATAATTCCAGGATGATGCTGGCCAATATCGCCAGCATAGAAATTCCGCCGCTTTTCTCTACCTATATCGACTGGCTGCGAACTCAGGGTACCGCGCACCTCGCCCGCTACGGCGTCGATAAATCGTCCCTTCATGTCCGACAATTCCTGCCGCGTATTCTGCTCGGCGAGTATTTCCGCGATCAGTTTCTGGAACTCGTTCAACAAGCCAGGAAAACAGGGTTTGAGGTCAACGTGATCGAGTCATGCCAGGTGACTGACCTCGAGGCGTTGCCAGACGGCGTCACAGTATGGGCAGAAAATCAGTCCAGTCCTGAGGTTTTCGACCTCGCGGTTATCGCCACCGGGCACGTCTGGCCTGAAGATGAAACCTCTACGCGCGCCTTCTTTCCCAGCCCCTGGTCCGGTCTGATGGCGGCGGACATCCGCGCCTGTAATGTCGGTATTTTAGGAACCTCGCTGAGTGGCCTGGATGCCGCAATGGCCGTCGTCATTCAGCATGGCACATTCACTGAAACAGATAATCACTGTGTGACCTTCCGCCTGGATGAAGGGAGCGAGTCGCTTAACATCGTTCTGGCCTCTCGTTCAGGAATCCTGCCAGAAGCCGATTTTTACTGCCCTATTCCCTATGAACCGTTAACCCTCGCGACCGAACAGGCCATTGAAAAAGAAATCGCAGCGGGCGCAGAAGGCCTTCTGGATCGCGTGTTTGCCCTCATGGTTCAAGAACTTGAACATGCCGACCCGCACTGGAGCCAAACCGTCGCACTCAACACACTGAATGCTGACAGTTTTCACGATGCCTGGTTTGCCGAGCGGCACAAGCACGATCCCTTCCGCTGTGCCGAGTCCAACCTTGAGGAAGTCGAACGCAATAAACGCGACAAACGCACGGTGCCCTGGCGCTATACGATTCTGAGGCTGCATGAAGTCGTGCAGGACATTGTTCCGCATCTGAATGAAAAAGACAGAAAGCGTTTTGACGCGGGTCTCGCACGCGTTTTCATCGATAATTATGCGGCCATCCCGTCAGAGTCGATTCGCAGGCTGCTGGCGTTACGCGAGGCAGGCATCATCAGCGTCGTGGCGCTGGGCGCGGATTACGACATGGAGGTGAAAGAGAATCTGACGGTGATTCGAACGCAGGATAAAACGTATGAATTCGACGTGTTTATCGATGCCCGTGGGCAAAAACCGCTGAAGACGAAAGACCTTCCGTTCCCGAGGTTGCGCAAGCAGATTGAGGCAACCGGCGATGCGATTCCGGACGTTGGCGATGATTACACGTTGCTTGAGCCTGAAGATGTTCGCGGGAAAATTGCGTTTGCCGCATTACCCTATCTTATGCATGACCAACCCTTCGTGCAGGGTCTGGTGGTCAGCGCTGAAATTGGGGAGGCCATTGCTCAGGCGGTCAATCGCCAGACATCAAAAACGCGAAAACGGCTGCCGTTTATTGAGATGTGAAGCGGTCTGATTTCGATGCAATCATTTAAAAGGAGCCTGTTAGCATGCTTTGCTACAGCTCTTTTTTATTTTGCGGCGTCTAACGCGGGTTGAAGCGACAAACATGACGTTGCGAAAAGGCATGAAATTCAGGGTGGGATTATTCCCCACCCTGAAACGCCGTACGCTTACTCGAAGTAAACCTGGGGATTATCAGACAGCGACACGAAGCTTTTGCTGTCTTTATCCAGCGCACGAATATCGCCGCTTTCAATATCATAAACCCAGCCGTGCAGGCGGATGGCATTGTTACGCAAGCCAACGGCGACCGACGGGTGCGTTTTGACGTTATTCAGCTGAGCGATGACATTTTCCTGAACCATCGCGTTCACTTTGTCCGTCGGATTATCCCAGGTTTTCTGCTCAACAACCGCTTTCGCGGCATCGGAATAGCGCAACCAGTGGGAGACAGCCGGCATAGGATCAAGATTCGCGTTGTCAGCAATGGCTTTCATCGCGCCGCAGTTGGAGTGACCGCAAATCACGATGTCGGTTACACCCAGCGCCACGACGGCGTACTCAATAGTGGCTGATACACCACCTGGCTCTGGCCCGAACGACGGTACGATATTTCCCGCATTACGAATGACAAAGAGCTGTCCGGGTTCCTGCTGGGTGACCAGTTCGGGGACCAAACGGCTATCCGAGCAGGAAATGAAAAGCGCTTTGGGATTCTGGCTGGACGCTAAACTGCGGAAGAGTTCTTTACGTTGCGGGAAAACCTCTTTTTGAAAGCTGAGAAAACCTTCAATAATATGTTGCATAGCAATGTCTCTTTTATCTGTTTTAGTTTAGGCATGATCTGGATCACGCTCCTGAAGTTTACCCACCGCGCTTCACTTGAGACAAGAAATATATTTCTGACCCGAATGCATCACGATTTCATGCGCGTTCGCATTGATGTTCTGGCGTTCAAACGCGCCGTACAGGCGTTCAAATTTAACAGGGCTCAGGCGACGGACGATCTCCTCAACTACTGCACCCGGCAGCGGCAGCATATTCGGATAGCTCCACATAAACGAGACGCGATCAGCGCCGGGCGTCACCTGCAAAATATCACCGGCGAGCAATACGCCGTCACCCTCGTGCCAGTGCAGCACCGTCCCGCCCGCAAAGTGCCCCCCCAGCCGCAGTAGCCTCACAGTCGGCAGAATATCCAGAACATCCCCGTCCCAAAAATGCAGCGCCGGGCAGTCTCGCATCACCCATTCGCGGTCGCTGGCGTGCAGATAAACCGGCGCGTCGAACGCCGCGGCCCAGTCCTGCATGGTCGTGTAGTAATGAGGATGCGATATCGCAATCGCGCTGATCCCGCCGAGTGCGGTGATCAAAGTTTGAGTTGCGGCATCAAGGTTCGCAATGCAGTCCCAAAGCACATTGCCTTGCGGAGTTCTCAGTAGAAAAGCGCGTTGATTAATTGCGAATTTGGGTACCGTTTTTAGGCTCAGAAGGTGCGGTTCAAGCTGCTGCCATTTATTCGTGTGCGACGTCACTACGGTGTCAAAATCGACCCAAGACTGCCCGCTCACCGGAACATACTGGCGCTCGTCCTCACAAATTTTGCAGCGTTCAACCGTGCCCCGTGACGCGTCATAAGACGTCCCACAGGTTTTGCAGAGAATAATCATGGGCTCTCCCGTTATGTCATCAGGGAAAGAGTATGGCAGGGATTGGCCTTACGTGCGGTGATGTACTTCATCGTCCATTTTTGGCTTATAATGTTCCAGGAACAAAAACGAACAAAGTAGGTAAATGATGGAAATTGATCTCGATAATCTGGTGTTTAACGGACTGGATGAAGCTGAAGAGCGCAACGCTGAACGTCTGGAAGATGCGGACAAAAAAGCGCAGGCGGTTGTGGCTGACGATGATTGCGGCGACGCCTGTAAAATCTAATCTTTCAATATCAAAGCACTGGACTGGTTCCGGTGCTTTTTTATGCATTTATCCAGGCTGTCAATCGCCGGTTGCCCGCGGATCTCATCACGATAATCGCTCGGCGCAGCGCCCATACCCATAACATCCTTTCGCCCTCTTCCTCTTTCATCGGTAGCCAATGCGGCGACACCTCTGCAGTCAGCGTTGTGTAGATACATTCAGGTATCGGCAGCACAGTTCGTTCCAGTAAGTGACGCGCGTCTGGCGTAACTCAGCGTGATGTTTTGTCATGGAACCACTCCGGATCGATGTTCGCGACATCGACGCCGTAAAGACTGGCAATCGGAAGTACCGACTCGATAACACGTTGCGCACTGTTCTCCGCGCGCTCGGATGGGGTTGCAAAGAACCGCCGTAACGTATTCACCCAGTTTTGCATGATTCTGACTCCTCACCGTTTTGTCTGACCTCAGTTAAACACCCGTTTTCGCCACAAAGGAAATACCAATATCGGCAGACGATGTGCGTTATCTGCAAAAGCATTCTTTTCCGCTACTTGTCGATAACACATTGTTCACTAATGCCTTTTTGCATATAGCAAAGAACGATTTCTTATTTGGCGATAGCGAACGCTTATGGGAGCGTAACGGGACAAAACAAAAACAACGGGAAAGCAGAGGAATCTATGGCAACGCACAAAAAACATTATCAGCAGCTCGTACTGGCACTCGGTTTACTGACGGCAGGCGGTATTTTATCGACACAGGCTCAGGCCGATCAGCTCGCGGATATCAAAGCCGCAGGCGTGGTGAAAGTCGCCACTTTTGACGCGAATCCGCCGTTCGGCTCCATCGATGCGAAAACACATGACATCGTCGGATATGACGTTGACTTTGCGAAAGCGCTCGCAAAATCCCTGGGCGTTAAGCTGGAACTGGTGGCGACGAATCCCGCCAACCGCATCCCTTTGCTGCAATCTGGAAAAGCCGATCTTATTGTCGCGGACATTACCATCACCCCGGAACGTGCCCAGGTCATTGATTTCTCAACGCCCTATTTCGTAACCGGTCAGCAATTCCTGGTTCCGGTAAAATCGGCGGATAAACTCGACGATTACAGCAAGGCGCGCATTGGCGCGGTTAAAGGGACCACTGGCGAACAGGCGTTGCATCAGCGTTTCCCGCAATCCCGCGTTCTTTCCTATGATGATATTCCGCTGGCGCTGACCGCGCTGCGAAACGGTAACGTCCAGGCGATCACGCAGGACAGCACCATTCTGGCGGGCTTGCTGGCGCAAGCCCCTGATAAAGCCAACTTCAAAATTTTGCCGGACCTGCTCAGTAAAGAAGAGATCGGCGTCGGCGTGAAAAAAGGCGAAACCGCCCTGCTCAACGTCGTCAACACCGAGCTCGTTAACCTTGAGAAAAGCGGCGAAGCGGCCAAAATCTATGACGTTTGGTTCGGGCCGCAAACCCCTTCACCGCAGCCCCGCGCCTTTAAAATAATAGAAGCCCAGTAAGATGCTCTCAGGTTTATTCTCACGCTCCGCGGCTCGTGCCGCGGATTTTTCACATCTGGAACATGCCAGCGTTGAGTTCCGAAATGTGGTGAAACGCTACGGTGACCATCAGGTGCTTAACGGGATAAATTTCACCGTCGCCCCCGGCGAAGTGGTGGCCATCCTCGGCCCCTCGGGTTCCGGCAAATCCACAATGATTCGCCTCATCAATCAGCTCGAATCCCTGAACGGTGGTGACATACTGATTGATAACAAACCCACGCGCGCGCTGACCGGCACGGCCCTTCGTCAACTGCGAAGCCGTGTCGGATTTGTGTTCCAGCAATTCAACCTATACGCCCATCTCAGCGCGTCTGAGAACATCAGTCTGGCGCTTGAAAAAGTGCACGGCTGGACGCCGCCGCTGGCTCAGGCTCGCGCGCTAGCCCTGCTCGAACATGTCGGCATGGTGGAAAAAGCGCAGCATTATCCGGCACAGCTTTCCGGCGGGCAGCAGCAGCGCGTCGCGATTGCGCGCGCACTGGCGTCCTCACCACAAATTATCCTGTTTGATGAGCCGACATCCGCGCTCGATCCCGAGATGATCGGCGAGGTACTGCAGGTCATGAAATCCCTCGCCCACAGCGGGATCACCATGATTGTGGTAACGCATGAGATGCAGTTCGCTCGTGAGATTGCTGACCGGGTGGTGTTTATTGACGGCGGCGAGATCCTCGAAACCGCCCCGCCAGCGCAATTTTTCCAGCATCCGGAACATCCACGCACCCGCCGTTTCCTGCAAAAAGTGTTAAACCCGCTTCATCAGGAGCAGCCGTAATGCCCGTGCTCGACTGGCAAGGTGTGTTGACCGGACAACCTGTGCAATGGATTTTATCCGGCTTCCTGACCACGTTGTGGGTGACGCTGGCGGGGATGATCATCGCCACCAGCCTGGCGATTCTGTTTCTGTTGTTACGCACGGCTGGCGGTAAAACGGGCAACATCGTCGTTTCCGTCTGGGTGTCGCTGTTTCGCAATACGCCGCTACTGGTGCAACTCCTGTTCTGGTATTTTGCGGCGTGGAATTGGCTGCCGTTTACGCTACGGGATTACATCAATGGCGAACACACCTGGTCTGTTTTACCGGGCGACGTGTGGTGGTTCACGCCTGAGTTTTTATGTTCCGCCTGGGGGCTTGGTGTGTTCACCTCTGCATTTCTGGTTGAAGAGATTGAATCCGGGTTACAGGCCGTTTCGCGCGGGCAGCGGCAGGCAGCGCTGGCGCAAGGGTTTTCCTCATGGCAGATCTTCCGCTTTATCCTGCTCCCGCAAGGCCTGGCGCATGCGTGGCAGCCCGTTGTTGGCCAGTATCTGAACTTAATGAAACTCTCCTCGCTGGCCAGCGGCATTGGCTTTGCCGAGCTGACCTATCAGGTGCGCCAAATTGAAAGTTATAACGCGCATGCGCTGGAAGCCTTTACCGTCGGCACGGTGCTTTACCTGCTGACCGGCGTATTCATGGGGCTGCTGCTGGGCAAACTCGGCCCCTCTTGCGCAAAGCGTATTCAGCGAGCACCAAAAATCACGATTGCCACAGGGAGTGAAAACGCATGATCGCCGGACTGGCTGTGATAACCGATAACCTGGATTATCTGCTGTGGGGGCGGCTTTCCGCGGGCCAGCCCGGGGGCGTGTTGCTGACACTGCTGATGGCGTTGGGCGCGGCTATTCTGGCCCTGCCCACGGGTATAGCACTGGCAAGTCTGGCCTGGCGTTTCCCTGGCATGGTGCGCAAGGTGCTTTATGTTTGGGCCGAAGTGATTCGCGGTATTCCGCTTATCTTTGTAATTTTCTGGATGTGGTATTTGCTGCCGCTGTTAACCGGCGGGGATTTGCCCGGTGCCGTCACCGTTACCTTGGCGCTGGCATGGTTTACCGCGGCGGCGGTGATGCACTCGGTGTTAGCGGGCCTTCGCGCCCTGCCGACCGGGCAATACGAAGCCGCGCTGACGCAGGGTTTTGGCACGCAGCAAACGCTATGGTTAATATTGCTCCCGCAGGTATTCCGCACCATTCTGCCATCGCTTTTGGGGATTTTTATCAGTCTGCTGAAAGACACGTCGCTGGCCTTTATTGTGAACGTTCCGGAGCTAACGACCGTGGCCGGACAGGTCAATAACCGGGTGCAAATTTACCCGGCAGCGATCTTTATCTTCACCGGCCTGGTGTATTACCTGCTTTGCTGCGCCCTGGAGCAAATAGCAAAACGCTGGCGGGCAACCCGGCCAGCGTTTTGAGGGATGTACGTGATGAGAACACTTTCATGCTTACGCGGTGAATACAACCAAGTAGATATTTTTTGGATTTCACAACGCTGTTGATTAAAACATTTTGATTTGATGAATAATGATTCGCACATTTTATTTAAAGGTAAACATGATGTGCGCGTCATTTTTAACGCTGATTTCAGAAGTGGCATCTGAAAATAAATAACGCGGGGTATTACTATTGCAAATCAGAAACGCTGCCAGGATTATCCCGCCAGCGATTTGATGACGGTTTCCATCGCCTGAGTGGTTAACTCGCTGCGCTTGATGCGCTGGTTTGCCAGCGAAGTGCGCAGAACGCCTGCAATAACAATGTGTTTTGGCTCCTGGCCTAAATCGCGCATTTCAAGAACCACTTTGCCTACGACCCGGCACATCTCCTGATACAACGCTTCGTCTTTGGTGATATTGCCCATATTGCTCACTCCATTGGCCTTTTCGCCTAGCTTAAAGGATTCACTGGTTCTATACAAAGAAAAAGCCCGGCACAATGTGCCGGGCTTTTAATAAAAAATAAATGCTTAGTTGTTTACAGGAATAACTGCGCCTTTATATTTGGTGCGGATCCAGTCCTGAATTTCTTTTGAATGCAGTACGCTCACCAGCGCCACGATATCTTTCTTCTTCTCATCGCCACGATGCACCGTAATGATGTTGGCATACGGGTTATTTTCACCGCTCTCGACGGCGATAGGATCGTGAACCGGGTCCAGACCCGCATCGATGGCATAGTTGGCGTTAATCACTACCGCATCGCCTTCGTCATTGTTATACATCTGCGGAAGCAGCGCGGCTTCGACGTTCGGGGTGAATTTCAGTTTTTTCGGGTTTTCAACGATATCGCTGATGCGTGCCGTTACTTTATCAATGCCCGGCTTCAGCTTGATAACGCCTTCTTTCTCGAAGATGGAAAGAATACGACCTTCTTCAGAGACCGCATCACGCATGATGATTTTTCCGCCTTCCGGCAGGTCTTTCAGCGACTTGTATTTTTTCGAGTAAATGCCAATAGGCTCGATGTGGATCGCGCCTGCACTGACGAAATCGTAATCTTTATCCCCAGCATGATCTTTCAGCACGCTGTTCAGGTAAGGAATGTGCTGGAAATAGTTCGCGTCGATGTCACGGCCCGCCAGCGCAGTGTTCGGCAGGATGTAGTCCTGGAACGGTTTGATTTCCAGATCGATGCCCTGTTTTGCCAGAATCGGTTTGGCCTGCTCCAGAATTTCGGCATGTGGCGTGTTGGACGCTCCCACGGTCAGGGTGTCCGCCCAGGATGCAAAACTCAGGGCGCTCAGCGTTGCGGCGGCAATCAGTGTCAGTGTTTTTTTCATGATGTCGTTTCCTGTGTGTTTTTAGTATGTGTAATTTCAGCGTTTATCGAGCAATGAAGTCATGACATCGCCGCAATACTGGATAATGAAAACGATGATTAAAATGGTCACCGTTGCCACCAGCGTGACGTCACCGTGGTTGCGCTGGAATCCTTCCAGATAAGCCAGATTTCCCAAACCGCCTGCCCCGATCACCCCGGCCATTGCGCTGTAGCTCACCAGGGCAATCAGCGTTACCGTGATGCCTGATACCAGCGCAGGGGATGATTCTGGCAATAAAACCCGAAAAATTAAGGTACTCAGTCGTGCACCCATTGAACGCGTCGCTTCGATAACCCCTTTATCCACTTCTCGCAGGGCGATCTCGACCAGGCGCGCATAGAAAGGGGCCGCACCGACAATCAGTGCAGGAAGTGCTGCATTCGCACCGAGAATGGTACCGACAATCGTTTTGGTGAAGGGAATCAACAAAACAATCAGGATGATGAACGGGATAGAACGGAACACGTTCACCACAATCGAGATCACGCTATACAGCGTTCGGTTCTGAAATAACCCGCCGCGCGCGGTTAAAAACAGCGCCAGGCCCAGTGCAATGCCGAGCACAAAAGTCGCGATCCCGGACAGTGCGGTCATGTACAACGTTTCCAGCGTCGCCGCCCAGAGTTGATCCCATTTCAGATGCGGGAAAAGTGTTTCAGCCATGCTTAATTACCTCACCATCAATATCGCTGTGCTTCAGGTCGGCGAGGATATTGTTCAATTGTTCTTCTGTCGCCACCACGTGCAGCCAAAGCTGGCCAAACACACCGTGGGCGGTTTGTGTCATTTTGCCGTGCAGGATATTAAACGGCAGACCGTAACGCAGCGTCAGCTCACCGACAATCGGCTTGTGTGTGCTGTGCCCGGTAAACGTCAGCTTAATGACGGTGCCTTCAAGTTCATTTGCCAGCTCCGGGTTGAATGCCTCCTCCTCGTGATACTGACTCACCTGGCGTACGAACTGCCGGGTAATCGGTTTTTGCGGATGCGTGAAGACGCTCAGGACGTCGCCCTCCTCCACCACCTGACCATTTTCCATTACCGCCACGCGGTCGCAGATTTTGCGCACAACGTGCATCTCATGGGTAATCAGCACAATCGTCAGCTTGAAACGACGGTTAATGTCGAGCAGCAAATCAAGGATCTGATCGGTCGTCTGCGGGTCGAGCGCAGAGGTCGCCTCATCGCACAGCAACACATCCGGGTTATTAGCCAGCGCACGCGCAATGCCGACGCGCTGCTTTTGCCCGCCGCTCAACTGGGACGGATAGGCATTCTCCCGTCCTGTCAGGCCCACCAGCTCCACCAGTTCAGCCACCCGCGCCGTAATTTTGTTTTTCGGTACGCCCGCGATTTGCATGGAAAAGGCAATATTCTCATTGACCGTACGCGACCACAGCAGGTTGAAGTGCTGGAAAACCATGCTGATTTTCAGTCGCGCCTGGCGCAATGCTTCGCCTTTCGCCGATGAGATGTCATGGCCGTTAATCGTCACATTGCCGGACGTCGGTTTTTCCAGACCGTTCAGCAGGCGAATCAGCGTACTTTTTCCGGCGCCGCTATAGCCAATAATTCCGTAAATCTGTCCCTGCTCAACCGTCAAATTGACGTTATCAACAGCGGTGAGCGACACTTTCCCGTTGTCAAAAACCTTCGAAATATTCCTGAGAACAATCATTATTTTACTTATCCGTTACGCATATAGCGGTTTAGCAGTATGGATGTCCAAACGATAATAAACAGACGTTATCATGATTTAAATGAACAAAATAGTCTTTCTTATAACCTCCAGAAATATGTAGCGTGGCAACTGGGCGCAGGAGGATTAGCTTATTTTCAGCAATGATTATCTATCAGATGCATATGTGACGGCGTAGCTAACCCAAAAACGCGCATTTTTGCAGCATTTTGCGCTTAGATAGCCATCCTCCCATCTGGAGCACTTGACGGCTTGCAGTCCTTACCGCTAAAAACGTTATTTATATTACTTTCCGTTCTATAAGGCAGTGAAACGTTCTTTATTGAGTAGATTTCACAGTCCTATCATCCAGCCATGTTCCTTTTCTGGAAAAGACCATGGCGATTTATCACTCCGTTACCGAACTGATCGGCCGCACGCCGATGATTCAGCTTCATAAACTGAATACCGGTCCGTGCTCACTCTTTTTAAAACTCGAAAACCAGAATCCCGGCGGCTCCATTAAAGACCGCGTGGCGCTGTCGATGATTAATGAAGCCGAGCGTAAAGGTCTGCTCGCACCGGGCGGGACCATTATTGAAGCCACCGCCGGAAACACCGGGCTGGGGCTGGCGCTGATTGCCGCGCAAAAAGGCTATGCCTTAATTCTGGTCGTCCCCGACAAAATGAGCCGCGAAAAAATCTTCCATCTCCGTGCGCTGGGTGCGCACGTTGTGCTGACGCGGTCCGACGTGAATAAAGGTCATCCGGCCTATTACCAGGATTACGCCCAGCGGCTGGCAGAGGAGACGCCAGGCGCATTTTATATTGACCAGTTCAATAACGAGGCGAATCCGCTGGCTCATCGCACCTCCACCGCGCCGGAGCTGTTTGAACAACTTGGCGGCAGCATTGACGCCATTGTGGTTGGCGTAGGATCGGGCGGGACGCTTGGCGGGTTGCAGGCGTGGTTTGCCGAGCACTCGCCACACACCGAGTTTGTCCTCGCCGATCCGGCCGGATCGGTGCTGGCCGAGCAGGTGGAGTCCGGTCGTTATCAGGAAGCGGGGTCGTGGCTGGTGGAAGGCATCGGCGAGGATTTTATTCCGCCGCTGGCTCACATCGAAGGGGTGCACCAGGCGTATCGCGTGACCGATCGGGAAGCGTTTGCCACTGCGCGCGACCTGTTGAAAACCGAAGGTATTCTGGCCGGCTCCTCGAGCGGTACGTTGCTCGCGGCGGCGCTGCGATACTGCCAGACGCAAACCACACCCAAACGGGTAGTGACGTTTGCCTGCGACAGCGGCAACAAATATCTGTCGAAAATGTTTAATGACGACTGGATGCGCCAGCAAGGACTGATCGCGCGTCCTCGAGCGGGCGATCTGTCTGACTACATTGCGCTGCGCCATGACGAAGGGGCCACCGTGACCGCCGCGCCCGATGACACGCTCGCCACCGTTCTGGCGCGAATGCGCCTGTATGACATTTCTCAGCTTCCGGTGCTGGAGAACGGTCAGGTTGTCGGCATCGTCGATGAATGGGATCTGGTCAGCCATATCGCGGGAGACGAAGCGCGTTTCGCCCTGCCCGTGACGCACGCCATGACCCGTCACGTTGAAGTGCTCGATAAACATTCGCCAGAGAGCGCGCTGAAGCCGATTTTCGATCGCGGCCTGGTCGCCGTCATTAATGACCGTGACCGTTTTCTCGGTCTGATAACGCGCAGCGATGTCCTTACCGTCTGGCGCAACCGTCTACAACAATAAGGAGAACACCATGAAAACACTGGCCACGTTAAGCGTCCACAGCGGCGAGTTTCACGATCAGCACGGCGCGGTGATGCCGCCGATTTATGCCACATCAACATTTGCGCAACCGTCACCCGGCAATCACACCGGATACGAATATTCACGCAGCGGCAATCCGACCCGCTATGTGCTGGAAACCGCCATCGCTGAACTGGAGAGCGGCACGCGCGGGTTTGCGTTCGCATCAGGGCTGGCGGCTATCGCCACCGTGCTGGAGCTGCTGGATAAAGACAGCCATATTGTCGCGATTGACGATGTTTACGGCGGAACGTATCGCCTGATAGAGAATGTGCGCAAACGCAGTTCAGGCCTGCAGGTGAGCTGGGTTGAGCCCGGCGACCTTGCCGGGATCGACGCGGCCATCCGCCCCGAGACCAAAATGATTTGGGTGGAAACGCCGACCAATCCCCTGCTGAAACTGGCCGATCTCGCGGGGATCGCCGATATCGCCCGTCGCCATAACATTATTAGCGTCGCGGATAACACCTTTGCGTCGCCGGTCATTTATCGTCCGCTGGAGTTTGGTTTTGATATCGTGGTGCATTCTGCGACGAAATACCTCAACGGCCACTCGGATGTCGTCGCCGGGCTGGCGGTGGTCGGCAGTAATAGCGCGCTGGCAGAAAAGCTGGGGTATTTGCAAAATGCGATTGGTGGCGTCCTCGATCCGTTCAGCAGTTTCCTGACGTTACGTGGAATTCGTACCCTTGCGTTGCGCATGGAAAAACACAGCGCGAATGCGCTGGCGATTGCGCAACGGCTGGAGCAGCATCCACAAATTGAAAAAGTCTGGTTCCCGTGGCTGGAATCTCATCCACATTATCAGCTTGCCCGCACCCAGATGGCGCTGCCCGGTGGGATGATTTCGGTGGTGGTCAAAGGGGATGCGCAACGGGCAACGGACATCATCCGTAAGCTGAAGCTGTTTACCCTTGCCGAAAGCCTGGGCGGTGTAGAAAGCCTTGTTAGCCAGCCTTACAGCATGACCCATGCGTCTATTCCCCTCGAGCAGCGGCTGGCAAAGGGCATAGTTCCACAGTTGATTCGCCTGTCTGTCGGAATAGAGGATGTGAACGACCTGATTGCCGACCTGGAACACGCGCTGACAATTTAACCCTTTTGCGGCAGAGAGGTCATCTGCCGCAACAACCTGCTCTTGCACCTTAACGCGTTGATAACAATCTTATGTGAATCTGCACAGATTATTTTTGAAACGCCGTTTCCATTTTCCTTTTGTCTGAAAATCAGCGTATAATGCGCGCCTAATCCCTGGTGAATGGTTTCAGCCCTTGGAATACAAAAAACAACGTAAAATTTCTCCTCTCCTTCGTTGGGCTGATACTCAGGCACACTTTCTTCTGCACGCTCATTTGATGTCACCTATCCTTAGTGCGTGCCATTTAAAATTTCGCAACACAGGTTTGACTCCGCGGCAGTGCGCCCCCGGAGCGAGATTCCCATATCCTTCCCAACTTAAAAGACTAAGACTGTCATGAAAAAGACGAAAATTGTTTGCACCATCGGCCCGAAAACCGAATCTGAAGAGATGCTGAGCAAAATGCTGGACGCCGGCATGAACGTAATGCGTCTGAACTTCTCTCACGGCGATTATGCTGAACACGGTCAGCGTATTCAGAACTTGCGCAACGTGATGAGCAAGTCGGGTAAAAAAGCCGCCATTCTGCTGGATACCAAAGGCCCAGAAATCCGCACCATTAAACTGGAAGGCGGCAACGACGTCTCCCTGAAAGCCGGTCAGACCTTCACCTTCACCACGGATAAAACCGTTGTGGGTAACAGCGACATCGTGGCTGTAACTTACGAAGGCTTCACCAGCGATCTGTCTGTTGGCAACACCGTACTGGTGGACGATGGTCTGATCGGTATGGAAGTCACCGCGATCGAAGGCAAAAACGTTGTTTGTAAAGTACTGAACAACGGCGACCTGGGCGAAAACAAAGGCGTTAACCTGCCAGGCGTTTCTATCGCCCTGCCAGCGCTGGCTGAAAAAGACAAACAGGACCTGATCTTTGGTTGCGAACAAGGCGTTGACTTTGTTGCTGCTTCCTTTATCCGTAAGCGTTCTGACGTTGTCGAAATCCGTGAACACCTGAAAGCCCACGGTGGCGAGAACATCCAGATCATCTCCAAGATCGAAAACCAGGAAGGCCTGAACAACTTCGACGAAATCCTCGAAGCGTCAGACGGCATCATGGTTGCGCGTGGGGACCTGGGCGTTGAGATCCCGGTTGAAGAAGTTATCTTCGCGCAGAAGATGATGATCGAGAAATGTGTGCGTGCGCGTAAAGTGGTTATCACCGCAACACAAATGCTTGATTCTATGATCAAAAACCCGCGTCCTACTCGTGCAGAAGCCGGCGACGTCGCGAACGCCATCATTGATGGTACCGACGCAGTAATGCTGTCCGGTGAGTCCGCGAAGGGTAAATACCCGCTGGAAGCTGTAACCATCATGGCAACCATCTGCGAGCGTACTGACCGCGTGATGACCAGCCGTCTGGGCAGCAACAACGATAGCCGTAAGATGCGTATCACCGAAGCCGTTTGTCGTGGCGCGGTAGAAACGGCTGAAAAACTGGATGCGCCGCTGATCGTTGTAGCGACCCAGGGCGGTAAATCTGCGAAAGCCGTGCGTAAATACTTCCCAAGCGCGACCATCCTGGCGCTGACGACCAACGAAACCACTGCGCGTCAGTTGGTTCTGAGCAAAGGCGTGATCCCACACCTGGTCAAAGAGATTGCGTCTACCGACGATTTCTATCGTCTGGGTAAAGAAGTTGCGCTGCAGCTGGTTGATCGTGGTCTGGCACGTAAAGGCGACGTTGTTGTGATGGTTTCTGGTGCACTGGTTCCAAGTGGCACCACCAACACGGCATCTGTTCACGTGCTGTAATCATTAACAAACGAATTGTTTTTTACAAAAAGCGCCCTCGGGGCGCTTTTTTATTTTTGACAACGCCATGTTTATTCTAAAAGCAAATCGAGTTTTTCTATTTAAGAGTGAATTATCTAAGATGAATCCGATGATAAATCCCTTTTTTAACATAGCTTTTTTAAAGAATTGCCCGGATTCGTTGTTTCTTTGAGCGAACGATCAAAATTAAGGGTATTCCCATCAAAAAAATATTCTCAACCTAAAAAACTTTGTGTAATACTTGTAACGCTACATGGAGATTAACTCAATCTAGAGGGTATTAATAATGAATCGTACTAAACTGGTACTGGGCGCGGTAATCCTGGCTTCTACTATGCTGGCAGGTTGTTCTTCTAACGCTAAAATCGATCAACTGTCTTCTGACGTTCAGACTCTGAACGCTAAAGTTGATCAGCTGAGCAACGACGTGAACGCAATGCGTTCTGACGTTCAGGCTGCTAAAGACGACGCAGCACGCGCTAACCAGCGTCTGGACAACCAGGCTACTAAATACCGTAAGTAATAGTACCTGTTAATAAAATGGCGCACATTGTGCGCCATTTTTTTGCCTGTTTTCCGCGAATCCCTACTGCATCACCACGTCCTGCTCGCCTTCAGAGACTGCCGCTGAAACACGAGTGTTCTGCACCGACAACACCGCACTGTTCGCAGAAGGGCCATTACCGGCCGACACGGCGACCGGAATCCCGGCACGACGCGTTAACGCTTTGTCGATCAGCGCCTTGTCATTCCCTTCCTGAGACACAAACGACGCAAAGTCTGCGTTGTGGAGGATTGGCGTGGTTTGCGGGTTCTCGCCTTCTGTTTGCGCCAGAGGACGGTGCACCTCAATGTAGTGCCTGCCATCCGGTTCTACCGAGAACTTCACAGGTTCATTGATGATCTGCACGCGCGTCCCCACGCGGGCCTGCGCAAACAGCGCTTTGATATCCGGGGCGTTCATTCGCATGCACCCGGAACTGACACGCAGTCCGACGCTATCGGGAGCGCTGGTGCCGTGGATAAGATATTCCCCATTACCTATCCCCAGACGCAACGCAAAGCGCCCTAACGGGTTATTAGGCCCTGCTGGTACTACCGGCGGCAGTTTGATGCCCTGAGCCAGTGAGCGCGCTCTGATGCCCGCTGTAGGCGTCCAGGTTGGATTAGGGATCTTCTGGCTTACCCGCGTGGTGCTGACCGGCGTCTCCAGTCCTAATTGCCCTATCCCTAACGGATAGACCTGGACGATATTTTCACCCGGCGGGAAATAATAGAGCCGCAGTTCGGCCAGGTTCACCACAATGCCTTCTCGCGGCGTATCAGGGAGCAGCATTTGCGACGGGATCGTAATCACCGTGCCGGGCGCAGGATAGACCGGTGCAATCGTATTATTGGTTTCGAGGATCAGTTGCGCCGCCGTATTAAATCGTCGGGCAATAGCCTGCAAATTTTTATCCCCTTCCTGAATGGAATAGGTTTGATTTTGACCGATAAGACGACTTCCCGCAGGCGGCAACGGGTAATCCATCGCGCTGGCAGAATGCAGGCCACCGAAAGAGCTAATCAGTAAAAGAGTAATAAGAGACGCGCGCTTCATGCTGAGATTCCTTATTCACTGACAGGACGCCAGAAAGCTGAAAAACCCGCGAGATGGGAACCACCTCGCGAAACATGAATGAATGCTGTTTTGTTAGTTTAGCTAATGTTGGCGGCTTTGGAGCGGATTGCGCGGATCATCGCTTCCAGCCCCTGAGATCGGGAGGGGGTTAAATGCTGTGCCAGCGCCATTTTTTCGAACCACGGACGAATGTCGAAGGCGACAATATCCTGCGCGGACATCTGGTGATACAGAATGAAAACGACGGCCACCAGCCCTTTGACAATCGCCGCATCGCTATCGCCCTGTAACTCAATCACGCCATCATCGTTCTGGCGCATCACAATCCACACCTGACTCTGGCAGCCCTGAATAATATTCTCCGGGTTATGTGCCTCTTCGCTGAGAACCGGCAGTCGCTGCCCCAGCTCAATGATGTACAGGTACTTTTCTTCCCAGTTGGCGCAACGGGTAAAGTTACGCAACAGCTTATCTCTGTCCGGCAACGCGGCCATCTCTTGCCTCTCTCTTATCCCAGGAGATGATGGATGCGTTTCAGCCCCGTCACCAGCCTGTCGACCTCTTCCGTCGTGTTATACATCACCAGCGACGCGCGGCACATTGCCGGCACCTGGTAAAACGCCATCAGCGGCATTGCGCAGTGGTGACCCGTGCGGACCGCCACGCCATAGTTATCCAGGAAACTGCCCACATCGTAGGCGTGATGTTTGCCCAGATTAAAGGCAATAACGCCTTTACGCGAGTCAGGACCATACAGGGTCAGATCCGGCACGCTGGCCAGTTCCGCGAGCGCATAGCGCATCAGAGACGCTTCATACTCTGCGATAGCATCCAGCCCGATCGTCGAAACGTAGCCGATTGCCGCACCCAGCCCAATGATCCCGCCGGTATTCGGCGTACCCGCTTCAAACCGCCACGGGGCTTTGGCGTACGTCGTCCCCTGCGTCAGGCTGACGGTCGCGATCATCGATCCGCCCCCTTCCCACGGCGGCATCGCCTGCAAAATAGCTTCTTTCACATACAGCACACCGATACCGGTAGGGCCATACAGCTTGTGGCCGGAAAACACGTAAAAATCACAGTCCAGCACCTGCACGTCAACGGTGTGATGCATAACGGCCTGCGCACCATCCACCAGCACTTTTGCGCCAGCCTGATGCGCTTTCGCAATGATTTCAGCGACCGGATTCTCAGTGCCCAGCACGTTAGAGATCTGCGTAATCGCCACCAGTCGCGTACGCGCATCGAGCAGCGCGTCGAGCTGCTCCAGCTGCAACGTGCCGTCCACATTGAGTGGGATGACCCGCAGCTGCGCACCTACACGCTCGCAGAGCATCTGCCACGGCACGATATTGGCGTGGTGCTCCATCTGGGTGATCACAATATTATCGCCCGCCTGCACCTGGGCATTGCCCCAGCTATTGGCGACCAGGTTAATCCCTTCGGTCGTGCCGCGTACAAACACCAGCTCTTCCGGCGAACGGGCATTCAGGAATGTTGCCACCTGCGTGCGGACAGTTTCCATACGCTGCGTGGCTTCTGCGCTCAGGGTATGGATCCCGCGATGCACGGCCGCATAGCCGTGGCGGTAAAATTCCATCTCGGCGTCAATCACCTGATTCGGCTTTTGCGCACTGGCTGCGCTGTCGAGATAGGCAAGCGGCAAACCGTTGACTTCACGGGTCAGGACAGGGAAATCCGCCCGCACTTTCTCTACCGGGAAACTCATGCTTTGCCTCCAGGCAAACGCTGACCAATGCGCGCCAGCACCTGCTGTTTGAGTACTTCGTCGCCGAGTGCTTCCGTCAGTTCTGCAGCAAACGCGTAGATGATCATTTTCTGCGCGGCCTGTTTGTCAATCCCACGCGAACGGAGATAGAACATCTGTTCGTCGTCGATACGACCGACCGTCGCGCCATGGCTACACTTCACGTCATCGGCGTAAATTTCCAGCTGCGGCTTGGTATCCACCTCAGACAAACGCCCCAGCAGCAAATTGTTGTTGGTCATCTGGCCGTCAGTTTTGATAGCGTGTTGCGCAACATTGATCATGCCGTTAAACACCGCACGTCCCTTATCGTTGACGATAATTTTGTGCATCTGACGGCTATTGCAGTAGCCCTTATTATGCTCAACCCAGGTGCGCGTATCGCACACTTCAGATTTCACCGGCATCGCCAGGCTGTTAATGCGCAGTGTGGTATTTTCGCCGTTGAGCTGGGTACTGGTGTTATGGCGCAGCACCGAACCGCCGAGCAGGAAGCTGTGGCTAAACGCCGCCGCATCGGCTGCCATAAAGAGATCGTTATGGGCAAAATGGTGACACGTCGGGTTTTCGAACGCCAGCTTGATGTGATGCAGTTGCGCATTCGCCGCGACGTTCATCGTCACGCGCGCGCCGGTGAAATGCGCAGTCTCGTTCAGGCTGACGTAATGCTCAAGAATGGTCGCATCGGCCCCTTCGGCCAGTTCAACATGGTGACGATAATGCGCGGTGTTGACCTCGTCGCCCTCAAGACCCTGCGTGATATGCAGCAGCAGCAACGGTTTTGCCGGACGCTGATTACGCTTAACGCGAATGTGCGTCACGCTCGGAGAAAGGCTTTCGGTCAGATGCAGAAACACGTCCGGCTGCACTGGCGCGGGCAAGGCCTGACGATTGTCGTTAATCTCAACGTCAAAACCGCTGCCTTCGGTGCTATCGCTAAGTGACGGGTTATAGCACCCGTCGACAAACACCAGGCGCACGGCGTCAATATTCAGCGCCAGCGCATCGCGCTGAGCCGGGCTAACGTCCGCCAGCCGCGTCACAAACTGGCTGTTCAGCAAGCCGTCCAGCGGGGTGTATTTCCAGTTCTCATGCTTACGCGTCGGCAGGCCCAGTCGCAGCATGTGTTGCAGATGCTGCTGCGCGTATTCCGAACGCGTTTCGCCCTGCGCTTCAAACAGGCGATGCCACTGTTGCAGCGCGTTACTGCTGTTCGGTAAGCCAGCCATAGCCCTGCTCCTCCAGTTGTTTGACCAGCGTAAAATCACCCGATTTCACAATACGGCCCTGGTACAGCACGTGGACGTGATCCGGTTTGATATAGTCCAGAATGCGCTGGTAGTGGGTGACGATAATGAACGAACGTTTGCCGTCACGCAGGGAGTTCACGCCGTCAGCGACAATTTTCAGCGCATCAATGTCCAGCCCGGAGTCGGTTTCATCCAGAATGCACAGCTCAGGTTCAAGCACCGCCATCTGCAGAATATCGTTACGCTTTTTCTCACCGCCGGAGAACCCCACGTTCACAGAACGGGTCAGCAAATCTTCCGGCATTTTCAGCAGTTTGATCTTCTCTTCCATCAGATCCTGAAAATCAAAACGATCCAGTTCTTCTTCACCGCGGTATTTCCGCACCGCATTCAGAGACGTTTGCAGGAAGAACTGGTTGCTGACGCCCGGGATTTCGACCGGGTACTGGAAAGCCATGAAAATGCCTTCGCCCGCGCGGTCTTCCGGTGACAGTTCCAGCAAGTCTTTGCCTTTGAATTCGACCGTTCCACCGACGACTTCATAGTCTTCACGTCCGGCAAGCGTAGCCGACAGCGTGCTTTTACCAGAACCATTCGGGCCCATAATGGCGTGCACTTCGCCCGGACGAACCTCGATGTTCAGCCCGCGCAGGATCGCTTTATCTTCCACACTGACCTGTAAATCTTTAATGCTTAACATGTGCTTTCCTTAATCCTTAACCGACGCTGTGCTCGAGGCTAATTGCCAACAGTTTTTGTGCTTCAACGGCGAACTCCAGCGGCAGTTCAGAGAACACGTCTTTACAGAAGCCGTTCACAATCATCGAAATGGCATCTTCTTCGCTGATCCCGCGCTGCAGACAGTAAAACAGCTGATCTTCACCAATGCGCGAAGTGGTGGCTTCATGTTCAAGCTGAGCCGTATTGTTACGGCATTCCACATACGGGAAGGTGTGCGCACCGCAGTCGGTGCCAATCAGCATCGAGTCGCATTGGGTAAAGTTGCGTGCGTTGGTGGCCGTCGGCATGATTTTCACCAGGCCGCGATAGCTGTTCTGGCTATGTCCTGCGGAGATCCCTTTCGAAATAATCGTCGATTTGGTGTTTTTACCGATGTGAATCATTTTGGTGCCGGTATCGGCCTGCTGATGCCCGCTGGTCAGCGCTACGGAGTAGAACTCACCGATGGAGTTATCCCCGCGCAAAATGCAGCTCGGGTATTTCCAGGTGATGGCTGAGCCGGTTTCTGACTGTGTCCAGGACATTTTGCTGTTTTCACCTTCGCACAGCGCGCGTTTGGTGACGAAATTCAAAATCCCGCCCGTATTGCCATCGCCCGGGAACCAGTTCTGCACGGTGGAATATTTCACTTCCGCATCTTTATGGATAATCACTTCCACCACGGCTGCGTGCAGCTGGTAGCTGTCGCGCACGGGCGCAGAACACCCTTCGATATAACTGACGTAGCTGCCTTCGTCGGCCACCAGAATGGTGCGCTCGAACTGTCCGGTTTTTTCAGCGTTGATACGGAAATAGGTCGACAGTTCCATCGGGCAACGCACGCCTTTCGGGATGTAAATAAAGGTCCCGTCAGAGGCCACGGCGGCATTGAGTGCAGCAAAGAAATTATCGTTACTCGGCACAACGGTGCCGATGTACTTTTTCACCAGATCCGGATGATCGTGGATCGCTTCGCCGAATGAACAGAAGATAATGCCCTGCTCCGCCAGCTTGCCGCGATAGGTCGTGGCGACGGAAACGGAGTCAAAAATGGCATCGACCGCCACTTCGCGTCCTTCACGGACCGGCACGCCGAGCTGTTCAAACGCCTCTTCCACCTCTTTACTCAGATAACTATTTTCCCCGGTCTGCTGGACAGCGCCAGGCTGTGAGGCGCAGGTATCGTCACAGCTACCGCAGGACGGCGCGGAATAATAGCTGTAATCCTGATAGTTCAGATGTTTATAGTGCGCCTTCAGCCAGTGCGGCTCTTCCATCTCCAGCCATGCGCGAAATGCGCTCAGGCGAAATTCGAGCATCCATTCTGGCTCGTTACGCTTTGCCGAGATTGCCCGCACGACATCTTCGTTAATGCCTTTTGCGAGCTCATCAGTTTGTAGCTGGGTGAAGAACCCCTCTTTGTAATTGAGGTGCCCGCCGCTCCAGGTGTTGACATCGTCTGTTGCTTCAGTATTACGAGACATAGTACCGCCTATACCCCAAAGCTTTCGCCGCAGCCGCATTCGTTCTGGGCTTTCGGGTTATTAAATTTGAATAACTGGTTTAAACCTTCGCGCACGAAATCGACTTCTGTTCCGTCGATAAACGGCATGGCCTGGAGGGCGACAAACAGCTTCGCGCCGTCCGTTTCAAAGACCAGATCGTCTTTCTCAGGCTCGGTGACCGTATCCAGCACGTAGCCAAAGCCCGCACAGCCGGTCTGTTTCACGCCTAAACGCAAACCCACTATTTCCGGTTTTTTATCGATTAATTCGTGAATCTGCGCCGCCGCAGTCGGCGTGAGAGTCAATCCACGCCAGGCGAAATCAGCAGGGTTAAAGGTTTCTGAATGCAGTTCCATAGGTCCACCTCGTCTATTGAGCCACTACGGGCATAACACCATGTTAGTGATAACGATTATCACTTCAACCCCCTGACAGCAGGGGCTTTCGGCTTAATCGCCCTTTTTGGCTACTTTACTTAAGCATAGACCCTGCCACGGCTGGCAGGAGCGTTGGATAAAATAATGCAATACATTGATAAATAATGGATTATAAAAAGCTAATCGCTGCAACGGGTTACCCTGTTAAAGATGTATAGATAATGCCTATTTTTAAAATAGACAGAGCACAATTTCCAGGAAAATACTGAAACAGGGTGAAAATGGCGCGTCGAGCGGGCGATTTGGCCGTCAGGCGCTAGACTTTAGGAGACACCAAAAGGAGATTACTATGTCATCACATGATTTTGAGAATGAAGCCGATCGCCTGGCGAATAAAGCCTTTAACAAAGCTGACGAACTTGCTGGAGAAGCGCAATCCCAGTTTGGCGCTGCGGTTGACTCTCCGAAACATCAGCTTAAAGGCGCAGCACGAAAATATGCCGCCAAAGCGTCGGATGTGGCAGATGATGTGTCTGAAAGAGTGCGTGATAATCCGCTTACTGGATTGATGGCCGCAGGTGCCATTGGCCTCATTATTGGCCTGTTGATGGGTCGTAAATAACACTTTCACTCTGGCCCGCAAGGGCCTTTTTTACAATCCCGCTTCGTGGAACGACACCGAAAACCCCTGCTCTCGCCAGTGATCCAGCTGTTCCTGCTGACGTGGTGTAGCGGTTTTACCCGTCCAGACAAAGATTTTTTGCCCCGGGAAAAGCTCCGGGCGTGGGGAATCGATCGGCTCTGCTAACACGTCAATATGCCAGCCTTTATGGGAAAGCCGGGCAGCTTCAAGCCACAGGCGCGTGCGGTCTTCGCACTCCCATCCCATTAACAGCGCGTCTTTGCCTGGTTTTTTGCGCGACTCTACAAGAGAAGCCGCCGCAACCTCAATGAGCACGCCGTCTAGCAGACTTGCCATATGGCGAACCGTGTTTTGATCGAGACTCATGCGTTGGCGGACCGGGACAAGAATATGATCGATGAGGGCTTCAACGGAATGCTCACGGCGGAAGTCAGCAAGTTTGGCGCGCAGTTTTGCCGGGCTGGCGTAGCGTAAGACCAGCATCATCTCTTCCTGATATGCCGTCCAGCTACTCTCCGTGACCAGTTCCTGCGTGCCCAAAAGGGCTTTCACCTTGCCCACCGAAACGCCGCTCTTCATCAGACGTTTAATTTCTTCGATGCGCAGAATGTCTTCTTCATCGAACTGGCGATGGCCGCCTTCGCTGCGCTGCGGTTTCAACAAACCATAGCGACGCTGCCATGCACGCAGCGTAACTGGGTTGATTCCGCATCGTTCGGCGACTTCGCCGATACTGTAATAGGCCATTAGCTCCCTCACGCTCAATACTTCCATACTAAAACTAACTAACCTTATCAGATTGTACAAACGAAATGTATAACTAAGAACCCGGATGACAGCAAGTATTAGTCTTACAAACCCGGATTAGGTTTATGCATTGTTGTACAATCTTTACGATATGTATCGCTTAGCATGAGGGAGATTTACGGCAACATTAGAAATCGACTTTCTTTTCAGGCCAGGCAATCGGCGGAATGCCCCCCAGTTTTGGGCTGGCAAAAAGATGCCCCTGAAACTCTGAAATGCCAGCCGATTCAAGCCACATCCACTCTTCCGCTTTTTCAACGCCCACGGCGCAAAACTGGATTTCCAGTGAGGCGCAGCATTTGATGATGGCCTGGACAATCGCCTGGCGCGGGCCGCTTTTATGCACATCCGCAACCAGTTCGCGGTTGATCTTGATACGATCTGGCTGGAATTGCGCCAGCAGCAGCAAGCCTGCAAAACCGGCACCAAAGTGATCGATCGCCACGCTAATGCCGGCGCTCTTGAGCTGTCGGACCGCCCCTTTGAATTCGGTGAGCCGCGAAATCACTTCACTTTCGGTGAATTCGATAATGATTTGCTCAGGCACCAGACCATTGGCGGCAATTTCTTTTAGCAGGAAATCGACGGCATCAGGCACATTGACCAGCGTCATCGGCAGCAGATTCAGGGATAACGTCTGGCCTTCAAGGCCCAGCGCACTCGCCATCGACAGCGCCACCTGTTTGCTTTTCAGATCAGATTCGTAAATCGCATTCCCGGTCAGCGACGCAAAATAGGTGACCGGTGACTCGCCAGACGGCGTACGCAGCAGCGCTTCCCAGGAGACAACTTGTTGAGTCAACGGGTCAACAATAGGCTGAAACGCAAAGCTACAGTCTGCCCCTTTGGCGATCACTTGAGGCTGGCGTGAAAACGCATCCTCTTCGGGGATAAAATCCCACGAATCGCCCGGCGGAATCTCGAAATAGTTTTCTTTCTCAGTGGCTTCGACAAAAGTTCGGAAGAACTGTAGCGCACGATCGTTGTACGTCAGCTGATAGCGCGTTGTCCCTTTATTCAACACCTGCTGAAGCACTTCTTCCCTGTCATAGCGCCTCAGATCAAAGAGTTCCATTCCTACATGGCCAAATCGTCTTGATGGACCGTAGTCATAGAGCAACTCCACCAGATTGTAGTGCCGTGTGTCCTGGCAAATATGCTCGTAGATACGCCTGACGCTCTCTTCCGGCCCTTCCAGCAGCTGGAAAAAGTGCATTCCGTTGAATAATAAAATCCCTGTGACGTCAGAGTGCCGGTTCTTATCGGCGGCAGCCTCTACCATCTTTTCCAGAGATTTAACTGGAACGTCCGCGCAGATATGGCTGCGGTAAATAATGGTTGTGAGCATGATTTTCCAGGGTGTTTTTGAGTGGGTCACACATGCAAATGGTGTGAATATCGCTTGTTATACCATATTAGTTGCTTAACAAATAATTTACAGCTCAAGGATTTAGCTGTTTTTTTGCTCCGTTTTTCCGCCTTGTACAACTTTGCTTTTGCATACACGTTGTACAATATATCCTTTGCATAATCCTGCATTCCTGACAAGCGTAACGCATTGATTTATATAGAACCTGTTACAAAAAATGAAAAAATATGAAAAATCTGTACATTTTTAATGTACAGATTTAGGAAAAGTGTATACCTTATTTGTAACGTTACTGATTACTCATTTTTACAGGATCGAAACATGCGCCAGAACGGATACCAACCCGATGCCGCCACTGCCATTGCACAGTACTTTGACAAGGCCGCCTTACCTACCCAGCAGGAGACGCTCGGGCAGGTGGTTGTCGAAATCCTGCGTGACGGGCGCAGCCTGAACCGCAAAACGCTGTGTGCCAAGCTCCTGTGCCGTCTTGAAGATGCATCGGATTTGGAAGAAGAGAAACATTATCAAACGCTTATCGGATTACTGTTTGATCGCTGAAGTTCGCAAAACAATTAACAGGTTTCCTGGTTTGTCAGTCAACGGGACGAAGGAGCGCTGAGGGCTAGCAAAGACCAGGCGATCGGAAATGCTGTTAGAGATGCTGTTATGAATAGACGTGGTGTAGACAAAATAGTTGACGAGCTTATTGGTGAAGCCGTTCTTTCGCTTTTGAAAGAGAACGGCCCCATCAATACGCATGCATTAACGCAAAGATTACGGAATATGAAAGCTCATGAAAAGGATCCTGAGCGGCGGGAAGCCATAGCAGCGGTTATTGCAGAGATAAGCGGCAATGATGTGGCGTTTAAACATTACAGAGCCGTGCAAAACCCAGCGAATCGAGAGGGATCTCAAAGGATGAATAATAACAACGTTGTTCCTTTATTCAGCAACGGAAAGCCTGCCGATCCAAAGAAAATACATTGACTGCCAACCGCCACTTAACCATCACGGTGAGAATAAATGAGACAGAATATTCAGGTTCAACCCGAATTTAATACAGCAAACTTTGATAGCGCAGTATCAGAATATTTTCGTAACGCAGGCGATCGGTTTGCGGATGAGTCCGCTGTCTTTAACGCTGCGGTGCGTGATGTGCTGGTAAACGATGGGTATGTCTCCAACAAAGCGATCATTCTTTGGCTCATTCATGCGCTGGAGTCGACAAGCGATGTTGTTCGCGCCGACGTGATACGCAAAACGCTGGAAATCGTTGTGGGTTACACCATGGATGATATTTAACGCCCGCACCTCAATCCCTGTAACGTGTCATCGTCAAATATGTCGAGCATCATGACGATGACACGCTCTGCTAAGTGACAAACCCTTCAATAAACCCTGATATATCAATGAAATGAATATATGGCATGGATTCTGCTTATATCCTGCTTTCGAGAGTGTTTCCCGCTGAACCTCTCTTCATTTCTTAACAGGTCTGTTATTGATGAAAAAAGTCGCAACCGTCTGCCCTTACTGCGGTGCAGGCTGTAAATTAAACCTCGTTGTCGAAAACAATCGTATTATCCGCGCCGAAGCCGCCGATGGCGTCACTAACCAGGGTACGCTGTGTCTGAAAGGTTTTTACGGCTGGGATTTTCTGAACGATACCCGACTCCTCACCCCTCGCCTGACCCAACCGATGATCCGCTACAACAAAGGTGACGCCTTTACGCCCGTCACCTGGGAAGAAGCGATCCGTTACACCGCAAATAAACTGAAAACGATCAAAGAACACTATGGCCCACGATCCATTATGACCACCGGGTCATCACGCGGAACGGGCAACGAAACCAACTATGTGATGCAAAAATTTGCTCGCGCCGTCCTGAACACCAACAATGTGGATTGCTGCGCGCGCGTATGTCACGGCCCGTCTGTTGCCGGTTTGCAGCAAACCCTCGGGAACGGGGCGATGAGTAACTCAATTAACGATATCGAGAACTCAAAATGCCTGCTGGTGTTTGGCTATAACTGTGCAGATTCTCACCCTATCGTGGCGCGCCGCGTGCTGAAAGCGCGTCAGAACGGCGCGAAAATCATCGTTTGCGACCCGTGTCGTATCGAAACCGCCCGCATCGCCGATCAACATTTACCGCTCAAAAACGGCAGCAATATGGCGCTGGTTAATGCGTTCGGCTACGTCCTGCTGGAAGAGGAGTTGTACGACAAAACCTACGTCGCACGGTTTGCTGAGGGGCTCGATGCCTATCGTGAGACCGTCAAAGATTATGCCCCAGAAAAGGTTGAGCATCTGACCGGCATTCCCGCGCGGGACGTGCGTCAGGCAATGCGCACCTTTGCGGCCGCGCCGTCTGCCACGGTGATGTGGGGCATGGGCGTGACGCAGTTTGGACAAGCGGTGGATGTGGTAAAAGGGCTTTCCAGCCTGGCGTTGCTGACCGGGAATCTCGGTCGTCCTGCCGTTGGCGTCGGCCCGGTTCGCGGTCAAAACAACGTGCAGGGCGCGTGTGATATGGGCGTCCTGCCCAACATGTTCCCGGGCTATCAGGATGTCACCGATCCTGAAATACGTCAGAAATTTGCCGACGCGTGGGGAATTGACGCCACCAAAATGGACGATCAGCCAGGCGTTCGCATCACCGAAGTCCCGCATCTGGCGCTGGAAGGCAAGGTGAAAGCCTATTACATCATGGGCGAAGATCCGCTTCAGACCGAGGCCGATCTGGGGCTGGTGCGCAGCGGGTTCGAGGCTCTCGATTTCGTTGTGGTGCAAGATATCTTCATGACCAAAACGGCGGAAGTGGCGGACGTGCTGCTGCCCGCGACGTCCTGGGGTGAGCACGGCGGGGTATTTACCTGCGCCGATCGCGGATTCCAGCGTTTTGGCAAGGCGATTGATGCCGCCGGCAACGTGAAGCGCGACTGGGAGATCATCAGTCTGCTGGCCAGCGAGATGGGTTATCCGATGCATTACGATTCCAACCAGCAAATCTGGGACGAAATGCGTGAGCTATGCCCGCTGTTTTACGGTGTCACCTACGAAAAAATGGGCGAGATGGGTCATATTCAGTGGCCATGTCCGACGCTGGATCACCCAGGCACGCCGTACCTGTACAAAGATAATCAGTTCGATACGCCGAGCGGCAAAGGTCAGCTGTTCGCCGCGCCGTGGCGCGCACCTGCCGAAGTGCCGGACCCGGATTATCCGCTGGTACTCTGCACCGTGCGTGAAGTCGGACATTACTCCTGCCGCTCGATGACCGGTAACTGCGCTGCGTTGCAAAGTCTGGCCGATGAACCGGGGCGCGTACAGATTCACCCGGCGGATGCCGACGCGTTGGGCATTGCGGATGGACAACTGGTGTGGGTGCGTTCGCGCCGCGGGAAAGTGATCACCCGTGCCAGCGTCAGTGAGCGCATTAACGCCGGTGCGGTTTACATGACCTATCAGTGGTGGATTGGGGCGTGCAATGAACTGACCCAGGATAACCTCGATCCGATTTCCAAAACGCCCGAAACCAAATATTGTGCGGTGCAGCTTGAGGCTATCGACGATCAGCGTTGGGCTGAAGATTATGCCGCGACGGCCTATCAGTCGATGAAATCTCGGTTAATCAGCGCGGTGAACGTTTAGCAGAGCATTAACGGGAATGAACAGCAAAGAGGCTCGCCGGTGCGAGCCTCTTTTTTATCGCTTACTCTTTGTTTTGCTCTTTGGCTTCGACCTCGCGATACCAGCGCGGATGGTGTTTCTTCGCCCAACGACGACTCACCTTCCCTTCAATCATTCCCTTGACCGACCCTTTCACCCAGAACGCCATATACATATGGATCAGGATGGCGTGGATCAAAATAATCGCCGCCGTGGCATGAATCAACAGACTCCAGCGCACCACCGTCATCGGGAAATAATGGGCAAAATAGGGACGCCAGATAATCACGCCCGTCGCCAGCAGCACAAAAATCATGCTCATAATGCTCCAGAACATCATTTTCTGTCCGGCGTTATATTTGCCGACGTCCGCCACTTTGTGTTCGTTGCCTTTCAGCACTTCAACAATCCCCTTTATCCAGGGCAGATCCTGTTTATCCGGAATGTTGTGATGCACGAAACGCACAAACATAAACATCAGCGCAAAGAATATCAGTACGCCAAAAAACGGATGCAGAATACGCCCCATTTGCGGTGTGCCGAAGGTCTGAGTGAGCCACTGAAGCGTCGGGAAAAAGAGCGCAATCCCGGAGAGAGAGACCAGGAAGAAGCAGATCACTACCGTCCAGTGACAGGCGCGATCGATAAACTTCGTGCGCAGGATCATTTTGCTCTTACTCATGATCGTTCTCCTCTTCATCGTCGTCCGTCTCTTTGTTTGGCCCCACACCGATATAGTGGTAAATCAGTCCGGCAAACGTGGCGATAAATCCGGCTGCAGAGAGCGGCTTCAGAATGCCTTTCCACAGGTTGATCGGGACGTCGATTTTCGGATCGTTTGGCAGATTGTGATACAGCTCCGGCTGGTCGGCATGGTGCAACACGTACATTACATGCGTGCCGCCCACACCCTGCGGGTTGTAAACGCCGGCATGCGCATAGCCGCGTTTTTTGAGCTGCGCCACGCGCGTCTCCCCCATTTCCAGCATCTCTTTTTTGCTGCCGAAATGAATCGCGCCGGTCGGACACGTTTTGACGCACGCCGGTTCCTGGCCGACGGTCACGCGATCCACGCACAACGTACATTTGTAGACGCGGTTATCGTCAGGATTCAGACGGGGAATGTTGAACGGACAGCCGGCGATGCAGTATCCGCAACCGATGCAGTGCTCGGACTGAAAATCCACAATCCCGTTGACATACTGGATAATCGCCCCGGCAGACGGGCAGGCTTTGAGGCAGCCCGGATCCGCGCAGTGCATGCAGCCGTCCTTGCGGATCAGCCACTCCAGCTTGTTGTTTTGCGTGGTTTCGCTAAAGCGCATCACTGTCCAGGATTTGGCCGTCAAATCCATCGGATTGTCGTACACGCCTTCGCACACCCCCACTTCATCGCGAATATCATTCCATTCGGAACAGGCGACCTGACAACCTTTACAGCCGATGCAGGTTGAGACATCGATAAGCTTCGCGACTTCGGTTTTGAAGTCCCGCGCATGGGGCGGAGGCGTGAAGCCGTTGGTGGCCGAACGCTTGATAATATCTTGTGATTGCATGGACATAGGTGGCCTCCCTTACGCCTTCTCGATGTCGACTAAAAACGCCTTGTACTCCGGCGTCTGCGAGTTGGCGTCGCCCACGGAGGGCGTCAACGTATTCGCCAGGAAGCCTTTACGTGTCGCCCCCTCAAAGCCCCAGTGACACGGAATGCCCACGGTGTTGACCTTACGTCCGTCAATGGTCAGGGTTTGCAGGCGTTTGGTGACCACCGCTTTCGCTTTGATAAAGCCACGTTTCGACATCACTTTCACTTCATCCCCGGCGACAATGCCCTTCTCTTGCGCCAGCGCTTCGCCAATTTCGACAAACTGATCCGGCTGGGCAATTGCGTTGAGCCGCGCATGTTTGGTCCAGTGACGGAACAGCTCGGTGATTGAATAGGTAGTGGCGACATACGGGAAGTCATCGGCTTTGCCCATATTCGGCAGGTCTTCTTTGAAGATGCGTGCGACGGGGCTGGAGATCACATTCGGATGCAGCGGGTTGGTGCCAATCGGCGATTCAATCGGTTCATAATGTTCCGGGAACGGGCCGTCGTTCATCTTGTCGATGGAGAACAGACGCGCCACCCCTTCTGGATTCATGATAAACGGCCCGACGTTGCTGCCCGGTGCCGACGCGTTGTAATCCGCCACGTCCTGACCGGTCCATTTTTTGCCATCCCAGTGCAGCAAAGCACGTTTGGCGTCCCAGGGTTTCCCTGCCACATCGGCAGAGGCGCGGTTGTAGAGAATGCGACGGTTCGCCGGCCACGACCACGCCCAGCCTGGCGTACAGCCCAGTCCGTACGGATCGCTGTTATCGCGGTTCGCCATCTGGTTGCCTTGTTCAGTCCAGCTTCCGCAGTACACCCAGCAGAAGCTGCTGGTGGTGCCGTCATCGCGTAGCTGCGCAAAACTGCTGAGCTGCTGGCCTTTTTTCGCCACCAGCTGGCCTTTGTCATCAAACAGATCCACCAGCGCCACGCCGTTGGCTTCGCGGGCAATCTCTTCCGGATGCGGATCGCGGGGATTTTTGTAATCCCACGACATGTTCAGCACCGGCGCCGGGTTTGCCCCGCCTTCGGCCTGATAGAGTTCGCGCAGGCGCGTAAACAGGCGGCCCAGAATTTTGCCGTCGTGCATCGCTTCACCCGGTGGCTCAGCGGCCGCCCAGTGCCATTGCAGCCAGCGGCCCGAGTTGGCAATGGAACCATCTTCTTCCGCAAAACAGGATGATGGCAGACGGAAGACTTCGGTCTGGATATCCGCTGGATTCACGTCGTTCATTTCGCCGTGATGCTGCCAGAAGGTTGATGACTCGGTGACCAGCGGATCGATAACCACCATGTATTTGAGCTTCGAGAGCGCCCGGGACGATTTGTTCTTATCCGGGAACGCCGCCAGCGGGTTAAAGCCCTGAACGATGTAACCGTTGATTTTCCCGTCGAGCATCAGCTTGGCCTGGGTCATCACGTCATACAGACGATCCCATTTCGGCAGCCAGTCGTAGCCCCAGTTGTTGTCTGCCGTGGCATGTTCACCCCAGAAGCTTTTCATCATGCTGATAAAGAACTTCGGCGTGTTTTGCCAGTAGTTCACTTCGTTAAGCCCCAGCGACGGCGGTGTGATCTGCGAGATATAGGTCTGATAATCCGGCTGCTTTTCGGACGGCAGCGGCATGTAGCCCGGCAGATTGGTTGAGAGCAACCCCAGATCGGTGTAGCCCTGAATATTGGAGTGGCCGCGCAGCGCGTTGACGCCACCGCCTGCCATCCCGATATTGCCGAGCAGCAGTTGCAACATGCCAGCCGCACGGATGATCTGTGCGCCCGCCGTGTGGTGCGTCCAGCCGAGCGCGTACAAAATTGTCGCCGTGCGATCCGGTACGCTGGTGCTGGCGAGGATCGCGCAAATGCGGTTGAAATCATCAATCGACGTTCCGCACAGACGGTTCACTATCTCTGGCGTATAGCGATCGACGTGCGCTTTAAGCAGATTCCAGACGCAGCGCGGGTGGCTGAGCGTATCGTCACGCTGCACGTGGCCCTGCGCGTCCAGTTGATAGAACCAGCTCGATTTATCGTACTGACGCTTTTCGGCGTCATAGCCGCTGAACAGACCGTCATCGAACGCATAGTCGTCGCGAATAATCAGGCTGGCATTGGTGTAGGCGCGGACGTATTCGTGCTGGATGGCGTCATGCGCAATCAGATAGCGAATGGCTCCCAGCAGGAAAGCGGTGTCTGAACCGGCACGGATGGGTGCATAAAGATCGGCAACCGCTGCGCTGCGGTTAAAGCGTGGATCCACCACCACCACCGTGGCGTCGTTTTTGGTCTGCGCTTCAACGACCCATTTAAAGCCGACCGGATGGGCTTCCGCGGCGTTACCGCCCATGATCAACACCACGTTGGCGTTTTTAATATCAACCCAGTTATTGGTCATCGCCCCGCGACCAAAGGTCGGTGCCAGGGCGGCAACGGTTGGACCGTGGCACAAACGTGCCTGACAGTCGATCGCCACCATGCCCAGCGCGCGGGCAAATTTTCCGTCGAGAATACCGGTTTCATTGCTGGCCGCCGACGAACAGAGCATGCCCGTGGTTGTCCAGCGGTTGACCGTCAGCCCTTGGGCGTTCTTTTCGATAAAATTGGCGTCACGATCCGCTTTCATCAGACGGGCAATACGCTCGATGGCGTCGTCCCATGAAATGCGCTGCCATTTATCAGACCCCGGCGCGCGGTATTCGGGATACAGCAGGCGGGTCTCACTGTGGATGTAATCCAGTACCCCTGCCCCTTTCGGGCAAAGTGAACCCCGGCTGACCGGATGATCCGCGTCGCCTTCGACGTGATAGATACTTTCTTTGACGTTTTTGGCATCGTCGCCGAGGCTATACATAATCATGCCGCAGCCAACCGAGCAGTATGTACAGTTATTACGCGTCTCTTTTGCTTTTAAGAGTTTGTATTGACGTGTTTCCGCGAGCGCGGAAAAAGATGATAAAAATCCGAGAGATGCAACAGTGGTTCCTGCCATACCGCCCGCGCAGATCTTAAAGAACTGCCTCCGGCTAAACTCCATGTATCCTCCAGCTTAAACTTAAGACGGGAAAAGGGACGGAGATTATAGGGTTATTAAGCTGGATAAACCATTATCCATTTGTGGTTATACGCGGTGAGATCACAGAGGAGTAAAAAACAAAAAAGGCCGCCTCAGCGACCTTTTATCAGGTATCGAACATTAATGGACGTGAACGCCCAACCGCCAGGCAAAATAGATCTCTTCTTTTAATTCATTAGAAGAGAGCGCGAGCAAGTCGGCAAATTCCAGTTCAAGCTGTTTAAGCTTTTTCAGGTACTGTGCCGGAGACAAGTTGCTCTTATCGCGACGCAAAAACTCTACTGCCAGTATGGCTGGGTTTAATTCGGTATCCATAACATCCTCTCTTGTGTACAAATCCTGACCAGTATAACACCTTTCACTGCCCATTTTTTGACCAGAGACAATTTGTTGCAGATGCTTACCGTTGTTTAAACCACGGTGGTCGTCAGCCGCGACGAGCAGCACAGGCGGTCCTGCTCATCAAAGATGTCGATTTGCCACACCTGATGACGGCCTCCCGTATGCAATGCCCGGCACACACCCCGCACCCGCCCACTGCGCACAGACCGGATGTGATTGGCATTCACCTCAAGCCCGACGGCTTTTTGCTCGCCCTCGGTACAGAGATAACCCGCAACCGAACCCAGCGTCTCAGCGAGCACCACCGAGGCTCCGCCGTGCAGCAAGCCGAACGGCTGATGGGTGCGGTGATCCACGGGCATGGTGGCCTCAATGTCGTCTGCCCCGATACGCGTAAATTGAATATCGAGCAGCCCGACCATATTGCCCTCGCCCATGGCGTTGAGCGCGTGCAGCGTGACGTCGCGTTTCCAGATCATCCCATAATCTCCAGTAAAGCCTGTAACGGATGGCGAACGCCGTTGCCTTCGACGCGTTTCACCTGGCTGCGACAGGAATACCCCGTCGCCAGACAGCGGTTACGCGGCAAACGCTGCATCGCCTGATGCCACGACAGTTCGTAAATCCCGAGGGAATTGGCGTGGTTTTTCACTTCATGCCCATACGTCCCGGCCATACCGCAGCAGCCGACGCTGACGTTTTCCAGTTTCGCCCCAAAACGGGCGAAGATAGACGCCCACTGAGCAGGCGCAGCAGGCAGCGCGGTCACTTCGGTACAGTGGCCAAACAGATACCAGGATTCCCCGCTTGTCTCCTGCGTCGCAACATTTTGCAGCGCCGCGGGCAACCATTCGTGTACCAGCATGACGTTGAAATCGCCGCGCTTATCGCCGAGCGTTTGCTTGTATTCATCGCGATAACACAGCACCAGCGCCGGATCGACGCCCACCATCGGCATCCCAAGCTGCGCAACGCGATTCAGGAAGTCAGACGTTTTCTGCGCCGTTTTGGCAAACCGATTCAGGAAGCCTTTAATATGCTGCGCTTTGCCATTCGGTGAGAACGGCAGGACCACCGGCTGATAGCCCACACGTTCCACTAAGCGTACAAAATCGGCGACCACCCGTGCATCGTAATAGCTGGTGAACGGATCCTGCACCACCAGCACAGTTTTCGTTTTTTGTTCGTCGCTCAAGGTTTCCAGCTGTTCCAGCGTCATATTGGCCGAACGGTGTCCGACCAGCTCGCGTTGCAGAGACGGCGTTGAGAGCAGCGGCAGATCGACCATGCCGATATGCTTTTCGGACAGCTTGCGCACCAGCGGCTGATTGATGAAAAAGTTGAAGGTTTTTGGCGCGCGCGCCATCAATGGCGCATAGATTTCAACCGTCGCCACCAGATGATCGCGCATCGGGCGCAGATAGCGGGAGTGATAAAGCTGCAGGAAGCGCGAGCGGAACTCCGGCACGTCAATTTTGATCGGGCACTGCGTCGAGCAGGCTTTACAGGCCAGGCAGCCGGACATCGCCTCTTTCACTTCGTGCGAGAAATCGTACTCACCTTTACTGGCATGCCAGCTGTTTCGGGAGCGTTCAATCAGCGTGCGCAGGCTGGCGCGTTTTTCCGGCAGGTCGTTTTCCAGCTTAACCGGATCGACACCGCGATCCGCCAGCAGACGCAGCCATTCACGTACCAGCGTCGCACGCCCTTTTGGGGAATGGATGCGGTTGCTGGTGATTTTCATCGACGGACACATCGGGCTTTTCACGTCGAAGTTAAAGCACAAACCGTTGCCGTTACACTCCATCGCGCCGCGCCAGGATGAGCGCACCGCAATCGGGATCTGCCGGTCGAAGGTGCCACGCTTCACGGCGTCGACCTGCATCATCGGATCGTCAACGCCTGCTGGCGGGCAAATTTTGCCCGGATTGAGACGGTTATCCGGATCAAACGCCGCTTTGACTTTGCGCAGTTCACCATACAGTTGCTCGCCGAAAAACGCCGGGCTGTACTCTGCGCGGAATCCTTTGCCGTGCTCGCCCCACAGCAGACCGCCGTATTTCGCCGTGAGTGCCACCACCTCATCAGAGATGCGCTTCATCAGCATCTCCTGCTGGGGATCACACATATCCAGCGCAGGACGCACGTGCAATACGCCGGCATCGACATGGCCGAACATGCCGTAGCTCAGGCCGTGGCCGTCGAGCAGCGCACGGAACTCGACGATATAATCCGCCAGATGTTCCGGCGGTACGCAGGTGTCTTCCGCAAACGGAATCGGCTTCGCCGCCCCTTTAGCGTTACCCAGCAGACCGACCGCTTTTTTACGCATCGCATAGATTCGCTCGATGCCCGAGAGGTCGTTGCACAGTTGCCAGCCAATCACACCGCCTTCACCCGTGGCGATCAGTTCATCGAGACGGTTGCATAGCATTGATACCTGGCTTTCAATCAGCGCCGCGTCATCGCCCGCAAATTCCACGATGTTCAGCCCGAGCATCTCTTTATCCGGCACGTCGGTAATCAGCTCGCTGACCGAATGCCAGACAATATCTTCCCGCGCCAGATTGAGCACTTTAGAGTCGACGGTTTCCACCGACAGCGCCCGCGCATCGACCATAAACGGCGCATTGCGCAGCGCGGAATCGAAAGAGTTATATTTAACGTTGACCAAACGGCGCACCTTCGGCAGCCGGGTGATGTCCAGACGCGCTTCAGTGATAAACGCCAGCGTACCTTCGGAGCCGGTCAGAATACGGGTTAAGTCGAATTCGCTGAGATCGTCATTGAAGACATGACGCAGATCGTAGCCGGTCAGGAAGCGGTTAAGTTTCGGGAACTTATCGATAATCAGCTGACGGTTGTCGCGACAGCTATCCAGCACGGTACGGTAAATTCGCCCGACCGCGGTGTTGTCTTTCCCGAGCGTTTCAGCCAGTTCAACCGGCATCGCCTGGGTATCAAGAATATCGCCGCCCAACAGCACCGCACGGACGCCCAGAATGTGATCGGATGTTTTCCCGTAGACCAGCGATCCCTGCCCGGAGGCATCGGTGTTAATCATGCCGCCAATGGTGGCGCGGTTGCTGGTCGAGAGCTCGGGCGCGAAGAAATAGCCGTAAGGTTTCAGGAACTGGTTGAGCTGATCTTTTATCACGCCCGCTTCAACACGCACCCAGCCCTCTTCGGGATTGATCTCAATAATACGGTTCATATAACGCGACATATCAATGATGATGCCCTGATTCAGAGCCTGACCATTGGTGCCGGTTCCGCCGCCGCGCGGGGTAAAGACCAGCGACGCGAAACGTTCCTGGGCCGCCAGACGCGAAATGAGCGCCACGTCTGCGGTGGAACGCGGGAAAACGACGGCATCGGGAAGTAACTGATAGATACTGTTGTCGGTCGCCATCGTTAGCCTGTCGGCATAGCTGGTGGCGGTATCACCTGTAAAACCCTGTTGCTCCAGTGCTTGCAAATAATTCAGTACCAGCTGAACGACGCCGGGTGCCTGAGAAATCAATGGGATCATTACTGTCGACCCTAATTATTAAGTGGTGAACTCCCTGGATAGTTCGCGCTGATTGCGGCTGGTAACGGCGTGGACCCTGGCGCAGAGATAACGCTTTAACGGGGAGGAACGCACCCAACCAACGCAGCTACAGCATGAAATATGACGGGAGATAATCGTTTGCGTTGTGTCTGAATGTTTGTATCACATTTTTTTCTTATACGCTCAGCAGAATTACGGGCAGAATCCGACTGTCAAAAACGGCTGAAATCACTAATGATTAGAGTGACGCGTTTTTAGCTTTCCACCAGCGCGGCTGGTGTTCATTAAAGGTAAATTTCATTTATGGTCAATCTTCGTCAGCCCAGGGACGTTGCGCAAATTCTGCTGTCGGTGCTGTTTTTAGCCATCATCATCATTGCGTGTCTATGGATAGTACGCCCTTTTGTTCTGGGTTTTGCGTGGGCCGGAACGGTGGTTATCGCCACCTGGCCACTGTTTATTCGTCTGCAAAAACTGCTGTTTGGTCGTCGCTCACTGGCGGTGGTGGTGATGACGCTGTTTCTTTTTCTGGTCTTCATTATTCCGATTGCGCTGCTGGTGAACAGTCTGGTCGACACCAGCGGGCCGGTGATTCGCTCGATTACCAGCGGCGAAATGACCATTCCGGATCTCGCGTGGCTGAACAGTGTCCCGATAATTGGCGCGAAGCTTTACAGCGGCTGGCATAGCCTGCTGGAGATGGGCGGCAGTGCGATCATGACGAAGGTCCGGCCATACATCGGCACCACCACCACCTGGTTTGTGGGTCAGGCGGCACATGTTGGGCGTTTTGTGATGCATTGCGCCCTGATGCTGGTCTTCAGCGCCCTGCTTTACTGGCGTGGCGAACAGGTGGCCCTCGGCGTGCGTCATTTTGCCACGCGCCTGGCAGGACCGCGCGGCGATGCGGCCGTGTTGCTGGCAGGACAGGCGGTACGCGCCGTGGCGCTCGGTGTGGTGGTGACTGCGCTGGCGCAAGCGGTTCTCGGCGGCATTGGTCTGGCGATTTCGGGCGTGCCGTATGCGACCATTTTCACGGTCATCATGATCCTCACCTGTCTGGTGCAGCTTGGGCCTCTGCTGGTGCTGGTCCCGTGCATTATCTGGCTTTACTGGAGCGGCGACACCACCTGGGGCACAGTGCTGCTGGTGTGGAGTTGCGTGGTTGGCACGATGGACAACGTTATCCGCCCGATGCTGATACGCATGGGCGCCGATCTGCCGCTGATTCTGATCCTGTCTGGCGTCATTGGCGGTTTGATTGCTTTCGGCATGATTGGACTGTTTATTGGTCCGGTTCTGTTGGCCGTGACCTGGCGTCTGTTCTCCGCATGGGTGCATGAAATCCCGCCCCCTGCGACCGACCCGGATGTGGTGTTACACGAACTCGAAACGCTGGAAGATAAAAACAAGCAGTAGTTCTCTCCAGGCGGGGCAACCCGCCTGATACATAAGCCCAACTAATCAATTTTAATACGCAAAACGAGTCTGACCTGCTGCGCCTCACCTAACCACGTCATTCCCCTCGCAAAATGTTCACGCCTCTTAAACTATTGAGACGAATCTGATCGACGCAAAAACGTAGCATGCCTACTATTAGCTCAAGGTTATAAATCAACGCATTGATTTATAAGCATGGAAATCCCCTGAGTGAAACAACGAATTGCTGTGTGTAGTCTTTGCCCATCTCCCACGATGGGCTTTTTTTTATGCTTTTTTTGGCGAGTACGAGCCTGAGACATAAAAAAGCCCGGCAAGCATGACGCCGCCGGGCTTTTTCAGGAAGACATTACTTCTTCAGTTCGGCCAGACTCAGCCAGGTTTGCACCACCGTATCTGGGTTCAGGGACAGGCTGTCGATCCCTTCTTCCATCAGCCATGCCGCAAAATCTTCGTGATCGGAAGGACCCTGACCACAAATCCCGACGTATTTGCCCTGTTTCTTGGCCGCGCGAATAGCCATCGACAGCAACGCTTTTACCGCTTCATTACGTTCGTCAAACAGCTCTGACACCACGCCAGAATCTCGGTCCAGGCCCAGCGCCAGCTGCGTCATATCATTGGAGCCGATAGAGAAGCCGTCGAAATGTTCCAGGAACTGCTCTGCCAGCAGGGCATTTGACGGTATTTCGCACATCATGATGATCTTCAGCCCGTTCTCGCCGCGTTTGAGTCCCTGACGCGCCAGCTCCTCTACCACGGCTTTCGCCTGCTCAACGGTTCGTACAAACGGCACCATGATTTCGACGTTGGTGAGACCCATTTCGTTACGCACGCGTTTTACCGCGTCGCATTCCAGGGCGAAACAGTCGCGGAAACTGTCAGAAACGTAACGGCCAGCACCACGGAAGCCCAGCATCGGGTTCTCTTCTTCCGGCTCGTAGCGCTCGCCGCCCACCAGATTGGCGTATTCGTTAGACTTAAAGTCTGACAGACGCACAATCACCCGCTTCGGATAGAACGCCGCCCCAAGCGTCGCGATCCCTTCCGTCAGACGGCCTACGTAGAACTCTTTCGGCGAGTCATAGCCTTTCATCATCTCGCGAATTTCTTTTTGAAGCGCGACGTCCTGGTCGTCAAACTCCAGCAGCGCACGCGGATGCACCCCAATCATGCGGTTGATGATAAATTCCAGACGCGCCAGGCCCACGCCTTCGTTAGGCAGACAGGCAAAATCAAAGGCACGGTCAGGGTTACCGACGTTCATCATGATTTTGAGCGGCAGATCCGGCATGGTATCGACGCTGGAACTTTTCACGCTGAAGTCCAGAATATCGGCATACACGTAGCCGGTATCGCCTTCGGCGCAGGAGACGGTCACTTTCTCGTCATCTTTCATGCGTTCGGTCGCGTCACCACAGCCCACCACCGCCGGGATGCCCAGCTCACGCGCGATGATGGCGGCGTGACAGGTGCGGCCACCACGGTTTGTGACGATCGCCGCGGCTTTTTTCATGATCGGTTCCCAGTCCGGGTCGGTCATGTCAGTCACCAGCACATCACCCGGCTGAACCAGATTCATTTCGCTGATATCGTGGATCACTTTGACCGGACCCGCGCCAATACGGTGGCCAATCGCACGGCCTTCGGCCACGATTTTGCCCTGCGCATGCAGCGTGTAACGCTCCATCACCTGGCCGCGAGAACGCACCGTTTCTGGACGCGCCTGCACGATAAACAGCTTACCGGTGTGCCCGTCTTTCGCCCATTCGATGTCCATCGGACGGCCATAGTGCTTCTCAATTTGCACCGCTTGTTTCGCCAGCTCCTGCACGTCGTCATCACTGAGAGAGAAACGGTCGCGCTGCTCCTGCGGCACATCCTCAGTCTCAACCTGTTTACCGTGTTCAAGATTCGGCGCATAAATCATGCGGATTTTTTTGGAACCCATCGTACGACGAACGATAGAGGGGCGATTCGCCGCCAGCGTCGGTTTGTGTACATAGAATTCGTCAGGGTTAACCGCGCCTTGCACCACCATCTCACCCAGCCCCCAGGCGGAAGTGATAAACACCACCTGATCGAAACCGGATTCCGTATCAATCGAGAACATCACGCCGGAAGCGCCAACATCGGAGCGCACCATGCGCTGCACGCCCGCAGAGAGCGCGACGCCACGGTGATCGTAGCCCTGATGCACGCGATAGGAGATGGCGCGATCGTTGAACAGCGAAGCAAAGACGTGTTTCACCGCGACCAGCACGGCGTCATACCCCTGCACGTTGAGGAACGTTTCCTGCTGACCGGCAAACGAGGCATCCGGCATATCTTCTGCGGTGGCGGAAGAGCGCACGGCAAACGAAGCCTGCGCGTCGTCGGCAGACAGTTGGTTATAAGCCTCATGAATGGCGTGTTCCAGTTCAGGCTGGAAAGGTGTGTCGATGATCCACTGGCGGATTTGCGAACCGGCTTTGGCAAGCTCGGTCACGTCATCAATATCCGTTTTGTCCAGCAGGTCGTAAATGCGCTGGTTTACACCGCTCTGATCGAGAAAATAGTTAAACGCATCGGCGGTAGTGGCAAAACCATTCGGTACGGAAACACCCATACCGGACAGGTTTGTAATCATTTCACCCAGGGAGGCATTTTTGCCTCCAACTCTGTCTACATCATTCATGCCGAGTTGGTTATACCAAAGCACCAGCGGTGACGAGCCATTGTTGGACATCGAAACAATCCTTTTGTGATATTTAAGCGGAGTAAGAAACGTCTGACTTCGTATTTATACTTACATATTTATCCCCGACAAAAAAACGGTGAATCGTGTAAGCACTTTTATTTTTCTCTTTTTCGGATACTTTCCCATCAGCGCCTAACGCCATGATTCGTATGGATTCATACAAAGACCATGAAACTAAGACGCCTATTTGAAAAATGAAATCCACTTTTCATTAAAATTAAAAACACCATTTCATTTATAATTTAAAAACGTTCTTTGCTGTGTATTTTACTTTTTTAATTTATGCTTTCAGTCAATTAGGTTCGCTATTCTGGGTGAGTAAAATGGATAATGCTGTCGATCGCCACGTTTTGTATATTTCTGATGGTACGGCCATCACCGCCGAGGTGTTGGGCCATGCGGTGATGTCACAATTCCCGGTGGCGATAAACAGCATCACGCTGCCGTTTGTCGAAAATGAAAGTCGCGCCAAAGCGGTGAAAGAGCAAATTGATGCGATTTACCAGCAAACCGGCGCGCGCCCGTTAGTGTTTTACTCCATCGTTATCCCCGAAATTCGCGACATTATTTTGCAAAGTGAAGGATTTTGTCAGGATATTGTGCAGGCGCTGGTCGCGCCCTTGCAGGGTGAGTTAAAACTCGACCCGACGCCCATTGCCCATCGCACTCACGGGCTCAATCCGGGCAACCTGATCAAATATGACGCGCGTATCGCCGCGATTGATTACACCCTGGCGCACGACGACGGAATTTCGATGCGTAATCTCGATCAGGCCCAGGTCATTTTGCTTGGCGTATCGCGCTGCGGCAAAACGCCCACCAGCCTGTATCTGGCGATGCAGTTTGGCATTCGTGCCGCGAATTACCCTTTTATTGCCGACGATATGGATAACCTGGTGCTCCCTCCCGCGCTGAAACCGCTGCAGCATAAACTGTTTGGTCTGACCATTAACCCAGAACGCCTCGCTGCCATCCGTGAAGAACGGCGTGAGAACAGTCGTTACGCGTCAATGCGTCAGTGCCGCATGGAGGTGTCAGAAGTCGAAGCGCTGTACCGCAAAAACCAAATTCCGTGGCTGAACAGCACCAACTATTCGGTAGAAGAGATCGCCACAAAAATCCTCGACATCATGGGTCTGAATCGCCGCATGTACTAATATGCTAGTACATTATTTTCATTTCAGTTATGATCGCTTTCACTCTCGGGGCCGACATGCCCCGAACTTGAAATCAGCAGGGATTGGTTTAAGGTGATGCCCTTCACTTCCCGGTAGTCTGCCGATGAAGCAAATATTTCTGAGACATTCCATGAATAAAACCGACGAACTTCGCACAGCGCGTATTGAAAGTCTGGTGACGCCCGCAGAACTGGCACAGCGCCACCCCGTTTCCGCAAGCGTTGCGGAACATGTCATTGCATCGCGCCGACGCATCGAAAAAATATTGAACGGCGAAGATCGCCGTTTACTGGTGGTTATTGGCCCGTGCTCGATCCACGATCTAGATGCTGCAATGGATTACGCCAAACGCCTGAAAGTATTGCGCGATAAGCACCAGGATCGCCTTGAAATCGTTATGCGCACCTATTTCGAGAAACCGCGCACCGTGGTGGGCTGGAAAGGGCTGATTTCCGATCCTGATTTGAACGGCAGCTATCGCGTTAATCACGGTATCGAACTGGCGCGTAAATTACTGCTTCAGGTGAATGAACTCGGCGTGCCGACAGCCACCGAATTTCTCGATATGGTGATCGGACAGTTTATCGCTGACTTGATTAGCTGGGGCGCGATTGGCGCGCGGACTACCGAAAGCCAGATCCATCGCGAGATGGCCTCTGCCCTTTCTTGCCCGGTGGGCTTTAAAAACGGTACGGATGGAAATACGCACATCGCGGTCGATGCTATCCGCGCCTCGCGTGCCAGCCATATGTTCCTCTCGCCGGACAAAAACGGTCAGATGACCATTTATCAGACCAGCGGTAACCCGTATGGCCATATCATTATGCGTGGGGGTAAAAAACCTAACTACCATGCCGAAGATATCGCCGCGGCCTGCGATACGCTGCACGAGTTTGATCTCCCGGAACATCTGGTGGTCGATTTCAGCCACGGCAACTGCCAAAAGCAACATCGTCGCCAACTGGACGTGTGCGATGAAATTTGTCAGCAAATACGCAGCGGTTCGACCGCTATCGCCGGAATCATGGCGGAAAGTTTCCTGAAAGAAGGCACACAAAAAGTCGTGGCAGGACAACCCATTGCGTATGGTCAGTCGATCACCGATCCGTGTCTAAGCTGGGAAGACAGCGAACTGCTGCTTGAAAAATTAGCGTCTGCCGTCGATAGCCGTTTTTAATTACCTCCCCCGCTGCCCTGGCGGGGTTTTTATTTCACAACCCGTCACTTTTCAAACCCTTCGCGGCAAATTTGATCCAGTCACATTTTTTTCACAAAAAGGCTTGCCGTGAAATTTCACTTTGTTGATAATGATTATCATTGTTACTTTGATTATTATTTTTAAACATTATGTCACGTACGGATAACACGGCGACCACACTCGCAAAAGATTGCACGCAGCCTACACCCACTGCTCCGGAGCGTCGGATAGACAGCAAAAGTCTGCTTGGCGATGAAGGACGGGTAATTATTGAGCATGACGGCCAGCAGTATCTGCTGCGCCAGACCCATGCCGGAAAACTGATTCTTACGAAATAAACCTAGCCATACTATTCGCCAGCCACCCAGGTGATCCCCAGGCAGCCAGCGCTTTCGATTTCCTAATGGAGAGTTGCTATGCCATACCTGCATTCCGCGTCGTTGCGCCCATCGCTGTTGGCGCTGGCCGTTGTCAGTGCCCTTCCGGGCATTGCTTTTGCGGCCTCTGATGAAATGACCGTCACCGCAACGGGTAACGCCCGCAGCGCGTTCGAAGCGCCAATGATGGTGAGCGTTATCGACGCCACCGCCCCAGAAAATCAAACCGCCAGCTCCGCGGCCGATCTGCTGCGCACCGTGCCGGGCATCACGCTGGACGGCACGGGCCGCACCAACGGTCAGGACGTGAATTTGCGCGGTTACGACAGACGCGGCGTGCTGATTTTAGTCGACGGCGTGCGTCAGGGAACGGATACCGGACACCTCAACAGCACGTTTCTCGATCCGGCGCTGATCAAACGTATCGAAGTGGTGCGAGGCCCGTCTGCTCTGCTGTACGGCAGCGGCGCGATGGGCGGCGTGATTTCCTATGACACGGTAGACGCGAAAGATCTGCTGGAGGCCGGGAAAAACAGCGGTTTCCGCGTGTTTGGGACCGGTGCTACGGGCGATCACAGTATTGGCATGGGCGCCAGCGCGTTTGGTCGTACCGACGTGCTGGACGGCGTTGTTGCGTGGTCCAGCCGCGATCGCGGGGATTTACGTCAAAGCGACGGCACCACCGCGCCAAACGATGAATCCATCAATAATATGCTGGCGAAAGGCAGTTGGAAAATCGACAGCGCCCAGACGCTGGGCGGCTCGCTGCGCTATTACAACAACGCGGCGCAGGAGCCAAAAAATCCGCAAACGATTGAGCCGTCGGACAGCAGCAATCCAATGACAGATCGATCCACGATCCAGCGTGATGCGCAATTGACCTACAACATTGCACCAGACGGCAACGACTGGCTGAACGCGGATGCAAAGGTGTACTGGTCTGAAGCGCGTATCAACGCGCAAAACGTCGACAGCACCGCCGAATTCCGCAAGCAAACCACCAAAGGCGGAAAAGTGGAGAACCGTACGCATCTGTTTACTGACACCTTCGCCTCGCACCTGCTCACCTACGGCGGGGAGTATTATCGTCAGGAGCAAAATCCAGGCGGCGCGACCACCGGTTTCCCGGAGGCCAAAATCGACTTCAGCTCCGGCTGGCTACAGGACGAAATCACCCTGCGCGACCTGCCGATCACGCTGTTAGGCGGCACACGCTATGATAACTACCGTGGCAGCAGCGAGGGGTATGACGATGTCGATGCGGATAAATGGTCATCCCGTGCGGGCATCACGGTTACTCCGGCCGACTGGCTGATGCTGTTCGGGTCCTACGCGCAGGCGTTTCGCGCGCCAACAATGGGCGAGATGTATAACGATTCTAAACACTTCTCCATTGGCAGTTTCTACACTAACTACTGGGTGCCGAACCCGAATCTGCGTCCGGAAACCAACGAAACACAAGAGTACGGTTTTGGTCTGCGCTTTGACGACCTGATGCTGGCCAACGATGAGCTGGAGTTCAAAGCCAGCTACTTCGATACCAAAGCCAAAGACTACATCTCTACGACCGTTGATTTTGCTGCCGCGACCACGCAATCCTATAACGTGCCTGACGCCAAAATATGGGGCTGGGACGTGATGGCGAAATACACGGCGGATCTGTTCAGCCTTGACGTGGCGTATAACCGCACGCGCGGGAAAGACACCGATACGGGCGAATACATCTCGACGATTAACCCGGACACTGTGACCAGTAAACTGAACGTTCCGGTGGCCCAAAGCGGCTTCTCGGTTGGTTGGATCGGCACATTTACCGATCGTTCAACGCATATCAGCAGCGAATACAGTAAACAGCCGGGCTACGCGGTGAATGACTTCTACGTGAGCTATCAGGGACAGCAAGCTCTCAAAGGGGTCACTACCACGCTGGTCCTGGGCAATGCCTTCGACAAAGAGTACTGGTCACCGCAGGGCATTCCGCAGGATGGCCGCAACGGTAAGATTTTCGTCAGTTATCAGTGGTAATCCCCCTTGCCCCGGTGCGCCGGGGCCTTATCCGAAAGGAAGAGACAATGAATCACTACACCCGCTGGCTTGAGTTAAAAGAAGAAAACCCAGGAAAATACGCGCGCGACATCGCCGGGCTGATGAACCTCAGCGAAGCCGAACTGACGTTCGCCCGCGTGGGGCACGACGCCTGGCGTTTGCACGGGGACATCCGTGCGATCTTCGGCGCGCTGGAAACTGTCGGCGAAACAAAATGCATTTGCCGCAACGAATACACCGTTCATGAACAGATCGGCACGTTCACCAATCAACACCTTAATGGCCATGCCGGGCTGGTGCTGAATCCGCGCGCGCTGGATCTGCGCCTGTTCCTGAGCCAATGGGCAAGCGTGTTCCACATCTGCGAAGCCACGGCGCGCGGTGAACGCCAGAGTATTCAATTCTTTGACCATCAGGGTGATGCGCTGCTCAAAGTCTATGCCACCGATAACACGGACGCTTTCGCGTGGGGCGATATTTTGACCCGTTTTACCGTTGCCGATAATCCTGCGTTGGATCTGAAAGCAGCCGATGTGGCGCTCAACAGCGCGTCGCCTGATGCTGAAAAAGTCGATGCAGAATGGCGCGCCATGACTGACGTGCATCAGTTCTTCAGCCTCCTGAAGCGCCACAGTCTGAGCCGGCAACAAGCGTTCCGTCTGGTGGGTGACGACCTGGCCTGTAAAGTAGACAACCGCGCCTTAGCGCGACTGTTGGATGCCGCGCATCAGAGCGGAAACGAAATTATGGTCTTCGTGGGCAACCGCGGCTGCGTGCAAATATTTACCGGCGCAGTGGAAAAAGTGGTGCCGATGAAGGGCTGGCTCAACATTTTCAATCCAGCGTTTACCCTGCATTTGCTGGAAGAGACGATCGCGGAAACCTGGGTTACGCGTAAACCCACCGTCGACGGCCACGTCACTAGCCTGGAACTGTTCGCCGCAGACGGGACGCAGATTGCGCAACTTTATGGCCAGCGTACCGAAGGCGAACCAGAACAAACGCAGTGGCGCGCGCAGATCGACGCCCTGACACCGAAAGGGATAGCCGCATGAGAAAATGGCTTGCCCTGATTATCGCCCTACCGCTGACGGCGTTCGCTGCGCCACAGGAGAAGATCGTCGCGCTCGGCGGGGACGTCACGGAGATTATCTCTGCGTTGGGCGCAGAGTCTTCTCTCGTGGCGCGCGACAGCACCAGCCTATGGCCGCAGCGGGTCACGTCGCTTCCGGACGTGGGCTATCTGCGCCAGTTAAACGCCGAGGGTATTCTGGCGATGCACCCGACGCTGGTGCTGGCGAGCGCGCAGGCGCAGCCTTCGTTAGCGCTTAAACAGGTCGAGCAAAGCAACGTGAACGTCGTGACGGTACCGGGCGATAACGATCTGAGCGCGATCGATGAGAAGATCCGCGTGATTGCGCAAGCAATCCATCGCGTCGCGCAGGGAGACGCTCTGCGCAAAACGGTGCAGCAGGAGCTGGCAGCGTTACCGACGTCGCCACTCAATAAACGCGTGCTGTTTATTCTCAGTCACGGCGCGATGAACGCGATGGCCGCCGGACAACAAACCGCTGCGGATACGGCGATCCGCGCCGCCGGTTTGCACAATGCCATGCAGGGATTTTCGCGCTATCAGCCCTTGTCTCAGGAAGGCGTGATCGCCAGCCAGCCCGATCTGGTGGTGATTTCGCAGGCTGGCGTGCAGGCCGTAGGCGGCGAAGCGAATCTGTGGAAGCTGCCGGGTCTGGCGCAAACGCCTGCGGGTCGTAACAAACAGATTTTGCAGATTGATGATATGGCGCTGCTCGGATTTAGCGTCCGTACCCCGCACGCCATTCAACAGCTGCGCGATAAAGCGGAGCAAGTGCCCTGATGACACGCCGCATCGCGCTATCGCTATGGATGCTGGCATTTTCGCTGGCGTTGATGACGCTGCTGGCGACCGGTTTTGGCGCGTTGCGTCTGCCGGTCACGCTGCTGTGGAGCGGTCACGATGAAACCCTGCGCCAGATCTGGCTGACCATCCGTCTCCCGCGCGTGCTGCTGGCTCTGGTGATCGGCGGTTCGCTGGCGCTGGCAGGCTGCGTGATGCAGGGTCTGTTTCGCAATCCGCTGGCCGATCCTGGATTACTGGGGATCAGCAGCGGCGCGGCCTGTGCCGTCGCGCTGTGGGTGGTGTTGCCCTTTTCACTCCCGGCGTTGCTAATGCTTTATGCTCCCATGCTGGCGGCCTTTTTGGGTGCGCTGGCGGCCACGCTGGTGATTTTCTTGCTCAGCCAACAACAGGCCAGTTCCCTGTCGCGCTTACTGCTGGTGGGGATTGCCATCAATGCGCTGTGCGGCGCGGTAGTCGGTGTGATGTCATGGGTCAGCAATGACGCTCAGCTGCGTCAGCTTTCACTGTGGGGCATGGGCAGTCTTGGGTCTGCACAGTGGTCAACATTATTGGCTGCAACCTCGCTGATGATCCCAGCCGTGATGGTTATCTGGCGCCTGGCCGGGGCACTGAATTTACTGCAGTTGGGCGATGAAGAGGCGCATTATCTGGGTATCGACGTCCGCGCCGTGCAGCGTATGTTGCTGCTGTGCAGCGCCTTGCTGGTGGCGTCCGCCGTGGCAGTGAGCGGTGTGATTGGCTTTATCGGTTTAGTGGTTCCACATGTGGTGCGGATGTGGCTGGGCGCCGATCACCGGGCCGTTATCCCAGGCTCAGTGCTGGCGGGCGCTTTTTTACTGCTGATCGCCGATACCCTCGCACGCACCGTCGTTACACCGGCAGAAATGCCCGTCGGATTGCTGACCAGTCTGCTGGGCGCGCCGTGGTTTTTATGGCTCATTTTCCGTCGGGGAGCGCACTTTGGCTGAACAATTTCTGGCGCAGGCGCTGACCTACCGTATCGCAGATAAAACCGTACTTCATGATGTGTCGCTTTCGCTGAACCCGGGTGAAATGGTGGCGCTGATCGGCCCCAACGGTGCGGGAAAATCCACGCTGCTACGTCTGCTGACGGGCTATCTTCCACCGACCTCTGGCAGCTGTAAACTGGCCGGGAAACCACTGGGAAAGTGGAGCATGCAGAGGCTGTCGCGCCATCGCGCCGTTATGCGCCAGCAGACACAGCTCGAATTTGACTGGCCGGTTGAGGCCGTTATTGGAATGGGAAGATCGCCGTGGACCTCGCAGCCGGAAGCCACCGTGATCGCACAGGTAATGCAGATAACTGGGTGTACGCCGCTGGCAGGACGAAAATATGCAGCATTGTCGGGCGGTGAACAGCAGCGCGTTCAGCTGGCCCGGGCTTTGGCCCAACTGTGGTGCGACGGAGCGCCGCGCGGCTGGCTGTTTCTCGACGAACCCACATCGGCGTTAGATCTTTACCACCAGCAACATGTACTGCGGCTGCTGAAATCCTTAACCGCTAAAGGGAATCTGCACGTTTGTGTGGTGCTGCACGATCTCAATCTGGCCGCGCTGTGGGCCGATCGGATCGTGCTAATGCATGAAGGGAAAATCGTTTCGCAGGGCGCGCCCGACTCGGTTTTACAGGCCGACGATCTGGCGCGCTGGTACGGCGCCCAAGTTCACGTTGGCCTGCATCCGACGAGTGCGACTCCGCAGGTATTTCTCGCCCCTTAGCTGGAACAGCTCACTTCCAGCCGTTTGCCCCAGTCCGGCGGGCGGCTGACATAGTCATCATCTCTGTCGTCAAACGGCGTGCGTAAGGCGTCGTGCAATCGATGCAACTCGGCATAATCGCCCTGCTCGGCCTGCTCTATCGCCCGCTGCGCCAGCCAATTGCGCAAGATCATGGCCGGATTGACCGCGTTCATTTGCGCGTTGCGGACGTCATCAGGCGTTTCCTCACGCTGCAGGCGCTCACGATAGGTTGCAAACCAGCTATCAAAGGCCTGTCGATCGATAAACTCATCGCGCAATGGCGAAGCGGCGCTGTGCTTTTCGGTTTGACCAAGCATGCGGAAAGTGCGCGTATAATCGCTGCCTTCACGCGCCATAAGTGCAAACAACGCGTTGAGGATATCGTTATCCCCTTTCTCCTGGGTCATCAACCCCAGCTTGCGGCGCATGAGTTTGCCGTATTCCTGCATCAGCACTTCCTGATACCGATCCAGCGCATCATTCAGAGCCTCGACGTCAATAAATGGTGAAAGAGCTTGCGCCAGACGCTGTAAGTTCCATAGTCCAACCGAAGGCTGATTTTCAAAACTGTAGCGCCCCTGATAATCAGAGTGGTTACAGATGAAATCCGGCTGATAGTCATCGAGGAAGCCGTACGGGCCGTAGTCAATGGTTAGCCCGAGAATAGACATGTTGTCGGTGTTCATCACCCCATGCGCGAAGCCCACCGTTTGCCAGCAGGCCATCAGCGATGCCGTACGCGCCACCACATCCCGGAACCAAAGAACATATTTATCGGCGTCGTTCTGCCACTGCGGCCAGTGATGGGCAATGACAAAATCAGCGAGCTGGCGGACTTTTTCTGGCTCACGGCGATAGTAAAAATGTTCAAAATGGCCGAATCGCACGTGGCTTTGCGCAATACGCATCAGCATTGCGCCCTGCTCCATCGATTCGCGGGCAACCTGAGTATCGCTGGTGACAATGGATAACGCGCGTGAAGTGGGGATCCCCAGGGCATGCATCGCTTCTGAGGCCAGGCTCTCACGGATTGTTGAGCGAAGCACTGCGCGCCCGTCGCCCATACGCGAATACGGCGTCAAGCCAGCGCCCTTCAGATGCCAGTCGACGGTTTGTCCATTCGCGAGCTGTTGTTCGCCCAGCAAGATGCCACGTCCGTCCCCAAGCTGTCCTGCCCACACACCAAACTGGTGGCCGCTGTAGACCTGTGCCAGGGGGCGCATGCCGGGAAGCAGCGTTTCCCCTCCCCATACGCCCGCGCCTGCATCGGCGTGGAATAACGACGCAGGCACGCCTAGATCATTCGCCAGACTGGCGTTGTGCCAGATCAAACGGGCATTTTTCAGCGGAGTGGGATTGAGCGCGGTGTAGAAACCGGGTAATTCGTCATGCCAGTGAGCAGTAAAAGACAGGGTCATAGGTCCTCCTGTCTTAAGTGTAGAGGGTTTACCCGCACTTAAACACGGGCGAAATGAAGGGTTATCGTTGGACGAGGGACGTCACTTGCTCGGCAGTCACCGCTGACCACAAATTGCCTTGCATGGCGCTGAAGTTGAATGGCAGCATACGTCGCAAGATCTCTTCATCGTCGACGCCTGCAACAATTACGCCCTGGCAATAGGGCGTGATTTGCGCCAGAATCGCGCGCATAAAGGGTTCAAACGAAAACTCGGCAACCCGCGCATGGATAAATCCTTTATCCAGTGCAATGCGTTTAAACAATCCATCAAAGACGGCTTTGTTGGATGCAGTTCCCGCCCCAAAGTCAGCCAACACCATTGGGAAATGGATTGCCATTCTTGCGAGCACGGGATCGTCTTTTCCATTATTTAAACCGGGAAAACTCTCATTAACCGTAAACTCAAGAAATGGATAGCGTTCTAATATTGATGTGGCATTCCCGTCTGCCAAAAGATACTCAACAATAGCTGGCGATATATTTATCCATGCAATAAGGTGATGCTGAATAAAAAACAGTTTACACGCGCCCAGCAATTCCAGCTTTTCGTGAAACAGCGCTAACTCGTCTGCCGCACTGAGATGCGGGGTGACCAGTTCCGTTGGAATACGGACGTCAGTTCCCACGCCAACAAAGTGAGCAAAAATTTCTAAACCTTTTAGCTCCCCTGCGCAATTGCGAGCAGGAAGTAATAATAGTTCAGAGTGATAAGGATTATTCAGGGTGACAATCATTGCGCCGGCCCCGCGTTTAAGAAGATAACGAGCATCCTGGAGCAATTGCTAAAATAATTCAACTTTATTGATTTTAAAAAGATTAATTTCATTGTTTCCTTTTTATTTTTAAGATTTTTCCATCAATCTAAAATAATTTTATCCTGGTTATGGTGTAATAGCCAGTTTTAGCGAAAACAGCTACTTATCGACATAATTAATTACATTTAGATTTAACTCAAACTGGATAACTTAAAAACGAGCGCGATTCAGATGACCGCGCCAGGAAGAAACGGAAACCGCCGCTATATACGTCGAGCCTGCCAGAAGTTTTTCCGCCAGTAGACATTATCCAGAGAAGATCGCATCACACCGCGACTGGTTGAGGCGTGAATAAACTGATTGTCAGTATCATAAATGCCAACATGCAGGCCACTTTCACCTGATCCCGTTTTAAAAAACACCAGATCGCCTGGCAATAAATCGCCTTTGTCTATTTGCGTACCGATCTCAGCCTGCATCCGCGTTTCGCGCGGGAGTTGCAGATCGAACTTATCGCGGAAGGTCATCAGCACGAAGCCTGAACAATCAACGCCGCCCCGGCTCATTCCACCGTAGCGATAAGGTGCCCCGCGCCAGTGTTGCAACTGGTCGTTAAGATTAGCGATCACGGTAATAGAATCCGATAACCGCGGATTAGGGGGCGGTGCACGATGACTGCTGCATCCTGCAAGTAATAACATGCCCACAATGATTAACCAGAATCGCATTTCCAGACGAATCCTCTGCTTTTTTATCCTTTCCGTAATTTAGCCTGTGATTACGCAACCTTGCAAGAAACGCTATTCCTGAACGGTCGAAATAAGCATTCGGTGCCCTTCAATATCCAGACGACGAAAAGGCATACCGTAAGCCTGAGCAAGATTAGGCGGCGTCAGTACGCTGTCGCGCGCGCCGCTGGCGATCATGGCCCCGCGCGCCAAAAGCCATACACGGTGGGCGTGGCGCAGCGTGTGATTTAAATCGTGACTGCTCATCACAACGGCGATGCCTTTGCCGGAAAGCAGGCTTAATAGCTTGTCGAGCGCGGCCTGCTGAGCCACATCCAGACCGCTCATCGGCTCATCCAGTAACAACACGCTCCCGTGAGGATTTCCCGCAGGATGGATTTGCAGGATCGCAGCGGCCAGGCGCACACGCTGCCACTCACCGCCGGAGAGTTGGTTGGCGTTGCGCGCGAGTTTATCTTCCAGCCCCAGCGCGCGAGTGACATCCTCAAGCAGCGCGGAATGGGTTTTATCATGCTGATGCAGGGCCAGATAGTGCCAGACAGGCATGGCAAAGGGCGGCATCTGCTGCTGGATTAGGTAGCTGCGCCGGTGAGCCAGCGAGACGGGAGACCATTCGCGAAGAGAATGTCCCAGTAACGTAATTTCCCCCTCACCCATCGTCAACCCAGCCATACGGGCCAGCAACGTACTTTTCCCGGCCCCGTTGGGGCCGACAAGATGCACGATCTCTCCCGGACGAACCTCAGCGTTGACCGGTTCCAGCCTTCCCTTCTGCGCCACGCCCGTCAACTGCATCAGCATGGTCATTACTTCGCCAGTGCCAGCTTGATCGATTCCATCACAATAGGGTCTTCCGGCGTCATATCTGGAGAAAAACGTTGTACAACCTGTCCGTCACGGCCAACCAGGAATTTCTCGAAATTCCACAAAATATCATCCGGATACAGAGGCGCACGTCCTTTGCTCGCCATGCGCTCATAGAATCCGCTTTGTTCTGGCGCAACGGCCGTTGGGGCTGCAGCGATCAGCTTTTGGTAAAGCGGATGGCGATTTTCACCGTTCACATCAATTTTGCTGAACATGGGGAATGTGACGCCATAGGTGGTACTGCAAAACGTTTTGATCTCCTCTTCACTACCCGGTTCCTGACCCAGAAACTGATTACACGGGAAACCAAGAACCACCAGGCCATCCTTCTCCCAGGCTTTTTGAATGTTTTCAAGCTGTTCATACTGCGGCGTCAAACCGCATTTCGACGCGACGTTCACGATCAACAACACTTTACCTTTGTAGCTTTCGAGCGTTGTTTTCTCGCCATCAATGGTCGTGACTTCGGTATTCAGAATATCGTACTGCATAGCGTCCCCTTAGTTTGTTTACCCTGTCGGATCTCACGTCCGGCCTTTAATAGTAGACAGATAAAGCAATTAAATACCAAATATTAGTCTAAACAATAATTTATCATGAAATCAGTGAATTACAAAAATGACTCACGGCGGAGAGCGGCCAGGACATGACATGCAGTGATAAGCAGACCCGCAGCGGCGATACGCATCGCTCCAAAGCGGATAATTAATGTGCCGGTAAAAACGCCCGCCCCGATGCCGACCATAAAGGCAGCTTTACGACCTTGTTTTGCGCCAGTGAACATAACGGCAAGATACACGTTGCCCATCCCCAGAACAAAATGGTGATGGGCAGCGTGGCCAGAGAATTGTCAGGCGCAATTGCATTACCCACAATTGCGCCTGTAGCATAAAAAACTGCGGCGTTAGCACCGGCGAGAGCCTGTGCGGACGACGGAAGGAAGAGATTATTTTTCTGGTCTGCAACGGGCAGGAAGCGTTATGTGGACATGTGATTAATTATCCTGATTCATGGTAAGCACTATCCGGAAGCGCGCTTCACCCCTCTTCAGTCTGTCGAGGGCCTCGTTTGCACGCTCAAAGGGCATCTGTTCTATGACGGGCAAAGTCTGAAAGAGATGGCTGAACTTGAGCGCGCGCTCGGTTTGTGCCGGTGTGCTGACGAAGGATCCTGTCAGGGTACGTTCAGCGCCGATCATCATACCCGGCATGACCTGCAGTGGTGTTCGCCCGGCACCCAGCAGGATCGCTTTTCCCCGCGGTGCCAGGGCGGGCAGCAAGGCTGCGACCGTTTCTGAATCCGGCGCCGTAGCCACAATAAAATCGACACCACCGTCATTTTTCAGGCGTTCTAAACCGTTTTCCTTAAATGTATCGATGTAGTGATGCGCGCCCAGCTCAAAGGCCACTCGTTCTTTATCACTCCCCCGTGCAACTACCGTAACCTCAAAACCCATTTTACGGGCGTACTGAACGGCCATATGGCCAAGTCCCCCCATCCCGAGAACCGCCACTCGGTCGCCTGCCCTGGCGCCTGAATTACGCAGCGCGTTGAAGGTAGCGGTACCGGCGCAAAGGATCGGTGCGGCATGCACAGAAGAAAGCGCTGATGGAATGGCTATTAGCGCGGTATGTCGCATGACAACGTACTCTGCGTAGCCGCCATCGCAGCTCAGACCCGGCGTCAGCTGATTTTCACAGAGATGAAAAAGCCCGTTGCGGCATGGGTTACAGTATTGGCAGTACACCCCCAGACGCCCGACGCCTATACGCTGACCGGTTTGCCAGATACCCGGCACCCGATCTCCTTTCCGGGCGATATGCCCGACAATCTCATGTCCCGGTATACGGCCTGGTTGGCCCTCCTGCGGCGCTTTTTCTGCGTCCCGGAGATCGGCGCCGCATACCCCGCATGCTTCAATTTTAATGAGTACATCATCCGGGCCGGGAGCAGGTATCGGCCGCTCTGTCATTTCCAGCACACCGGGGGCAACGATCTGCATAGCACGATATTTTTTATTCATAAATTGCACCAGTAAAAATGGGGATTATCAGATTGCAGGCGCGACGAGAAAACGAGATACCCTGTTACAGGCGGTGACGGTTGCAACGGCTTCCACGGTCTCATTTCCACCTAACAGATTTTTCAGCGCGTCGCTAACGTTCTTCTCGACCACGACGTTGCGGGTGGACTGGTCCGTAAGATGAATCAGCAGCGTCTCAGTTTGGGAATATCATTTCTTCCTATTGAGCAGAATAGTCCAGCCGCGTCAGCTCAGTGTTAAGTCACCTTCGATCAGCATATTCTGGGCCAGTAACCACCGGTTCATGGAGATGTTAATCACCCGCTGATGGACCCCTTCAAACTGATGCATTGTGCCGTCACCGCTGACGTGAATGACATACTGAAGCCTGCCGGAAGCCGCCTTTGCAGGTCTGTCGCCGGTTGCCGGTATACCTTTCGGAAGATGCCCGTCAGTGTGTATTTCAAGATGTTTGAGCGCGATACCGCAAGCCCTGGCTTCCTGAATGAAGGCGGCCATCATGCAGGCATTAAACGCAGCGAGCATCAGCTCCTGGGGGTCAGGAGCCAGCCCTTCGCCACCCAACGAAACCGGTTCATCGGAATCGATAACATGACTTTGCATGACTGGTGTGGCGTTGTCTGCGGAAAAGGACTGGCAGAGCGTCCGGCTGGCCATGCTCCCCCGCCACGTAGTGACAAGGTCGTAATGCGCGGTCTGGATTTGCATAATCACTCCAGTACCGCACGCGAGCCAGCACGTGCGGCATACTCATCAGGCGTTACGGCCGGCCATCACACCGCCATCGATATCCCAGATAGCGCCGGTGACCCAGCCCGTCTTATCAGAAAGCAGGAAAGCAACGGTTTCCGCGATATCGACCGGGGTACCCACGCGTCCGATCGGATGGAAACTGTCAAAGCTGTTCATCACATCCTTCACGTCGTCTTTCGGAATGAAACCTTCGTAAATTGGCGTGTGAACGACGGCCGGAGAAACCGCATTCACGCGGATCCCTTTCTCACCAAGCTCAATGGCCAGGTTTTTGGTCAGCGCATGCAGACCGGCTTTAGCCATTGAGTAAGCTGAAGACGGTGTGGCACCGATGGCCTGTTGTGCCCACATGGAGCCGATATTCACGATAGAGCCTTTAATACTGCCCTCGACCATATTGCGCACCACGTCACGGGTAATAAAGAACGTGGCGCGGTTAATATTCATATACATGTCATAGTCTGACGTTTCATGTTCGGTGAAGGGTTTCGGGAAGAATACGCCAGCCGCATTGACCAGCAGGCTGATATCTTTGTGTTCGGCGTTAATGATATCCACCACGTGCTGCATACCTTCTTCTTTCATCAGGTCGGCAACGATGACGGAAACCTGACCGTCTGCAGCCAGTGCCTGGCGGGCCTGCTCAGCTTTGTCCTGACGATGACCAACAAGCACAACGCTGCCGCCGTTTTTCACGACCAGCTTCGCCGTTTCGAAGCCCATACCGCTTGTACCGCCGACCACTAACAGTTTTTTACCGGCAAAAGATGCGTTCATCGCTACCCTCTTTATATTCATCTGATTGAGATTGATGAAAAGCCGCGCTCCTCATCGTGTGAAGCCAGAATGCCACCCTGAAGGTTGGTTGACGACTGAGAAGAAATTGCGACACAGGAAAGAAAATCTTTCTCGCTAGCGTATACTGAGACAAATAACGGATCAGGACGACGACAATGCGATCGCTAAACCGACTTAAATGGCTACACGCTTTTGAAGCCACCGCCAGGCACGGCAGCTTTACCGGCGCGGCACAGGAGCTGGGCGTTACGCCCGCAGCAGTAGGCCAGCTGGTACGCTCGCTGGAAGACTGGGTCGGACACCCGCTTCTTCACCGTACCCGCTCAGGAAAAGAGCGGCTGACGCTGGTTGATGAAGCGCAGGAGGCGCTGCAGGACATCACGCAGGGGCTCGACAAACTTGAAACCGGATTAAACAAGCTTCGTGGCCGCCGTTCGCGCTCGGTAGTGGTCGTAACGGCGTCGCAGGTGCTGATGATGAACTGGCTAATGGATCGCCTGAACCGGTTTTCGGAAACGCACGAAAACATCGATCTGCGGCTTAACGTCACGGAAAAGCTGATGGACGTGTCGCACGGCGAGGCGGATATCGGTATTCGCTGCGGACAGGGCGACTGGCCTGGCGTGAATAAAACCTGGCTGATGGATGAAGAGGCGGTGCTGGTCTGCAGTCCACGCCTGGTGCCACCAGAGAAAATGGCCTGCAGCGAATGGCTCGCCACGCAAAAACTCATTCACGATGACACGCCGCATCCCGGCGCGGATTTTCCGTCATGGGATGATGTACTGATGGCGGTTGGTGCACCCGAAGCGCTGGAAAGCGGGCTGCATATTAACTCCACCTCAGCAGTGATCCTGTCGGCCCTGAGCGGCAGAGGCGTGGCTATTGTCCGGTACGCTCTGGTGACGAAGCTTATCGAAACCGGGCAGCTGGTCCAACTGCATCCCGACCATCGCTGGCCACTCAAATGGTCCTATTATCTTGTCACCCCACAGCAGAATGTCATGCGTGATGAAGTAAAGGTATTCCACAACTGGCTTCTTCAGGACGTCGTCTCGGACCGTTCATAAACTGCCCCCTCAGGCATTACGCTGCCCGGTAATCACGCCGGGCGCGTAATGCTTATTCCACGACAAATCACGACATAGAATTTCTACTCTGCTTCGCAAGATTATCTGATTTGTTGAAGCCCTCTGGCTTTTTCATAATCTTCCTCAACGAAAGGTAATACACACCGGATCTTTAAACGGGTGCATTGCCTCAACCCTGAGAAAAGGAGAGCAAGATGGCTTATCTGCAAATCACCCTGGATATCAGTAATGAAAACCGTACGGCAGCAGCAGGGGTATACCAGAAATACAAAACCCCGTTTCTGACCACCATCGAGGGTGCCACCTCTAAAGAACTGCTTATCCGTGACGAAGACGTCCAGGTGCTTCACGGTTTTAATACCGTCGCCCAGGCACAGGCATATCTCAACAGCCAACTATTCACACAGGACGTTGTTGCCGGATTAAAACCTTATTTAAACAGCGCGCCTGGCGTGCGTATTTTTGACGTCATGTAATGACTTTTCTGAGACAAACACTCACCGGAGTTTTCAATGTTCTTAAACTGGAATGAATATCGCAGTGGTCTGCTCGCCACTGTTGGCAAATTTGCCAAACTGCAGCCTGAATTTATGAAAGGCTTGCAGCAGATGGACAAAGGGGCGTCAGAAAACAAGCATCTCGATCCCAAAACCCATGAGCTGATTGCACTGGCAGTGGCCGTAACCACCCGCTGCGACGGCTGCCTGGCCGTGCATGTAGACGCTGCGGTTAAGCACGGTGCCACGCGTGAAGAGATCGCCGAAGCGCTGGCCGTTGCCATTAGCCTGAACACCGGCGCAGCGCTGACGTATACCGCGCGCGCACTGGATGTGTACGATAATTTGCCAAACAAATAGGCCTGCAGACGGCCCCCTGTGGGCCGTCAAATCACTGATTATGACATTATTGAATTCTGATTTTTCGCAGCGTGCGATCGTCACCCCGGATGATTATCAGTGGGTACCTTCTCCTCAGCCCGGCGTTGAGCGCGTGATGCTTGACCGCATTGGTCACGAGCAGGCTCGCGCAACCAGCCTTGTCAGATATGCGCCTGGCTCCGAATTTCCTGAACACAGCCATCCCGGCGGAGAGGAAATTCTGGTGCTCGACGGGACTTTTACCGAAAACGGAATCGATCATCCTGCTGGCTGGTACCTGCGCAGTCCGGACGGTTCTTCTCATCAACCCTCCAGCCGCGACGGCACAACCATTTTCGTCAAGCTGCGTCAGATGTCTGCCGATGAACGCCAGCCGGTCAGGATAAACACGCAGGAGGCAGCCAACTGGCACGGTCAGCCGCACAGACAAACCTGCCCCTTATTCTCCGGTACTTCAGAAACCGTTCTGCTTCAGAAGCTTGCCCCGGGCGAGCCGGTCTTCTGTGCGCCACTTGTTGGCGGAGCAGAACTCCTTCTTCTGAAAGGGCAACTCGGGGCGCAGGAAGATTGCTATGAGGCGGGAAGCTGGCTGCGGTTTCCCCCGGGTGATATGCCTGCTCTTATGGCTATCGCTTCTGGTGCACTTTTTTATCTGAAAACGGGACATCTGAGCCCTACACCCCTGACCGGAGCGACATGATGAAGCAGCGCGTTGTTATCATTGGTGCGGGCATAAGCGGCCTTTATGCCGCCACGCTGCTTGAAAAAGCGGGTGTTGACTATGTGATTCTTGAGGCTCGTGACAGAACGGGCGGACGCGTGCTATCAGGCCTGGAATTGGCGGGCACCTCCGCGGGCATTCATGTAGATATGGGGGCCGCGTGGTTCTGGCCTGATATTCAACCAGACTTCGCGCACCTGATCGAGCGGCTGAATCTTCCGGTAATAGCGCATGGCCGTCCGGGTGATATGCTCTACGAACGCCAGCTGAATTCGCCCCCCGAACGCTATCCAGCATGGGAGAGCTCTCCGGCGTCTTTCAGGCTGAAGGGAGGAATGCAGGCGCTGACGGCGGCGCTCAAAAGTCAGATCCCGGTTGAGAGAATTATAACAGGCCATCAGGTGGTGGCTGTATCCCGGGTCGGCAAGGAAGTGCAGGTCCATACCCGGTCCGGAGGCAGTAAAAAAGCCGTGTTTTCCTGTGAGCATGCCTTCCTCGCTTTGCCTCCTGCCCTGGCAGCTAAAATAGATTTCAGACCGGCGATGCCGGAACAGGTGCTTTCAAACTGGCGGAAAACCCCGACGTGGATGGCCCCCCATGCGAAATATGTCGCTGTATATAAAACGGACTTACTGCATGCACGACAACTTTCAGGGAATGCAGGAAGCCGCGTTGGGCCAATGGTTGAGATCCACGACGTATCCGAGCCAGATTCGGATAAAACAGCGATTTTCGGTTTTATTGGCGTACCGGCAAAATCGAGATGCACGGTCAGCGAAGCGGTGCTCAAAGGCCTTTGCCGGGAGCAGCTCGTACGCTTATTTGGACAGGACGCGGCAGAACCAGAAGCTGAGTATATAAAAGACTGGGCGGCCGATCCGTATACTGCAACGGAATCTGATCTCCTTCAGGACGTCGGGCACGCAATGCCTGAGCAACTTCCCGCCAGGGGAGAATGGTCTCGCGAGATGACGGGCATCGCCAGTGAATGGTCGCCGCAGTTCTCGGGTTATCTGGCAGGCGCAATTGACTCCGCGTCAAGGGGTGTTCAGCGCTGGCTACATCAGAAATAATCCCGCAAAAATGGTTGCAGCCTTTCGAGCCGCAGATGGGTTGTTATAAAATGGCTCTCTGGTTCGATACTACGTCAGCTGTTAAAAGCAGCTGGCTTCTGAAATGTCTGTTTCTGGCACCTGCGGATATCTTCGCGACCAGGTCCGCAGTGAGCAAAAAGCGGACGTCTGCATGGGGTACGCAGACGTCCGGATAATGATACGAAATGGGCTGATTACTTAACCTGGTTCCCGTCTTCATCAATCACTTTTTCACCGTCCTCTTTGGTGAACGTGCCTTTCTGACCTTCAGGTAGAATATCCAGCACAATTTCTGAGGGGCGACAAAGACGCGTGCCAAGCGGCGTCACTACAATCGGTCGATTAATCAGGATTGGATGCTTAAGCATAAAATCGATCAACTGTTCATCAGAAAATGTATCTTCATCAAGACCCAACTGCTCATAAGGTTCAACGTTCTTACGCAACAACGCGCGCACCGTCATTCCCATATCTGAGATGAGTTTAATCAGCTCGTCGCGGGTCGGCGGCGTATCGAGATAGTAAATAATGGTCGGTTCGTTACCGCTGTTACGGATCATCTCCAGCGTGTTGCGCGAGGTACCGCAGGCCGGGTTGTGGTAGAGGGTAATATTGCTCATATCAGTATCTCATTACAAAGTGACAGAGAGCCGCCACGTCAGCGCGGCCAGTGTGACAAACAGCACGGGTAGGGTCATGATAATCCCGGTGCGGAAGTAATAGCCCCAGGTGATGGTCATGTTTTTCTGAGCCAGCACATGAAGCCACAGCAGAGTGGCCAGACTGCCAATCGGGGTGATTTTTGGGCCTAAATCGCAACCAATCACATTGGCATAAATCATCCCCTCTTTGACGATGCCGGTCGCAGCACTCCCGTCAATCGACAGTGCGCCAATCAGCACCGTCGGCATGTTGTTCATCACCGACGACATAAACGCCGTCAGGAAGCCGGTGCCAAACGTGGCAGCCCATAGACCTCTCTCTGCCAGCCTATTAAGCACGTCAGAAAGAGACTCAGTGAGTCCGGCATTGCGCAGGCCATAGACGACCAGGTACATCCCCAGCGAGAAAATAACGATCTGCCAGGGCGCACCGCGCAGCACTTTCCCGGTATTAATGGCATGGCCTCTCTTTGCCACCACGAACAGCACGGCTGCGCCAGCTGCCGCTATCGCACTGACGGGGATCCCCAGCGGCTCCAGAACAAAGAACCCGAGCAGCAGGAGCAGCAGAACAATCCAGCCGGCTCTGAACGTCGCCGGATCTTTAATCGCACTGGCAGGCACTTTCAGCAATGAAACATCATATGTCGCCGGAATATCCCGACGGAAGAAGAGATGCAGCATGAGCAGCGTGGCGGCAATGGCTGCCAGATTCACGGGGACCATCACAGAGGCGTACCGCGTAAAGCTCAGGCCAAAGAAATCCGCCGAGACAATATTCACCAGGTTAGAGACGATGAGCGGCAGACTGGCGGTATCGGCGATGAATCCCGCAGCCATGACAAAGGCCAGCGTCGTGCTCTGGCTGAACCCCAGCGCCAGCAGCATCGCAATCACAATTGGCGTCAGGATCAGCGCTGCACCGTCGTTAGCAAAGAGCGCAGCAACAGCGGCACCGAGCAGAATTATCCAGGTAAACAGCAGGCGTCCACGTCCGTTACCCCAGTGGGCGATATGCAGCGCGGCCCATTCAAAGAAACCGGACTCATCGAGCAGCAGGCTGATGATGATCACCGCAATGAATGCCGCTGTCGCATTCCAGACGATATTCCAGACCACGGGGATATCACCCATGTGGATGACCCCGGTTACCAGCGCCAGTAAGGCCCCGATACTTGCACTCCAGCCAATACTGAGGCCTCGTGGCTGCCAAATGACCAGAACCAGCGTCAGTAAAAAGATACTCCCTGCCAGTAACATTTCAGACTCCAATATATATGTTTATATGCATGTGATTGAATCTGTCAGCAGGAACTACAGGCAGATTTCTCCAGCCATTTACGGACATCTTCGCGCAGGCACTGCCATGACGTCGTAATCGTCTCAGCCGCCCACGCCGGCATGTGGGGTGACAGACGATAATAGACCCATTTGCCTTCCCGACGGTCCAGCACCAGTTCAGCCCCGCGCAGGATAGCCATGTGGCGAGAAATCTTGGGCTGCGATTCGGAGGTGGCCGCGCAGATTTCGCACACACACAATTCGCCGGACTCACGGAGAAGCATGATAATGGCGAGGCGGGTTTCATCCGACAGAATTTTAAAAAGCTGAACAGGCTTTAGCATTTATCACTCCATTCTTTTAGAATATACATATGCTATATCATATGTATTGAATTTAAAAATCATAAAAATCTCCCGGAGTAGAAAAATGGAAGAGTTCCCTGCCCTGAACACGGATTGCTTTGATCGGCAAATTGCTGAACGCCTGCCTTTACAGGAACCGCCGCGCATTCTGATTCTATATGGCTCGGTAAGAGAGCGTTCTTACAGTCGTTTTGCAGCAGAAGAAGCGGGTCGCCTGCTGACGGCGATGGGTGCAGAGGTGAAATTTTTTAACCCTTCCGGTTTACCCCTGCCGGATGATGCTCCGGATACGCACCCAAAAGTCATCGCGCTGCGCGAGCTGGTCAGATGGTGCGACGGGATGGTGTGGAGCTCCCCTGAGCGGCACGGGACAATGAGCGCAGTGATGAAGGCGCAGATAGACTGGATACCCTTAAGCGAAGGTGCCGTTCGTCCTTCGCAGGGCAAAACCCTTGCGGTGATGCAGGTCTGTGGCGGCTCTCAGTCCTTCAATGCCGTGAACCAGATGCGCATTCTGGGTAGGTGGATGCGGATGTTCACTATACCTAATCAGTCTTCAGTGGCCAAAGCCTGGCAGGAATTCGATGAGAATGGACGAATGAAACCCTCATCCTGGTATGATCGTATCGTCGATGTCGCCGAGGAGCTGTTTAAAATCACGCTACTGCTTAAGGGACAAAGCGGTTATCTGGCCGATCGCTACAGTGAAAGAAAGGAAAGCCATCAGGAACTGTCATCCCGTGTTAATCAGGAAAAAATATAGCGGTCCTCTCTTGATAACTTCAAACCGAGTTCAGTTAACAAGGTCCTCTGTTGGCACAGCGAGGACCAGGATATCCTGCAGCACTCAGCGCTCCTAAGAAGATCAGCCTATAGTGTGGTACCGCGAGCGGGAGCATTTCACGCTTCATCTGCCAGTGTTGCTGTATGTCTTGTCCCGCGAAGTACAGCATCCCTTTCCTCTTTCGGTATTCTACTCATCCAGAATATGCATCAGCGACTCGCTGTCTTTACGCGGCGCGTTCTCATCGAATAATGACGAAAAAAAATTCACGACCTCAATCGTGTTCGAGGACGCTCGAATACCAAACCTGATATATACACGTTGCACCATTCACCTCTTCAGGATTATTCATGATGTGCATACGCGTTTTTTGTTTATTGTCTGTGTTCCTTTACGGGATACACGTGCAGGCATCGCCAGGCTTTCGTCAGATAATGTTATCAGACCCGACGCGTGACAATCTCAATATGGCTGTGTGGTATCCAACGGCTTCTGAGGGAAAAGCAGTTGATGTGGGCAGTAATCCCGCTTTTGTTGGTGTAACGGTGATCCCCGATGCGCCGCCATTGCCTGGCGTTCACCCTCTCCTGGTTATTTCACACGGATACCACGGAAACTGGCGGAATCTCTCCTGGATTGCTACGGCGATGGCTGCTGAGGGGTATATTGTTGCCGCCCCGGATCATCCAGGCACGACGACGTTTGATCAGAATCCGAGAGAGGCTAAAAAGTTGTGGCGACGTCCGCAGGATATTTCTCGGGTTATTGATTTCGTCATAGCGTCCCCTACTCTGTTCGGGGCAACGGACAAGGGCCGTATTGCCGCTTTAGGGCATTCTCTTGGCGGGTGGACAGTCATGTCGCTAGCGGGTGCGCGATTTCAGCCTTCTTTGTTCATCCGTGATTGTCAAAACCATTCCAGACGGGGCGACTGCCGGTTAATAGAAAAACTTGGCATCAATGACACGCTTTCCCTGGAAAAAATATCCGAAAATCAACGTGATGCACGAATCCGGGCTATCGTCTCTCTTGATACAGGATTAGCCCCTGGTTTTACCCCTCAGAGTCTGAATGCTATTAATATTCCAGTCCTGATTTTAGCGGCACAGGCGGACGGACCGGGAGAATTACCCGCGGATCAGGAGTCGGGATACATTGCTGCCGAAATGAATCCCGACTGGAGGCAATACGAGAGGGTTGAAGGCGCGACACATTTCAGTTTCATGCAGCTTTGTAAACCTGGCGCTGAAATTATGCTAAACGAAGACTCACCTGGCGACGATATTGTTTGCCAGGATGGCCCCCGAGCAAAGCGAGTGGCTATTCATCAACGCCTGATTCGTAAAATCAGTGCATTTCTGAATTCTTCGCTTGATTACGCTGCATCTTCTGCCGGAACAAAGTAGGTGACACGCCGGAAATTCGCAGAAACTCACGGTTAAAATTGGATTTGGTGGTGAATCCAGACTCCAGCATGATATCCGTCACGGGCAACGGGGTGTTTGACAGCAGTTCCTTTGCCCGGTCAATTCTGAAGCCATTGATCCACTGCGATACATTGCACTGACTCACTGAATTGACTGCACCTGAAAGGTGCCGAGCTGGTATGCCGGTTTTTCGGGCCAGGATACTCAGTGTGAGGTCGGGATTAAGATAAATTTGTGTTTCACGAACGTGATTCTCGAGTCTGCGATAAATCCCCTCAAACTCTCCCGCGGGCACCACAACACACTCGGGAGGCGTTTCTTCACGGTTATCATTTCCTGATACCGTAGTCCTTCCCGCACTGACAATGGCCGCAGCGATGAGAGGAAGCAGTATCATCTGGAAAATAACAATCATATCAGGGGCTTGTTTTCCACCGCTGATGCTGAAGTCAAGCGTAACCGCAAGGTCTGTCAGTGCAGATAGACACAGAAAGCAGCCTGCGAAAAATGCCATTTTTACAGTATGTGTTGCCTCTGCCAGTCGACTCAGCGTGAAGTTACCCTCTCCCTGCCATGCAAGACGAATGAGTCCACATCCGTATCCTGTAAACAGGATGAAGAGGATGAAATCCGTCGCAACCGGCCAAAACATCCGGGTAACTAATGCAATGGCTGGGGGTAAAATGAGCAATAATGCGCGACGCTGCTTATTCGCATCTGTCATCGTGATAAAACTGTGCCATGCGAGCGGGGGCAGGAGTATTGCTAAGACGGATTGAATATTCCTGAGCATGGCTGAATCGTATTCCCAGCGCAGCGTACCTAGCGTTAGCAGGACGGTGCAGGCGATGAGAAAACGCAGCGTCCCACTGTGGCGATTTTTTTCGGGGAATAGCGCCATGACGATTAAAACCAATAGCGCAAACAGAGTAATAACAGGAAAGGGAACAGAAAACATAACCGCAGAACCCTCATAAATATTTACGAGGAATAGTTGCACAGATGAAGGCAACCTGTCTCCTTAAACACAACAAAACAGTCTAACAATCCTTTGAGACACGATTTGTCTCAACGCGACTCACTCCTCCCCTTTTTACCGTATCGCCTGACCCTCGCGCTTAAGGGGCAGCGGCCTGAGCCCGTGAATTAATACATCGTGGTATGAATCGTACCCCGTTGTGATACCCATTGCGAACTTCCGCTCCTCACTCAGAGCAGACTGTATTCTGTCGCAGTCTGCTCCGTGCCAGAAGCGGAAATTGGCTTTATGAGCCGACATGCGTACGGCGCTCAGTTCGAACTCATTTCTAAGAATCAAAGCGCCAGCCAGCGGCAGTTGACAGCGTCACAAACGGACCCGCCAGCGTCATATTGTGATGACCTATGATCTCTTTTGCTGACAAATGCTCGTTATCCATCGTTGTATGCGCATCAGAAATCAGTACGGTTCTGAATCCCAGTTCCGGTGCTGCGCGGCAGGTGGAGTCCGCACAAAACTCTGTTTTCATCCCGGCAATAACCAGTTGCGTTATACCGCGTTTGATAAGTTGATGCCGCAGGTCGGTATCCCGAAAACAATTGGGATACTTTTTAATAAACACGATATCCCGCTGAGCGTTCACATTCAGTTCAGACAGGAGTTGTGTTAACGGACTTTGCTCGGAGAATGGGGAATCATCAGGTCCGGTGTGGCGGGCAAAAAATACGGGCACATGAGCCTGCCTCGCTTTAGCAATCAGCACGCAAACATTAGACAGAACGGCTTCTGCTGAATGTGGAGAGGCCGGGCCGCGGAAAAGACCTTCCTGCATATCAATGATTAACAGTGCGCTTTCAGGTAATGACATCAAATTTCTCCATTCAAATTATCATGAACGGAGAACAGGTCCCCGTCCGGTTTGGCGGGGAGCGTAGCGCTGTTTTGTCAGGTGCCGGTCACAGATACGCTCACGCCGCCGCAGAAAGCGGTGGTTGCACGTGTCGTGGTAGCAGGGACTGACATACGCATTTTATGACCTTGATTGTTTTTATCTGGAATCAAAATTAGCACACCTCCCGATAAAAAATCTTTTAAATTATACAGCTGTACACGGCCGACTGCTGGCTTCGCACCCTTAAGATAGGGTATGAAAATGCACCGATGGTTTAGCGACCGGCCTTTAAGAGTAGCCAGATAAATACAGGTGCGCCCAGCGTCGCCGTCACGACGCCGATGGGCAACTCTGCTGCGGTCAGTGCAAGACGAGCAATAATGTCGGCGATGAGCAGCGTCGCGGCACCGGCAACAGCGGATGCGGGTAATAATGTACGGTGGTCGGTTATTCCGCCGAGGCGCAACATATGCGGGATGACAAGGCCGATAAATCCAATCGCCCCCGCGAGGGCAACGCTTACGCCGACCATCCAGCCGAGTGCGATGACCAGTATTTTGCGCCATAAGTCGATCGACAGGCCCAGTTGACGGGCCGAGGTTTCGCCTAAGGCCAGCATATTCAATGGCGCTGACTGACATGATGCCCAGACAATAATGGGCAACAGCAGCAGCATTAACCAGCCCTGACGCCAGTCTACGCCACCAAACCCTCCCATCATCCAGTACATCAGTTGGCGCAGATCAAACGATGTTGAGAAATACACCGCCCATGTCATCAGGGCGCTACAAATAATCCCCAGCGCGACGCCGGCCAGTAACAATCGGCTGGTCGACAGATTTCGTCTGGCAAAACGAAGCAAAATCACCGTGATCAGCAATGCCCCGGCGATAGCGCTGATGCTGACGATCCAGCCTGACAGCGCCCCTGCGCCGAACATCACTGCCGCGATAAGCCCGACGCCTGCGCCATTCGAGACGCCAAGCAATCCCGGCTCTGCCAGTGGGTTCTCAAACAAAGCCTGCATCATCGTCCCGCACAGGGCCAGCGCGGCACCTACCAGTATCACCGCCACTGTGCGCGGCAAACGAATTTGCCAGACAAAAAGTTGGCCCTGCTCGCTCATCCAGTTTTCTGGCCCAATCCACTGGTCGCCCGCACAAAGGCTGACCGTCATAGCCACGACGAGTAATGCCAGGAGCACGAGTAACCCGCGCAGATCGGAGCGATGTTGACGAGAGGCATAATCATGCATGGGTATTGTTTTCATGTGGGAGATGTCATTGATTTTACGGCGGGTACGCGAGAGAGCAAAGAAAAAAGGCCGCATCAGCGGCCTTTTTAGGTAGTTCAATTACTCTGCTTTAGGCGTTGCGTTTTCGACACGGCTTTTTAACTTCTGTCCGGGTCTGAAGGTCACCACGCGGCGGGCTGTAATGGGAATATCTTCCCCCGTCTTCGGGTTACGGCCCGGACGTTGGTTTTTGTCTCGC